>Ga0172371_10002390_pt1 | contig 29807 bp, 30 predicted proteins | sample Lak12m_FD_114543 | JGI IMG/M metagenome (GOLD analysis project Ga0172371, IMG submission 114543) | Freshwater microbial communities from Kabuno Bay, South-Kivu, Congo - kab_022012_12m | ecosystem: Environmental > Aquatic > Freshwater > Lake | place: Democratic Republic of the Congo: South-Kivu...
GGCATCACGCGCGCAAAAGATCGCCTGTATCTCGTGCGCGCTGTTCAACGCGGCGGACGCGGTTTCTCCGAGGAAACTTTTCCGTCGAGATTCTTGGATGATATTCCCGCCGACTTATTGGTCGGCAAATCGCGCACCGGACGCGGACTTCGTGGCCGCGCGCCCGAATCCTTATGGGCCGCCTCTTCTCCTCATCCCTTCACCCCTCTCCCATTGGGAGAGGGGATGGAAGTGAGGGAGATAAAATTCCGCGCCGGAACGCGTATCAAGCACAGTATTTGGGGTGACGGTATCGTGCTCGACAGCCGCATCCAGGATGACGATGAAATTGTGGATATCGTTTTTGAATCAGTCGGCATTAAAAGATTATCAGCAAGCCTGGCAAATTTAAAGGTGATTTAATTTCAGTTATCATTGCGAGCGAAGCGAAGCAATCTTTATAATTTGAAAAAGAGATTGCTTCGGGAAGAACGCCCTCGCAATGACAAAAAAAGGAGAGCAAACAATGCAATACGTCAATCTTGGTAAGACCGGTTTAAAAATCTCACGCTTATGTCTCGGCATGATGAGTTATGGTTCCAAAAAATGGCGCAAATGGGTTTTAGAGGAGGCAGAAGCAAAGCCATTCGTCAAGCGTGCGTTGGATGCTGGCATTAACTTCTTCGACACCGCCGATGTTTATTCGTTCGGCGCAAGCGAAGAGGTTCTCGGCAACACGCTGAAAAGTCTAGGAGCGAAACGTGAGAATGTTGTCGTCGCCACAAAAGTCTTTCAGACGATGAGCGAAGATCCCAACGATCGTGGACTCTCACGCAAGCACATCATGGACTCGATTGATAAATCCTTGAAGCGGCTAAAGATGGATTACGTTGACCTTTATCAAATCCATCGCTGGGATTATTCGACTCCCATAGAAGAAACCATGGAAGCGTTGCACGATGTCGTCAAAGCGGGCAAGGCGCGTTACATCGGCGGATCGTCCATGTTTGCGTGGCAGTTCATGAAGGCATTGCATGTTTCTGAAATCCACGGCTGGACAAAATTCGTCTCGATGCAAAATCACTACAACCTTGTGTATCGCGAGGAAGAACGTGAGATGATTCCATTGTGCGTGGATCAAGGCATTGGCCTGATTCCGTGGAGCCCGATGGCGCGCGGATTTTTCGCGGGGGATCGCAAACAAGGCGGCGGAGGCGAAACCGTCCGCGCACAGACCGATCCGTTTGCGGATCAACTTTATTTCCGCGAGGAAGATTTTGTTGTGGCGGATCGCGCGCAGGAAGTCGCAAAGAGGCGCGGTGCCGGCGCATCGCAGGTCGCGCTGGCCTGGGTGTTAAGCAAACCATACATCACATCACCCATCATCGGCTCAACAAAAATGGAACATCTCGATCAATCCATCGCCGCGCTCGATATCAAGTTGACTGATGAAGAGATCAAGCAACTCGAGGAGCCGTACAAGCCGCATCCCGTGCTCGGACATTCGTAGTTAAACAAGAGTGTTTTATGGCGACTGTCTAAAAACATTACACCGAACGCGAAAGCTTGGACGAATAAATGGAATGTTATTATTGTGGTGGAAGTACAAGCAGCAAAGAACTCGTTCCTCCGAAATTACTTTTTAAGGAATTCACCGGTAAACGTATTAAAGTTCCATCATGCAAAAAACATAATACTGAGAAAAGCGGACTAGATAGAGTCATCATCCGTTCTTTACTTCGCTCAGTAGATTGGCACCAAGATAGAAATTCTTTTCACAGTGATATATTGACACTTATTGAAAAATCCAGAGATTTGTTTGACGAAGATAAAAAACGAATAGTGAGAGGCCGTGTATTAGATCAAAACGGTGTCTTCAGCAAGCCTGTTTCTCATGTAAAAATTTCACAAACAGACATGGAACTATGGGTCAGACAAATGACCGCAGCACTGGTTTGCAAAGCCGTCAAAAAATATGAACCAAGCATTAATTGGGGCGAAGCAGTAATTCACACTCCTCTTACGCCAAGCAACACGCCAGATATACCAGAAGATATATTTATCACATCGAAGAGTTATTATGAAAATTTAGTGACACAAAGCGAAAAATTAGTTTGGCGTAGAGGATGGTGTTCAAATGGATTATATGCAAGCTATCCACTCTATCTTTATTATCTTGATATAAGTATCAATAATGAAACTGTCGTTTTCTGCCATACATTTTTAAGTGTCTACAAGTTTTTTTCTAACAATTTCTTTGCCTAAAAACATTAGAGATATTCTTTATGAAAGTTCTACTGCCTATCCAAAAGATAACCCATAAAATAAAGCGCCGAGTTTCCTCGGCGCTGTTTCTTTCATCTTTCCTCTTTATTCTTTTTCTCCGCTGACTTTCATCCATACTTTTTTCATATTGAACGCATGCTCTTCAGTGATGAAGCTTTTTTTAAGTTAAAATCAAAAATAGAGATTCCAACTTGGCCAGAAGAAAGGTATGTAGTTTTTATTGGTAAAATGATTTATGGCAGAAACAGCTTTAACAACGCAACCGATTATCGAAGTTAAAAATCTGACCAAGCGTTATCGCAGCGCCAAGGAGAATGCTGTGGATGGGATTTCCTTTTCCGTCGCGGCGGGGGAATTCTTTACATTGCTCGGCCCGAACGGCGCCGGGAAAACAACCACCATTTCCATCCTGACCACAACACTCAATCCAACTTCCGGTGTGGCGCGCATCGCCGGATATGACATTCGCCGCGCGGCCAGCGCGGTGCGTCAAAATATCGGTATTATCTTCCAACAGCCAAGCCTCGACTTCAACCTCACCGCCGAGGAAAATGTCCGTTTTCACGCCGTGCTCTACGGGCTGTATCCGTTCCGCCCCACTTTCTCGACCATGCCGCGCGCCTATAAACAGCAAGTGTCCGAACTGGCCGCGCTACTGGGACTTGAAAAGGATATGGGTCAGGCTGTGAAAAAGTTTTCGGGTGGGATGCGGCGCAAGCTGGAGATCATCCGCAGTCTGTTGCATAAGCCCGGCGTTCTTTTCCTGGATGAACCGACGGCCGGCCTAGACCCGGTCAGCAGGCGCACGCTGTGGGAATATCTGCGTCAGGTGCGGCGCGAACGCGGCACAACTATCTTCCTGACCACGCATTATCTGGATGAGGCCGAGGAAGCCGACCAGACCTGCATCATCAACCATGGACGCATCGTGGCGCAAGGCTCGCCGGAATCAGTTAAAGCTCAATTGACCGAGACGTATTTACTGATCGATGCCGAGGACCGAAATAAATTACGGGATGAGCTGCGCCGCTTGAAGGTCGAGTTTACAGAAGCGGCATCCTTCAAAATCAGCTTGCGCGGTAGTGATGTTCAGAGAATCATCAAGGCCATCGAGACTCCGTTAAGTCTCGTCAAGACTCACGACCCATCGCTCGAAGATGCCTATCTGGAGATTATCAAGGAATCATGAAAGAAGTCTACGCTGTTCTGACTCTTGCATATCGCGATCTGCTGAAGTTGCTGCGCGATCCTACGCGGCTGATTTCCGAACTCATGTTCCCGCTGTTGTTCATCGTCATCCTGGGCGGAAGTTTGCAGAGCAGCTTTGGGACAGGTACGAAATTTGATTACATCACTTACATTTTTACCGGCGTCTTCGCACAGACTTTGTTCCAGTCTGCTGCCATGGGCGTCATCTCGCTGATCGATGACCGCGAGAACGACTTCAGCCAGGAGGTTTTCGTCTCGCCAATTTCACGCTATACCATTATTCTGGGCAAGATCGTCGGCGAGACACTGGTGGCGATGACGCAGGCGCTTGGCATTCTGGTTTTTGGTTTCCTGGCCGGAGTAAGATTCTCTTTCGGACAGTTGATTGGTTTGGGCTGGTCCGGCGTGGTGACCTGTTTATTCGGCGCGGCCTTCGGTGTGATCATACTCTCGAACTTGAACAACCGCCGAACAGCGGATCAGGTTTTCCCATATATTATGCTGCCGCAATTCTTTCTGGCTGGTGTGTTCAATCCGATCCAGTCCCTGCCCTGGTATCTTGATTTTCTCTCGCGTATCTCGCCGATGCGCTACGCCGTGGATTTGACGCGCGATATCTTTTATCTTGGACGCACAGACTACGCCAATGCCATCCTACAACGCCCTGCGTATAACCTGGCGCTGATGACGGTTGCCTTTTTGGTGTTCTTATTTATTGGGACATTCTTGTTCGTGCGAAAAGAACAGAATCGCTGAACGCTTTCGCCAAAACTTTTAGCCTGCTTGTGGGGTTTTCATAATAGCCTGAGAGTTCGCAACTATAGCCATTGTCGATTTCTCAATTCAGAATCGTTTCCTGAACATCTGGGCTTTCTTTCAAACGACCGCCGATCAAGATAAAGCGCCGTGGTAAACAAAACAAGTTTTGGACGTATAATCACAACAATATGTTAGCGGCGGCCTAATCATTTGTTCGATGGCTCTTTTCGGAGGGAACAATGAAAAATACTGTCAAGCTATTTCTTCTTGCGACTGTCCTTTCTCTCGCATTGAATAATTGTGGACCGAGTTCATCCCCTACAGTCACTGCAAAGATGCTTACGCCGACAATCACGTTACCTACCTCGACAACTGTACCGCTCACTCCTACACTAACGCCAATACCAAAAGGAAAAACGATTGTTGTCACCAGCGCAGACGATGATGGACCTGGTACTCTGCGCCAAGCAATGTCAGACGCTCAACCGGGTGACATCATTACCTTTGATCCAAATGTTTTTCCGCCGAAGAATCCAAAAGCAATCGAACTAAAGAGTGGACTCCCATCAATTACTCAAGGATATCTAACTTTGGATGCCAGCAACGCGGGAGTGATTTTGGATGGCAGTCAAGTTGGCGGGGATTGGACTTCAGGAATCGAAATTAATTCCGAACATAACGTCACCAGAGGCTTGCAAAGCATTCATTTCACTGGCCCCGGGATTCGCATTGGCATTGATGACACCGCCCAATTCAATGTGATTGGCGGGGATAGAAAGGTTGGAGTTGGTCCTCTTGGGCAGGGCAATTTATTTAGTGATGACAGTGAGGGAGTCGCAATATGGGGATCCGACAACATCGTTACCGGTAATCTGATCGGTACAGATGTTACAGGCCGTAAAAAGTTGGGCAATAGAGGCTCAGGTATATATGTAGTGGAGAACGCCAGTCGTAATGCCATTGGTCCAAATAATATAATTGCATACAATGGCACCGTGGGTGCCACCAATGGCGTCGAGATTCACGGTCGGGACGCTCAAGCCAATATCATCACAGCCAATTCTATTTACGACAATTCTTTTGCTGGTATTCAGACCGTAACGCCAACGGCCCCCCTTATTCTCGACTTTGATATCGCCTCGGGAATGGTTGAAGGCATAGCCTGTCCCGATTGCGTTGTCGAGGTTTTCAGCACACATGCATATGATGGGGAAGTTTACGAAGGCTCAGTCACAGCAGATCAGTATGGAAACTTTTCTTTTAGCAAAGGTCAGGCACTTGCCGGCCCTTTCATTACAGTCACATCACGATCTACAGATAGCAACACAAGCAAATTTTCACTGCCGGCATCTAGAGTGAAGGGAACTTTGACTTTGCAAGATCAAGATGATGCCCCTCGAAGTTTATTGGTAGCAAAACCATCTGATCAACTCGCCGATAATCGCGTTGGGGCTGTAGCTGCTTGGTCGACGGATTGCGAAGAACAATACCTATACGACCAAATCTTCGCTTTAGGAGCGAAACATTTCAAAGTGAGTTTGAGCGAAGTAGCGCCGCAGGCGAATCTCGGTGGAACCAACGTGACTTTGGATTGGAACACGTCTGAGTTTACCATTTCGCCCGAACAAGAAAAGTGCATCACAGCGCTTCTTAACAGTGGACTGACCCTCACTTACATTCTTAATTTCTGGGATAAAGCCAATCATCCTCAGGGATGGCAACCCAACATCTCTAGATTTAGAACTCAAGAAGAGATTGATCGCTATCTGGAATATGTACGCTTTGTTGTTCAACATTTCAAGGGTCGCATTCAATATTATGAAATGTGGAACGAGCCCGATAATTATGGAGTGCCTCTCCAATGGATCCAGTCGAATGAATATATCAATCTGGTCAGACAAACTATTCCAGTCATTCGGCAAGAAGACTCAAACGCCAAGATCGTTGTTGGAGGCGTAATGGCTTTTCATAACATAAGTTCACAGGCATATTTGTTTACTCTCCTTAAATCGGACATCATGCCGCTGGTGAACGTGGTTTCGTGGCATGCAATGTCTGGGGATTCGCCCGAATATTACAATAAATACTATTATGGATATCCTGCTTTGGTGCAAAGTATCAAAGACGAAGCTCTCGCCCATGGTTTCAAGGGAGAATATTGGGCGGATGAATTGATATGGAGAGACCCAGACTGTGTCTGGTGCGATCCCGGCAATCCTTTATATAGTAATGTCGTTGCCGCTAAGTACCTTGTGCGCGGCATTGTGACTCAGTTGGGATTGGATCTTAATACCCAAGTTACTGGGAACTCCACATTGCGAAGGGTATCGTTTTTCGCCACTGGCAATCTCAACACTGTGATGGCCGGGAACAAACCAATCAATCTGCCTATAACAATTCAAAGCGAGGCAACACTTGCCAGAAATTATAGTTTCTCCCTACCCAACGGCGATAAATTAGTCGCAGTATGGAATGATGGCAAAGCAGTGAATGATGACCCCGGCGCATCATCTACGATCACAATCCCCGGCTTTGCAGGCTGGAAAGCCACAGGCATTGATGTTCTCAATGGCTTTGAGCAAGGGTTAGTTACCAGTGATGAAAATGGCAATCTGATTATCAGCGGTTTCATGCTGAAAGATTATCCAATCATCATTCGGTTATCGAAATAGGATTGTTACCGAACACTATGTGTATGACGGATATTACTTATCATGAGTTGGGCAAGCATGTCAGAAGCCATGGGACATGTCATGAAACTCAAAAAGAAAATTAGACTTCAGAAATAGGCCACACGCTATGACTTTATTTCAGCAATTGACTTGTCCGAATTGCGGAGCATCACTTTCTCTGGAAGTGATGCACTCAGATGTCACTCGATGCAGGCATTGCGGTTCAACTTTTCGACTGGAAAACGCGTCGGCTGGAGGGTCAACGCAAAAAAGGCTTTTACTCCAGGCGAACTTTGGTCAGGAAGCGTTGAACGGCTGGCAAGCTCATTACAGGATGACCGCTATCATTCAGGATATGTGCGAGTCGTGGTTTCGCCGCCTCGAGAAATGCCTATGACATTGGCAATCTCAGAGTTGTCATTACGTGTGGGAAGATAGTTTCATTCCTTTTCACCGCTCACTTTCCTCCACGCTTTCTTCATGTTCAGCGCGTCCTCTTCCATGATGGGACTCTCGCACAAGATGCGTCCCGCGCAACCGTGATCGCTCAACGCGCGGAATAAAGCCTTCAGATCTAAATCCGCTTCTGCCAGCTTCAAATGATTCTTCTCACCTTTCGGGCCGTATTCAATTCCCGAAAGGTGGATGTGCAAACGTTTCAATGCGGGTTTCCCCAGCGCCTTTTCATAAGCCTTCAATAAAGCCGACCATTCATCGTAGCTATTCATCGTCCCATCGCCGGGGCGCGCATGCAGATGGGCAAAGTCAATGCATGGCAAAACGCCTTCGATAGCTTTCGACATTTCAAGCGTATCTTCGAATGAACCGAACATCGCGGACTTGCCCATCGTCTCAGGTCGGATAGTGACCGGGTGGCCTGCCTTACGAAGTTCATCCACGCAACCTTTCAGACGCGGAATGGCAACCTTCAAGACTTCTTCCGGTGGGCGCTCAAAGTATGAGCCGGGATGAAAGATAATGTCGGTCGCGCCCGCCAGATTGCCGTAGTGCGCCGCGTCCATCAGACGCTTGCGTGACCTAGGCCACTCATCCTCATTTGCGTTCAGATTGATAAAGTATGGCGCATGGACGCTGAGCGCAACACCCTGCTCGGTTGCAGTTTGCTTAATCGCCGCGCAGGTCTCTTCAGAAACTCTCACCGACTGCACCCAACCCAGCTCAAAGGCTTGCAGGCCGATGGATTTACTAAATGCAATCGCGCCGACCGAGCCGCCCGGTTTCTTGGGCGTGCCTGTCGGGGAACCTACCGTGCCAAACCGAAACGATAAAGTCATGGTATCTCCTTTTCAATCAAGTCATTGCGAGCGAAGCGTGGCAATCTTCTTAACACGCAACTGAATGTTACATGGGATTGCCACGGGCGCTTTGCGCCCTCGCAATGACAATTAAATTATTATCTTCCAAGCAACAACATTATTTTTGCATAAAGTGGCGGACCTAAAATCAAAAGACCGATCAGGACCGCGGCCAAAGCGGCCACCAGCACCGCGGCCGCGCCTACATCCTTGCCAACTTTGGCAAGAGGATGATGCCTTGGGCTGGCCAGGTCCACGACCGCTTCGATGGCGGTGTTAATGAACTCCGCGGCAAAGACCATCGTGATGGCAAGAATGATGACGGCCCAATCACGCGGTGGCAATCCCAGCCATAAGCCGAGGATGAGCACCATGGTCGCGATGACAACATGGATCCAGGCATTGTGCTGTGTCCGCATGACATGAGCCCAGCCATGAAAAGCATGGATAAAAGAGCGCAGGCGGGATGAAATGAAGTTAAGCATTATTTTCTGATTTACGGATTACGTGATACGTATTACGTAATCCGTAATTACTCCCCACGGACCTGGATTTCTCCAAGCCCCAGCGATCGCAGGATTTCACTCTGCGCCTTCCACATCTTGGATTTCTCTTCGGCATTCGCATGATCATGTCCGAGCAAATGCAGAACGCCATGCACGACCAGCAATTGGACCTCTGATTCAAGAGGATGACCCGCGGCGCGCGCCTGCAACTTGGCGCGCGGCATCGAGATGAGGATATCGCCCAGATAACGCGCACCCGTTTCAGGGTCCGTTTCTGAAGCGGGGAAGGATAGCACGTCGGTCGGCGCGTCGAATCCCAAATAGTCGCGGTTCAGTTGCTGCAGTTGCGCGTCGTCTGTCAAAACAACGGAGATGTCACCCTCGCCAGATTGGTGAGCAAGCGCGGCATTCGCTGCGCTCGCGGCGCGTTCGATTAATTCAGCTGCGACCGGGGATGGGTCGAGGGATGATTCGATGTTGATCATTTCTTCTCTTTGATGGGCGTTGTTTTAGATGCGGCGGGCGGCTCGGCGGCGGGATATTGGATGCGGGGATGATACGTGCCGCGCAAAGTGGTCACAAAGGATTCGGTGACGAGGTTGAGATCAAGCAAAGTTAATTGTGTGCTGTCAAGCTGGCCTTCCTTTTGACACCAATCGATCACGGCGCGCACGATGGCTCGTACTCCATCCTCGTTTTCGGGGCTTTCGGCGCGCGTACGCGCTTCGGACGCGTCAGCCAGCATAAGCAGGGCCGTTTCACGCGAACGCGGCCGCGGGCCTGGGTAACGGAATTTATTGATATCCACCTTGAGCACGTCGCCGCCCGCTTTTTCAAGCGCCTGATTGTATTGATAACGCGTCAGCATCGTGCCATGATGCTCAAGAATAAAATCATCGATACGGCGCGGCAGGCGATACTTGTGCGCGAGCGCCACGCCATCCAGCACATGTTGAATGATGGCAGAAGCAGCCTCTTCGGGCGTGATGTCGGTATGAGTATTCAAGTTGCCGGGCGCTTGATTTTCAATAAAGAACGAAGCATCGACGGATTTGCCAATATCGTGAAAGAGCGCGCCGACGCGCGTCATAAGCGCGTCCGCGCCGATCTTTTCAGCAGCCTGCTCTGCAAGGTTGGCAACCTGCAAACTATGCTGATACGTGCCAGGCGCACTACGCAAAAACATTTGCAAAAGCGGAAAATCGGGACGCGCAATTTCAAGCAATTGAAGCGGCGTTGGCAGGCTCAAAAATTGGGCTAAAGGATATTGCAGTAAAAGAGCCAGACTCGCAGATGCAAGCCCATTGAACAGCGCGGAAACCATCAGAGTCGCAATGCCGATCCAATCGAGCGAGGCGGATGGCAGGCGATAGGCAAGGATCATGGCAATGCCTGCGCCAGCGATAGCCAGCCCGGCGCGGAAGAAGGCCCAGAATCGGCTGGCCTGCCCAAGTGTCAGCACGCCACACAGCGAGGCCAGCAAATAATACGGCATCAGGTCAAGAGTGTTCGGCAGTCCATATGGAGCCAACACGCAAATGACAAGCGAGATGATTATGCCCGTCTCCATGCCAAAGAGCGTCGTTAGCAAAAGCCCAACAGCCGGTAATGGATAGAGATACGGGATAATCGTGCGGTCGGGAATAGTCAGCCGCGCGCCGAGCAAAAAGATGATGAAGACAAAAGATAATACCAGCAGGCTGCGTATGTCATATAGAAACGGAATACTCTGACGGCGGAAAAAATACAAGCTCGTAAACACAACCGATAAAATCGTCAACGCGCCAATACCGAGATAGGTTTCAAGCGGTTGGTCGGATCGGATCAGGCCAAACTCCTGCAAAGCTTCCATCTCAGTAAGAGTGATAACATCTCCGCCAGCCACGATGGTTTCACCCGCCTTATACGCCTGCACGACCGGCTTCATCGCATCACGCGCGGACGTTTGAGCGGCCGCCGTTAAATCTGCGCTGTATTGGCTGTTGGCGATCACAAACGCATTGACCATCTCCGTGACCAGCGCGGCATCCTGCTCACTCAAAGTCAAACTAACGCGTGACGGTACGCCACCCTTAACATCATCCAACGTATCAGTGTGGATCGGAGTCCGCATCACCTGCTCGAGCACGCGCAGGGACTCCTGCTGCAGCAAATCCCAACGCCCATCAGACACAGACAAAATCTGTTGGATGCTGTCAGGCTTCAGGCTAATGTCGCTGAGCGAGGTAAGTTCGGTGTGTTTTTGTTCCAAGGACGTGGTTGGGTCAGATCGGACCAGGGTTATGAACTGAAGCGTGGAATTAAGCCGGTCAATCTGTTGTCTGGCAATGGCCGGGTCAGGAGGAGTATAAACGGGCTGAACCGCTTTTTGCGCCGATTGACGCGCTTCATCCGTCCGCACCTGACTGATATATTCGTGGTCATAGGGAGCCTGCAAGGCGCGCGGCGCCACATCCCCCGCCTGAAGCGGAAGTGAAGCCGGACGCAGACTCATCGGCAGAGCCAGCGCGGCATAAGTCACCAGGCTGACACAAATCAGGATGAAAATTTGGAGGGCGCGCGTACGCGCAGGGGCAGGCAGACGAACAGCCATATTGAAAAGTTAACCGCGAAGATCGCACAGGACGCAATGAAAAAACTTTTCACAACCGGCAAACTTCGCGCTTAAAAGTTCTACTTCACAAGAAGTTCCTTAACCACCGCGCTGATCTGATCGTTCGCGGCGCGTCCGGCCACCTTGGGCATGAGCGCTTTCATCACCTTGCCCATGTCTGCTGGCGCGGCGGCGCCTGTCTCGGCGATGGCGGCTCGTGCGAGGGCGCGCAGTTCCTCGGCAGACATGGCTTTCGGCAGGAAGACTTCGAGCACTTTGATCTCAGCTTCGTTATCTGCCACAAGATCGGCGCGATTGGCCTTCTTTGCTTCCTCCAATGCCTCGCGGCGATTCTTGATTTCCTTTTGTAAAATCGACATGACCACCGCGTCATCCAGTACCGTGCGCTTATCCACTTCGACCTGCTTCATGGCGGCATTCACCATGCGGACAGTCCGCAGGCGCACCGCATCTCCGGATTTCATAGCATCCTTCATCGATTCGGTTAGTTGAGTTTTAATGTCCATGGTTAAAATTATACCCTTTCAGTTTGTGAATTACGATTTGCGATTTTCGCCAATGCGCTTTTCCGCCAGACCCAAATACTCTGCGTTGACTTCATATCCAACATAACGTCTGCCCGCCTTCAGCGCCGCCAACGCGGCCCGTCCGCTTCCCATGAACGGATCGAGCACAATGTCGCCATCAAAGGTATATAACTGGATCAGGCGATACGGCAGCTCAACGGGGAACGGCGCGGGATGCCGATCTTACGTGCTGGCCAACCCTTCCCATTGAGCAGGCTGGCTACATTATTCGGTTCAAGCATCAATCCAAGAAATGGGCGCGCCCACTGTGCTGTCCAGAACGGAGTCATGACCAGCATCACAAGTGCGGTGCCCGCCATAAAAAGGGATGGAATATGCACTGACCAATTATGTGCAGATGGGGTTTGCATATGGGCGTACTGAAATTATAATCCACGCATGTCTTTTTACACACGAAAAGGGGATGACGGAATGACCGGCCTGCTCGGCGAAGGACGCATCGCAAAATATCACGCCCGCATGGAAGCCCTCGGAGCACTGGACGAATCATCCGCGACGCTGGGGCTGGCGCGTGCTTCGACGCGTGATCCACGCTGTGAGCCGCTTCTGCTCGAATTACAACGGGACCTATACCGGATCATGGCCGAAGTGGCGGCTCCACCCGAAAACGCGGACCAGTTCCACTTCGACGCGGGACGCGTGGCCTGGCTCGAAGAGCAAACCGACGCGTTGAGCAAGACCATCGAGATGCCTAAGGAATTCATCCTGCCCGGAGATTCTCAATCGGGCGCGGCGCTTTCGCTGGCACGCGCAGTTGTCCGCCGCGCCGAACGCCGCGTCGTCGAACTGTTCGACAGCGAAGAGATCAAAAATCCGGCCCTTCAAAAATATCTCAACCGATTATCTTCATTGTTATTTGTATTGGAATTGATCGAAAACCAGGCGGCGGGAAAAGAAACCACAAAAGCAAAAGAAAAGAAATAAGGAAAGGCCTGCATAATGAATCCTGAAGAATTTCGCCGCATCGGCCACGAATTGATCGATTGGGTCGCGGACTATCGCGCCCGCGTAGCTGAACTGCCAGTGAGATCGCCGCTCGAACCGGGAGCAGTGCGTGCACAACTCCCGGCCGCGCCGCCCGCAAAACCGGAAGCGTTCAATAATATCTTTCGCGACCTAGATCAAATTATCGTGCCGGGATTATCTCACTGGCAACATCCGAGCTTCTTTGGTTATTTCCCAGCTAATAGCGAGCTGGCCGCCGTGTTGGGCGATTATCTCAGCACAGGATTGGGCGTGCTCGGACTCTCTTGGCAATCCAGCCCGGCATTGACGGAACTCGAGGAAGTGGTCACCGATTGGATTCGACAGATGGTCGGCCTCTCGGAGGCATGGAGCGGAGTGATACAAGATACCGCCTCGACCAGCACACTGGTTGCGCTATTATGTGCCCGCGAGCGCGTCTCTAACTTTTCGCTGTCTCGCGGCGGTTTGCAGAGCGAAGCGCATCCGTTGATCGTTTACGCATCCGTACACAGCCATAGTTCAGTGGAAAAGGCCGCATTGCTGGCCGGCTTCGGACGCGAAAATATCCGTGTGATTGCAGTTGATGAGAAATATGCAATGCGTCCCGACGCGCTGGCCGAGGCGATCCGCGTTGACCGCGAGCGCGGCCTCATTCCATGCGCAGTAGTTGCCACCACGGGTACGACGACATCCACTGCGCTTGATCCGCTGGAAGCCATCGCAAAGATCGCACACCAAAATAATGTATGGTTCCATGTGGACGCTGCCATGGCAGGCTCAGCCATGATCCTGCCCGAATGCCGCTGGATGTGGAAAGGCATCGAGAGTGCGGACTCACTTGTGCTGAATGCGCACAAATGGCTTGGCGCATCATTCGATTGCTCACTTTACTTCGTGCGTGACCCGCAGCATCTGGTGCGTGTGATGAGCACCAATCCCAGTTACCTACAGAGCAGCATGGACAGCCAGGTCAAGAACCTGCGCGATTGGGGCATCCCTCTTGGCCGACGATTCCGCGCGCTGAAACTGTGGTGCCTGATCCGTGAACAAGGCGTGGAAGGATTGCAGGCCCGTTTGCGCCGCGACATTGCAAACGCTCAATGGTTAGCCGCTCAAGTGCAGGTCGCCCCATCCTGGAAAGTACTTGCTCCCGTTCCTCTTCAAACGATCTGCGTGCGGCATGAACCATCCGGACTGGAAGGTGAAGCGCTTGACAAGCACACATTGGATTGGGCTGAACGCGTGAACCTCTCAGGAGGAGCCTATCTCACTCCTGCGATCCTCGACGGACGCTGGATGGTCCGCATCTCCATCGGCGGAATTACAACCGAGCGCGAACACATCGAGTCGCTCTGGACACTGATGCAGCGCGAAGCCGAACGCGGTTGATACAAACCTCAAACTTAAAAAAGAAATGGACGGCAGATTTACTGCCGTCCATTTGATTCAACATAAATCACTGCGTGCCCGCGGCCGCCAGAGCCTTATCAAGCTCCTGTTGGAAAGTGCTAAACGGCTGCGCGCCATCGAGCGTGGCAATGACAGCCTGGGTCTGGCCTTTCGGTATATAGCTGATGACAAAGAAAGGTGTACCTTGAATCTTTGCAGCCAAAGCATCCTTATAATCTTGATTGACCTGATTCAAATATTTCTGGCTGGAATAGCATGAATTAAAAGCATTCATATCGAGGCCAACGCTCTGGGCAATTGCCTGCAAACGACGTTGCGTGAAAGAACCAGCATCCTCGCCAATCACATTGGTAAAGAGCGCATCGTGCATCTCCCAATACTTGTTCTGGTCAGTTGCACAATAAGCAGCCATCGCGGCATCCTGCGATTCAGTTCCGCCCTGCCCGATATTACCGCTCACCCAGTTGCCCGCTGATCGGTCAGTATAGAATACCTTGCCTGTTTTTACATAGGCATCAAGGATCTGAGCTTCCGTCTGCTGCCAGTACTGTTTGCAAAACGGGCACTGGAAATCAGAGAACTCAACCAACTTGACGGGCGCATTAGGATCGCCAGCCGAAGAACCGCTCGCATTCGGGCGCGCTACAGGTGTAACAGGCTGGACTGCCGCGATCGGCTTAAGTTGCGGGTAAACGAAGAAAAACACAACCAGCAATGCACCAATAATAATCAAACCGATCCAAAGCCATCGGTTGCGTTGTTCCTCACGGCGGCGCTTCTCGCGAAATTCCTGACGTTTGCTCAAGCCGCCTGCACGATCTTTTTTACTCATTGATTCACCTCATACGAATATATTTGCAAAATTTTCCCATGTTCAGGAACTTTTGTACAGAACGCGGGGAAAAGACTTATTTTTTACTTAAGCGTTTATCCATCCAGGTTGTCATGGTCTTCAACACTTCGGCTTTTTCAGGCTCGTTGTGAATCTCGTGATAAAAGCCATTCCATGCCCGCCAGGTGACATTCTTCCCGGCGCGTTCTGCGAACTCCTGGCTGGCTTGCCAGGAAGTCAAGCGGTCGGCAGTGCCGTGCATCAAGAGAAGCGGCAGAGGAAATTCGGCGGCGTGATCGAGCGCCCACAGCCCGGATTCATACAGACCAACAAAAAGACGAGCCGAGATCTTGTCGTGCACCAACGGATCATTCTCGTATGCGCGGACAACTTCGGGGTCACGCGAGAGTGCGGCAGTTTCCAACTCGGAGGCCTGCGTAAACGCTGGATAAATGTTATTCATCATGCGTCCCAGAATTACTTTGATCGCGGGCGGATCGAATGCCAGTTTCAGCCACGGATCGGTGGCGATCACGCCCACCAATCCAGGCTTGCGGCGCAACGCAAAATTGAGCACCTGATTGCCACCCATGCTATGACCGTATAAAAAGAGCGGCAAGCCAGGATAGCGCGCTTTCATTTGCGCCAGAAAATCTGCAATATCATTCATCAGCGCGTCATAAGACGGAACATGTCCGCGTGCTCCAGTGGTCTTGCCATGTCCGCGCTCATCGTAGCCGACCAAAACATAACCGGCCTTGCTGAACGCCTGACCGACATGCGCGTACCGCCCAACGTGTTCGCCATGTCCGTGCACGAGACACACTACGGCTTTAGGTTTCCTGTCCGGTTCCCAGCCCTGGACATAAAACTTTGTGCCGTCTTTATTTTCCCAGCTTGATTCAAAAGATTTCATTTCAGCCTCCTACGGTGATCTTGAATTCGCAGTTATTGTGCCCTGCGGCGCGGCAAGATGTCTCTTCAATATCAAACTCGCGGCTCACCGCCCAATACAGGGCCTCGCGAATTAATCCCTGTGTGACGTAACAGATCGGCGCGGAATCTTTTTGTCAGTGTGGTCGGGCTGACGTGGTCAACCAGCAGCAGGTCAAGGTCAAGCATGTGAACGGTAACATCACCGGGTTTGTCGCTCAACAAACGAGGTGAGAAAAAAACTTCCTGTATAGTCATAACCTATGCAGGTTCCACTTGGCATGTATATACCGGGAATTGCTCCCCTGTGCGTTGAAAGCCGAGCCTGTGATACAAAGCCAGCGATGACGCATTATTGTCCTGAGTATTGACCGTGATACGCGGCCGGCAATTACGCTCATCCGATCTCAAGATGAGATCGCGTACCAATGCCAGACCAAGTCCATGCCCCTGCGCCTCAGACCGGACGGCGAGGCGGGCGAGGTGTGCCCCAAGCGAATTCCCGGTTGACAGTTGATACCCGATAACGCCTGAAGCATTTTCCGCGACGGTTGCATACAGCGCCTGAGAAAAGGCTTTTGTCAACGCACCCAACGAATTATGCCAGAGTGGTTCAAAAGCTGCCGCGTCTATTTCGACAACGCGCTGCAGATCTTCTGTGGTCATTTCACGGATGATAAATCCCGCCGGAATGGAAACGGGCGAAACCGGTTGTTCCAGCCATTCGAGCAGGACAATGTGCTGATGAAGAATAAATCCGCTATCAATCAAAAGTTTCTCGAACCAGCGTTGCATGGCAATGGCCGCCACCGTCGCGCCGCCGCGCGCAGATAGTTCGCCACGCGCCGCGTCCAATAAAGGCACCCAGGCCAAAGATTCAGAAAGATGCGAGGTGCAAACGAAGAGTCGAATCCATGCAATGGAATCCGGATCAGGCGGACACGCCAAAGCGGCGATCACGCGTCCATTTTCTTCTGTGACAAAATAAGGGGAAGTTCCAAGCCATTCGAGCGGAGCACGCCAATCGAGGTGACGGTGAACGCGCGACTCGAGGAAGATGAGGTCAGCGATCTTTTGTTGATCCGCAGAGGCCGCTGGACGGACCTGCAGGCCTGCTTTGAGCGATGTCGAAGGATTGGCCGTGATCATCGTTGCAGGAAATGCAGGAAAAATTTTAGAATGCGCTCGAAGATGGATGGCTTGTCTTTGGCTTCGAGCGAGCCGATCATCTTGAAAGCGGACTCGGCAGCCCTGCCGCTTTTAAGTTTAATGGCCGCCGCGGATTTGAGTACGATTGAACGCATGTCACCTTCGCCCGCGTCCGCGAAGAGTTGGGCAGATCGTTCATAAGCGGCGAGGGCCTCATCATTGCGCTTAAGTGCTTCGAGCGCGGCGGCCTGGTTGCCAACAGCGATGCCTTGACGCTTGAGGTCCTGGATATTGGCAAAGACTTCGTCTGTGCCCAATGCGGCATCCAAAGCTTCCTGCGCTTTACCGGCCTGCAAGAGAGCGACGCTCATGTTGTTCTTCATCTCGGCCGCGTTGATCTGGTCGCCGAGTACTGCATAGCCTTTTATCGCGCTTTCAAATATGTTTGCGGCAGATTCATACCTGCCTGCTTCAAAGGACAGTTTCCCTGTTTGAGATAATTTCTGAAGTTCTTCCACGGTGGGCATTGTTATCAATTCTTCTTCTGTGCAGTAAATGTCACAACGTAATGTCGAGCAAGCCTTCGGCCACCGAACGCAGTTTGTCAGTGGACATGGAACTGAGCTTTAGCGCCAGTTCAAGATAGGGACGGTTGACTGGCTGGCAAACGAAAGTCTGCAATTCTCTGGGTAATTCGAGGAACTGTTGAACAGATTTTTGGTCCGTCATCCATTTGCCAACCGGGCCGCTCTGGTCGAAGAAAGTTTCGACGCGGCTTCCAAGGGCAGCCAGCAAGCTCTCCAGTTCAGGCAGAGGGATGGGACGCTCGCCAAGTTCATAGGCTTTGATACGCGCACCGCTAATACCAGTCTCCTGCGTCAGCGCCTTAATGGAAATGCTGGCGTGATTACGTTCCTGCCGGAGCAAGGCGCCGATCATGCGCTGGCGCAATTCAACAAGTTGCGGCAGGTCAATCGGGTCAGCAGGCGGCGCCTCGTTCGAAATGGACGACTTCCCCCAAAAATGATCAATGGGCAGGTTGAGATAATAAACAAGGTTCTCAAGTTCAGGCAAAGAAGGAGCGCGGCGGCCCTCTTCATAGGCGCGGAAGATGCCTTTGGTCACACCGATGGCTTTGGCGCATTCATCAATATTGCGCCGAGCCGCTATGCGTGCGTCACGGATCAAAACGCCAAGTTTTTTGGTGCGGAGAGTGATATGAGAGCGAGTATCCATGCAGTCCTCGTGGGCTGATTATAGCAGAGGAAGCTCCTCTACTTACCCATCCATCCCCAGGAATGATAAGGAATTAACGCTTTGGATGGCTGGCTAATCTATCGGCAAGAGCATTGCCAAAGAGTTCGGCGCCAAGCTTAAACCCGGCGGCTTCCAAACGCGGCGAAAAGGCCGGACGAATTCCGGTGGCTCTCAAATCGCCGAGCACTTTGCCACCTTCACCAATGCCGGTGATATCAAACTTAAAAACATCGGTCAGGACAATCGTATCGCCTTCCATGCCAGCGACTTCAGTAATAGCGGCCACTTTGCGTGTCCCATCTTTCAAACGAGATAGCTGAACGATGAGATCCACCGCGGAGGAAATTTGCTGGCGAACGACTTTGAGCGGCAAGTCCATGCCAGCCATTAACACCAGCGTCTCGAGACGCGAGAGGGCATCACGCGGAGTATTAGCATGCAAGGTGGTCAACGAACCATCGTGCCCCGTGTTCATGGCTTGAAGCATATCCAACGCTTCGCCGCCACGGCACTCGCCCACTACGATCCGGTCGGGCCGCATCCGCAATGAGTTACGGACAAGATCACGGATGGTGGTCTCACCACTGCCGTCCACACTGGCAGGCCTTGTTTCCAGCCGCAAGACGTGATCCTGTTGAAGCTGTAATTCGGCCGCGTCTTCGATGGTGATGATGCGTTCATTCTCCGGAATGAAGCCGGACAGCACGTTAAGAAGCGTTGTCTTGCCCGAACCTGTTCCACCCGAAATGACGATATTCAAACGCGCCAACACACAGGCTCTTAACAACTCGGCCATGTTTTGCGTGAGAGAGCTATATTCGACTAATTGCTCAATCGTAAGCTTATCTCTGCGAAACTTGCGGATGGTGATGGATGGCCCATCAATTGCAACCGGTGGCACGACCGCATTGACGCGTGAGCCATCCGGCAGGCGGGCATCAACGGTGGGGCTGTCCGGGTCCACGCGGCGGCCGAGGGGCAGAATGATCCGGTCAATAATCCGCATCACGTGGGCATCGTCGTCAAAGGTCACGTTGGAACGCTCAAGCTGCCCCTTTTTTTCAACGTAAACTTTTTTCGGGCCGTTGACCATGATCTCAGTGATTTCTTCGTCATCAAGCAAAGGCTGGATCGGTCCGAAGCCCATCATATCGTTCATCACATCTTGAAAGATGGATTTCTGCATATCAGCGGGCAGGCTGATATGTGCCTGTTCGTACACATCCTTCAAATGCAGTTGGATGAATTCACGGCGGCGGTCAAACGAAATACCTTCGCTTTCAATGCCGCGCGAAAGACTGTCAACCAAAAAGCGCTTGAGCTTTCCAAGATCGGAAGAGGATAAACGCGAGGCCCCAGGAGTTGCTGGCTGAGTCATAAGGGTTACTCGCCTGGTTCTTCTTCCTGATGCGGCAAAATCCAGACGATCTGGGAACGCTGCACAGCCAGGAAGGGAGCATCGAATTGAACCTGACCGTCCACACCCAAAATGGATGCGTTGGTCATTGCCAGAAAAGGTTCATCGCGATCTAATTCGTCTTTCAAACGTTCTCCTTTACGGACATGCACCTCGCCTCGGATCAATTGGCTGGTGGTCTGGATTGTAGCGGGCACGGAGATCTTGGCCACCACGTTGGTAAAGAACTTACCTTTTTCGTCGAATTCAATATCCATCTTTATCTCCCAAATTATTCGATGCTCAAACGCCGCGCCATACTGACCATTTGCTGCGCTGCTTCTTTCAAAACAATGGAAGCCGTGTCTTGTGGAAATTTCGATGCAATTGGTTGATGCTGATTGTTCGCCAAAGAAAAGTTACTGCCGAGGTATGGCATGGCCATCTTGATCTCAAGGCCGATGATTTTTTCGGCCTCAGTTTTGCTCAAGCCTTCCAAGCCGACCGCGCGATTCAAAATAGTATAGATGGATGATGCCTGAACACCTTTGGAGTGGATGTATTCCCACACCGTCTTTGTCAGCCTGACTGCGCTCAGGTCAGTGCTGACGACCATCACGATCAAGTCGGCATGTTCGATGAGGGGCAGGCTAAAGCGCGACAATGAGCGTCCCAGATCAAGCAAGACGAAATCGTAGGGGGCTTTAAGCGCGTTGGCGATATCGCCGATCCGCCCGACTTTGAGCTGGTTGCCATTTTCAGGGTCTGATGAACCGGCCAACAAGCGAAAAGGCCAGTTCGCCAGTGCGGTCAAGTGTTCACGGAAGAATTCAGGGGTTGTTTCTGAAGCAGGCATATCGGCAATCGTAATGATGTTCTGATCGCCTTCGTAGCCGACGATCTCCGCAATCGAGCCGATAGGCAGGACAATATCTGCCACAGCCACGCGCGCCTCGGGCTGATTGTGTGCGATGTTCGTGGCAATGTTGGCACATAGTGACGAAGTGCCAGTCCCACCTTTTGCGCTTAGAAAGACAATCAGCAATCCACCTTCTTTGATAGCGGCGGCAGTATCGCTGCATAACCGGCCTACGGTTTCGATCAGCGCGGGAATGGCCTGTGCGGTCTTGACCAGATATTCGTTGAAGCCCGCGTCCATGCAAGAGCGGATGCGGACAGACCGTGAGTCACTACTAAGGGCAATCAAAGGGACGCGGGCCGTACGCGCGTCAGAGCGCAGGCGCGTAGCAAATTCTTCCCCCTTCAGATCAGCCATAACCGGATCCATGATGATGACTTCCGGGCGGTCACGCCAGGCAAGGATCAGACCTCCTCTACCAGAGGCAGCCTGCAGAATATGATGGCCATCCTTTTGCAAGGCCGCCGCGACAAAATCGCGGCTGGCAATATCTGCATCAACGATGAGTATCTTATTCCCGGCCATACAAACCTCCCTAGGATTCGATGGGGGGCATGAGATAGCCCAGCCCCGAACGCGTCACGATGTGACGCGGATTGTGGGCATCGGCTTCCAGTTTCTGGCGCAAACGGGCAATGCTGACCCATAAAATTTCCTTATCATTTTTATATTCCGGCCCCCATACACTGGTAAGCAAATCTTCCGATGTGAGTATCTTGCCAATGTTGTGTGCGAACTGCAAGAGCAGGCGATATTCAGTGGCTGAGAGAGAAACCGGCTGTTCGTCACGCCACACTTCGGCGCGCGCAAAATCAATCTTAAGGTTTTCGTGGTTGAAGAAACGATCCTGTCCATGTTCGGTGGGAATCTGTGCGCGGCGCAGCACCGCCCGAACGCGCGCCAAAAGTTCGGTGGCCGAAAAAGGCTTGACGAGGTAGTCGTCCGCCCCAAGGTCCAGGCCTTTGACGCGGTCTTGCTCCTCGCCTTTGGCAGTCAGGATGATGATCGGAACATTGGAAAATTCACGGATGCGCTGGCAGGTCCTAAATCCATCGAGACGCGGCATCATCACATCCAACAAAATGAGATCTACCGGCTGGGATGAAAAAACTTCAATGGCTTGCAAGCCGTCGGAGGCAGTGACCACACCATATCGCTCAGTTTTGAGGTTGGCTTCCAGCAAGCGCAGGTAGCGCGGCTCGTCGTCAACGATCAGAATGCGCTTGGACATAATGTCCTCCTTTATGAACAAAACGGATCAGGTGTTAGGATCAACGGGTAGTTCAATAAAGATAGTAGTGCCTTGGCCTAGAACAGACTCTGCCCAAATCTTACCATGATGCGCCAATATTATCTGCTTGCAAATATAAAGTCCAAGCCCGGTGCCAGTGACCGAACCCTCGCCTGGAACGCGATAAAAGCGCTCGAAAATGAACGGGATGAAATCTTCGGGGATTCCAGGGCCATGGTCGGCAAAACTAACGCGTATTTTTTCCCCAGTGCGCTTTAGTTTAATGGCCAGAGGGGAGCCGGGCGCATATTTCGTCGCATTACTGAAGAGATTCTCGAAGACCTGTGAGAGACGAACGCTGTCACCAAGGATGGGAGGCTCCGCATCAAATTCAATGTCGATTTCCAACTCGGGATGGTGTGTGCGAACACGCGTGGCGACATCACGCACTATCGCATCGAGACGCAAAGGTTGAAACTTAAACTGGAGCGTCTTGCTTTGCATGCGCGCCGATTCAAGCATGTTCTCGATCAAATGAGTTAAGCGGTCGGCCTCATCGTCAATAATAGCTAAAAACTCGCGCTGGGTTTTCTCGTCCCATTTAGTGTCTTCACGGAGCAGGCTGGTGCTGTAGCCTTTAATAAAGCCGAGCGGCGTACGGAGTTCATGTGAGATTGTAGAAACAACATCATCCTGTAATTGCATTTGCTTCTGTATCGATTCAAGGTCAGCGCGCGCCTCCTGCAAAGCCTTGTGTTCAAGCAAAGATACAGTTGATGAAGCGATCAGCGCGGCAAAATGTTGATGCGTTTCAGAGTAGAGCGGCCCACCGAATCGGATAAAGAGCATAGCGCCGCTTATTCGTCCAGCGATGGATAAAGGCAAACCGAGCAGGTGAGGCAAACCCAGCCGGTCGGTATTTGGGTATGAACCGGGTTCATGAGTAATTATTTTTCCCTGGGCGATGACGTCTCCCGCGATCCCCTCGCCCCAACTAACGTCGGCTTCGGATGATTTACCTCTCCCGGCTGCGCGTGCGTAGGTTACATCCAGGCCTCCGGTCTGTGGGTCAAGTATATAGACAGCTACGTTGTCGTACATAAAATCATCGCGCAAAGACGCAAGCAGGTTACCGAGCGAGGCTTTCCAATCAGCCTTCTGACTCAAGGGGGATAAAATCGAGTATAGATATTCCAGAGTCTCAGGGTCTACCGGCATAAGTCAGGCCTGTCGTTTTTTCTTCTTTTCCGCCTCAACAGCCAGCAGAGGGAACTTGAAAGTTGTGCCTTTGCCCTCGACCGAATTCACATCCAACAAAGAGCCGTGCGCCTCAACAATCTGGCGCACCAGCGAAAGCCCCAGCCCGGTGCCGCCTGCTCTGCGCGTGGACGAACCGTCCAACTGATGAAACGGCTCAAAAATTTCCTTCAGGCGGTGCGCCGGAATGCCGATGCCTGTATCGGTGACGGAGATCATCACCAGGTTGGTGCCCTCTTCTTTCAGGTTAATAATAACGCTCCCACCGGAGGGCGTAAATTTGACGGCATTGTCCAGAAGTTGATTCATCGCCCAACTGATCTTTTCCGGGTCGCCTTGGACGCGCGGCGTACTCTCGTCTCCCACAACATGCACCTGAACCCCGCGTTCCTCGGCTTTCTGCAGGGCTGTCTTGACCGCCAGATTCGCAATGCGGCGAATGTCAAAAGATTCCAGTTTCATGCTCATTTCGCCGCGCGAAGCCAGCGAGAACATGATCAAATCTTCGATCATATTTTCAAGGCGGCTGGAAGCTTTTTGACCGACCTGTAGAGCGTGGCGTTGTTCTTCCGTCAGCGGACCCAGTGAATCCGTGATCATTAATTCAATATAGCCCTTAATGTGTGTCAACGGCGTGCGCAATTCATGCGAAATGTTGGCGACGAAGTTGGCCTTCATCTGGCTAAGTTCTGAAAGCCGTTCGAGAGCCTCCTGTAGTTCCGCTGTCCGCTCCTGAACACGTTGTTCCAGGTTCCGGTTGGCAGCCTGCAAGGCCGAGCGCAATTGGATGATCTGTTCGGTGACAGCCCCATCCAGCGTTGGACGGTCAAGCAATTCCAAATCCAAGAGCGCCTGGCCCAGCAAATATGTTTTCCCTTGCGCGACTTGTTCCTGCTGATACGCCAGGGCTTTTTGTAAATCCAATTCGGTGACATGGCCGCTTCGAACCAGCGCTTCCCCCAATTTCGGCACAAGCATCTCAGGCGTTAGTTGTGGTTTCTGTTTTTCCATAAAAATATTCTCCAATCGAGATTGCCATCCACACCTTTAATGAATAGAGAAAGATCAACCTTCCAGTACCCAATCTCCACCTACCATTGTAGCCGAGGATTGAAAATTTTTCATGTCCTCAAAATTGCAGGTGAACGGATCATTATCCAAAACGATCAAATCTGCCAGAAAGCCGGGAGCCAATCGTCCGAGACGATTCTCAGCATAAGCCGCGTACGCCGCGCCGGTGGTGAAACCTTCCAGCGCCTCTTGCACGGACAAACGCTGTTCGGGCCTCCAACCTTCTTTTGACGGCGACCCGTCTCTCCGTCGACGTGTGACCGCGGCGTGCAGACCCCAAAACGGGTTCGGCGATTCCACCGGCGCATCCGAGCCGAAGGCCACGTGCGCGCCCGCGTCAAGTTGAGTCCGCCAGGCATAAGAAAGCGCGGCGCGCTCGCCCCAATAACGGTCGGCCATCAACATATCAGATGTTGCATGAATTGGCTGCATCGAAGCGATCACATCCAGTTGAGCAAGTCGCTGCGCATCGTCGGGATGCAGCACCTGAACATGTTCGATGCGATGGCGCAAATGCGGCAGGCCTTTTTCTTTTTCATAGGCACGCAATTGCTGGTACGCGTTCAGCACTTCATGATTGGCGCGGTCGCCGATGGCGTGAACCGTCATGCCGAGTCCAACATCGGCGGCGCGGCGGCCAAACTCAAAAAGTTCCTCGCCGTCCATGTTGAGGACGCCTTTATTTTCCGGCTCGCCTTCATACGGCTGGAACATGGCCGCTGTGCGCGGACCCAACGCGCCGTCCATAAAAGCCTTGACCGAGCCGATGCGAAGCCAGTCATCGCCGAAACCTGTGCGAAGTCCAAGCGCCGAGGCGTGATCGAGCAAATCGACCGGAATATTTTTCGTGACGCGCAAATGTAATTTTTCCTGTGCGTGCAATTGTTGCAACGCCATAAAACATTCACGGCGATCAAAATCATGCACGCCGGTCAGCCCCATCTTCCACAAAATCGGTTGGGCTTTTTCGATAGCGGACGAGATAATCTCGACATCTGATTCCGGATTCACGCGGCTGATTAATTCCATCGCCGTCTCAAGCAGGACCCCGGTCGGGGCGCCGTTTAATTGGCGTTGAATTTGCCCATTGGTTGGATCCGGACTTTCGGCGGTGATTCCTGCAATTTTCAACGCGACAGAATTTGCGAGCGCAGCGTGCAAAGATTTGGCTGTTAGATAAACAGGATTGTTTGGTGCGACCGAATCAAGATCGGATGCAGTCGGCCAGCCACCCTCACCCCCAACCCCTCTCCCAGAAGGCGAGGGGAACCAGACATTTTGATTCCAACCATGGCCGAGAACCCATTCGCCGGGCTTGGATTTTTTCACACGCTCAGAAACACGCTGCAAACATTTTTCGAGCGTGTCGGTTTCGCAATCGATCTTTTGCAAGCCAAGCGCATAATATTGAAGATGAAGGTGCGCGTCGGTCAAGCCAGGCAAGATTGTGCGGCCTTGCATATCTTGTTTTTCGGCGCCGTCGAATTCGCGCAAAAGTTCATCGCCGCCGGTGGCGAGGATCTGCTCACGGTCAATGACCAGCGCCGAGGCGAGCGGCCGCTTCGGGTCGAGGGTATGAATGCGGGCATTGTGCAAAAGTCTCATAATAATTTTTCCAACAAACCGTCCAACTCTTCGTCAGAATAATAATGGATGGTGACCGTGCCGCCTTTTTTGCCGTGCTTGAGCGCAACCTTCGTGCCGAGGCTGGCGCGCAGACGGCGTTCGATGTCACTCACGTCCGCATTGCGGCTGATCTTTTTCTTAGCTGTTGGTTTTACGCCGCCGAGTTTGCGCGCCAACTGCTCAGTCTGCCGAACGCTGAGATCAAGATTGACGACCGTGCGCAGCGCGGCTTCCTGACCTTTGACGGCGTTGATCGCCAGCAAGGCGCGCGCGTGGCCTTCAGTAATTTTCCCGTCGACGAGAGCTTGCTTTACGGCAGGCGCGGCATCCAGCAGACGTACCGTATTTGTAACGGCCACACGACTCTTTCCAACACGCACCGCGATGGCCTCGTGTGAAAGTCCAAATTCTTTGGCGAGATGTTGATAAGCATCGGCCTCCTCGATGGCGTTCAAGTCCGCGCGCTGGACATTTTCGATAAGGGCAAGTTCAAGCAATTGCTGGTCGCTGGCATTGCGGAGGACGACCGGGACAGTTTTTAGCCCGGCTTTGCGCGCGGCCTGCAAGCGGCGTTCGCCTGCAATGAGCGTATACATTCCACCACGTCCGGGTGTGACGATCAACGGCTGGATAACTCCATGCTCTCGAATCGATGCAGCCAGATCTTCGAGTTCATTTTCTCTGAAGGTCTGACGCGGCTGACGCGGATTACGCTGGATTTGATCAATGGAAATTTGCGTCATGCCGCCTTCGCCGCCCGACGAGGCAGATGAACCACCGGGGATAAGTGCGTCGAGTCCTTTTCCGAGACCGGAATGTTTGGGCATAAATGACTCCTTAATAATGAGACGTAGGGGCACAGCGCCGCTGTGCTCCTACAAATTAATGCGAGGCTTTTATTCCATCACCTTTGAGCAATTCTTTTGCCAGCGCTTCATACGCCTGTGCGCCAACCGAAGACGGCGCGTAGGCCGAGATGGGAAGTCCGTACGAGGGCGCTTCGGCGAGGCGGATACTGCGCGGGATGATCGCTTTAAAAACCTGGTTCGGAAAATGGCGATTGACTTCCGCAACCACATCGGTCGAAAGATTCGTGCGGGGGTCGAACATGGTCAGGACAACGCCGCGCACTTTCAGGTCCGGGAAAAGAGCCGAGCGCACGCGTTGAATGGTCAGCGTGAGTTGACCGAGTCCTTCCAGCGCAAGATATTCGCATTGCACCGGCACGATTACACCGTCACGCGCTGCAACCAGCCCATTGACCGTGAGCAGTCCAAGCGAGGGGGGACAATCAATCAGGATGTAATCGTAACGATCAATCAACGGTTCAAGTGCGCGCTTGAGGCACGTCTCGCGCGCCAGTTCGTCCACGAGTTCCACTTCGGCACCGGCCAGCGAGGGCGAAGAAGGCAAAAGCGCCAACTTGAGTTTTTCATTCAACAAGATAAAAGGCATGGCTGCGCCACCCAGCAATGACTCATAGGTGCCGCCCGCGACCGTTGATTTGTCCACACCGAGACAGGAAGTAGCGTTGGCCTGCGGATCGAGATCAACGACGAGCACGCGCTGTCCGGCGCTGGCGAGATATGAACCGAGATTGACGGCAGTCGTGGTTTTTCCCACGCCACCTTTTTGATTCGCGAATGTATAAATGCGAGCCACTAGAAAACCTCCATGAGGCACTCTTCGATTTCTTTTGATGTCGGGATCCCGTCCAGGCCCACGCGCGCCACCGAACGCGCCGCAAGTTGTGTCGCAAAACGGGCAGCTTCCCATGGATCGCGTGTGGAGAACAAGCGGATAAAAAAAGCGGCGGCATAAATATCACCTGCACCGGTCGCGTCCACTTCGGGAAATTGGGGAGCGCGGAAACGGCGGCGGTCACCATTCCAAAAAAGCACTGACCCCTCATCACCGTCGGTGACGGCCAGCACGCGTGTTTGATGCGCCATTGCTTCGATCAATTCCTCGTCACCACCCGCATCTTCGCGGCTGATGACGACCGCACCGGCGTGTGGCAAAAATGCTTCGGCTGATTCCCATTTGCAGGGCGAGACATGTCCATCGCCATTCCAAGTCCGCATCCAGCCTTGCGGCGTGATGCCAAGCAAAGACGGAGAGAATCGTCCCGGCAATTCGTCTTGTAATTCTTGAGCAACGGGTCCAAGGTGAATAATAGATGTCGTCCGCCAAACGTCGGGCACATTCTCAAATGAAATCTTAGCGGCTTGATGATGAAGAGTTTGTTTGCGTTCCCCGCCGATATAAATATTTTCAAAAGTTGTCGTATGTTCAGATGGAGTGGAAACCACCGTGGTTCCAGCCAGCGCACTAAGCGAAGTCTTCCCGCTCGCGGCGGTCACAATCCCCACGCGCAGACCAAGCGCGAGCGCCGTCAACGCAGAAAAGGTTGCAGTCCCTCCGAGGCGCGGCCCGCTGGAAGTCACATCCTCGGTCACATGACCGAGGACGAGATAATCCACAGATTCAAGCACAGCAAGTTCAGGCATGGATAGATTATACCGTGAGAAAATCGGGCTTTCTTCTTCCAGCTTTTCCCTATAAAAAAGAAAGACGAAAGACCGCATTGTCACGATCTTTCGTCTTTTTATCTTACGATCAAACCGGTTATGAATCTTTCAGCAGGATCACGATCTTGCGGTGCGGCTCTTCGCCGGTGCTTTGAGTCATCACCGCAGGATGCTCGCGCAACTCCATGTGAATAATGCGCCGTTCGGCGGCAGACATCGGCTCAAGCGTCAGCTTGCGGCCCGATTTGATGACCTGTTCGGCCATGCGCCGTGCCAGTTGGCGCAGTTGGCGTTCGCGCCGGTCACGGTGGCCTTCCACATCCACGATCAATTGAATAAACTCCTGGGTTTCCTTGCCAACCATCAACGAGGCAATATATTGAAACGCATTCAAGGTCTCACTGTGGCGGCCAATCAAAACGCCGAGATCGCTCCCATGAATGTCCACCATGATCGGATGACGGTCATCGCGCGACTCACCATAATGCGCCGAGACCTGCGCCTGCATGCCCATATGAAACAGCAATTTGGAAATAGTGGCTTCTGTCGCATCGAGTACAGGGTCATGACCTTCAACGGCGCCGATCCCAGACTCTGCTTTTGCTTTGGGTGCGGATTCAGCCTTTTTAACAGAAGCCGCTTCTTTATCCGGACCCTTCGACGTGCTCACCTGTGCCTGCGGCACTGGCGCAGGCAGGGCAACGCGTGAGGCAGGTTTCTCTGTTTTGGGCGGAGGCGCGGCTTTGGACTTTTCCGGCGCGGACGACGATGCAACTGATTCCGATCCAGGTGGCGGATTGACGGTCAAGCGCACGCGCACCTGGCGTCCGCCCAACCCAAACAAGCCTTTGTTGCCCGCGTCTAAGACTTCAACGGAAACCGCGTGAGCGGGCAATCCAAGTTGAGCCAGCCCTTTTGCGAGAGCTTCTTCCACGGTCGGAGAGATGATTTCCAGCGTTGTGCGTTCGGACATGTTGACCTCCCTATATGTTATTTTTTCTTGCCGGCAGGTAATGCAGGCTGCTTGGCGCCTGGCAAAAGATTGCGCCAGTTGACGCGGCCCATCATTGCATATTGTACGATGCCCAGCACGTTGCTGGTGACAAAATATACCGCCAGACCAGATGCAAAGTTGAGCGCAAAGTAGCCAAGCAAAAGCGGCATATAAATGCTCATCATGCCAGTCATGGCCGCAGTCTGGTCTTTCGGATTACTTGTCGAGGGGGGCGGCATGGTCAGCTTGGTCTGAAGATAAGTCGTGATCGCCACGATGATCGCCAGTGTCGGGAAGCCGAACGGAA
>Ga0172371_10002391_pt1 | contig 29803 bp, 27 predicted proteins | sample Lak12m_FD_114543 | JGI IMG/M metagenome (GOLD analysis project Ga0172371, IMG submission 114543) | Freshwater microbial communities from Kabuno Bay, South-Kivu, Congo - kab_022012_12m | ecosystem: Environmental > Aquatic > Freshwater > Lake | place: Democratic Republic of the Congo: South-Kivu...
GCCACTTGGTTCCGTATCGAGCAAAGCATCACGGACCTGTTGCCGATGGACCTGCGCCGATGGCCCTTCCACCAGGCATTTGCTTCCCGGCACAGCCTGTCCGCAGGCCCCGCTAACCCCGCCACAAGGGATACGGCAAAACGGGAACAAATTGATTTCTTCGCCACGGATTCAGCTACCTACGAACAGGAAATCACCCGTAGCCCCTGCTTCGCAGCCCTGGATACGGTTACGTTGGCACGCTGGCTCGACAGGCAGGCGGGACAGTCTCGCCGGTTCCTGGACCTGGGCTGCGGGACTGGCCGGCAATCCCTGCGGATAGCCGAGTCCGGGTCCGCGGTGGTAGGGGCGGACATTTCAGAGGAAATGCTGCGCGTGGCGGCTGCCACGGCATCAGACCGGGGGCTCACCGGACGGTTGGACCTCGTTGTCGCCGATGCCGAACGGCTGCCCCTTCGTGATGGTGTTTTTGACGCCTGCATCTCGATCGGCACCCTGCATCATGTTCCCCGGCCCGACCGTGTGGTCAGTGAGGCGTGCCGCGCGGTCGCCGAAGGGGGTGCACTCCTCTTCTATGACCCGCACAGGAGCCCCGTGCGGTTCGTCTTTGATCTTCTTATGCGCAGGTGGAAGCTGTACGAGGAAAAGGCCAGCAAAGATCCACTGATGACAGAAGCCGACATGAACCAGTGGCTCTCCGCCCGGAACGCCGACTGCGTGACGCGCCTGTCGGTCTACCTGCCGCCCCATGTGTTCTATCGGATGAACCCGCGGTGGAACGTCCGGATCATGTCAGCCACGGACCGGCTGTTCAACGCGATCCCCGGCCTCAGGAAGTGTGGAGGAATTATCGTCACTGAGGCCACGAAGCGGAAATCAAAACAGGAGCCGGGCTGATCCACAATCTGTCTGCGCTCCCGGGTCCCGTTCACTGCCGTATTGCACTGACAGATTGGAGCATGATCCCCAGGATTCGGCCATCCTTGCCGAGCCCATGCTCACGCGGCACCCAGGTAGAGGCGCTTATCTCCAGTATGTTGATCTGCTGGCCCGGCCGATCGCCCGGCACATCAAACCGGACATCTGCAAAATGAACGGATCCCAGCGTGCCGGTGGACGACACACCTGAAAGAGCATGGTCGTTCCATCTGAATTCGGGCACCGGCATCGCCAAAGTCGGCGGTCTGCCCTCCAACAGGTAGCGAACTGCCAGGCCCACCTTTGCACCCTTACCCGCGAGCGGCACAATCACCCGGGCCCGCGCCTCCGTCCATCGCCAACTCTGCGCGTTCGGACTGGCGTTCCGTTCAGCAGGGTACATCCCATCCATGATGAACCATTCGTCACCGGCAGTCCCGAACGTGATATCGATCCTGTCCGCGAGCTTCAGCCGCTTTACGCACAATCGCTTGACCATGACTTGAGACTCATGGAGGTTCCCGGCCTTGTAGGGCCCCGCAAGGAACCGCAGCGTTGCTGCATCATGAACAACAGATTCAGGGGTGAACATGAATCCGATGTCGCGCCATGAACCATTGAACTCGCCCCCGTGGGCCCGGAGCGTATTCTCGTACACAACCTTCTCCCCCGCCTGCAGGCGGAAAGGGCTCTCATTGTCAGGCTGGTCTGATGCTATCCCGGCCGTCATCCGCGTGGCGAAACACACGTCCGGTCCGGGCGCCATGGCCGGCACAACAACGGTACCGTTGGTTTCAATCCCCATGTACCTGGTGCGAGGCCAGGGCCACAAAAGGAAATCGCCGCCAAACCGGTTTATGTGATAGAGGTCCACGTCCTTTTCCGTCACAAGGGCCAGCTCAAAAACAAAGTCGTCCAAACCAACTGCGGTCGCATCAAGGATGGCTGGCACCGGTTGGTCGGATTCCAGCCTCACCTCCAGTGCCTGCCCGCCTGGCCGCACATTCACCTGGTAGTAGTTCCGGCCATCCGTGGGATGGCCATCCAGTAGCCGCCCGTCAAGAAGCAGCGCCGCCTTCTGACGATTGGTGAGGGACGATAGTTCCTCTGTGTCCACCGCAAGTACATGCGGGCCGTCCTGCTCGACCGGAACGGTTGCCCGGCACACGAGATTGGTCCGGTCCTCCAGGCGGTACAGTGAGAAAGAGTTCCTGTTCAACACGTCGCCGAGCCCGTACTCCTCGGCCTCAAATGCCCGAACAAGCGTCACGTCCTTCTGCCGCCTCATGAAGCCCGCGTACTGGTCCTTCTTGCACAACAGGTAGATGGGACAACCCGACCCTGCGCGTTCCCGCAGGTGGGTGAAATAGGCCGGATCGGCCAGGGTCCGTATCGGAGAGATATAGTCCAGAACGGCCCCTTCCCGCGTGGAGAAACACCTCACGATCTCGGCCAGGGGTCGATCGCCCAGAATCAGCGCTTTCTCCGGGACCAATGCGTCCAGATCGCGGCGCAGCTTGAATACGTGTTCCATCTTGAACCGTTCATCCAGTTTCGTGTGCCCCTGGAATACAATCAGAGCCGCCGAAACGCCCAGAGCGATTATGCTCAGTATGTGAACCCGTATCTCCGCGCGTGGCCCCGTTCGCAGTGCCTTCACACACCTGCCAAGCAGCCAGGATGCTCCCGCAGCCATGACCGGAATGGCCAACACGTCAATAACGAGGAGATACCGCGGCATTACGGTCTTGTAGCCGGCGTAGAAGAAGAAATAGACAAGGATACCGGGCAGCAACAACACACTTACCACCAGGCCCCGGGTGCCGAGGGAAGATGCCAGCCCTATGATGAACAGCGCGATCAGGCCCCAGCCGTAGTGCCGCTGCAGGAAGTCCAGCGTGCCGGGAAAGGTCTCCGTGAAGAACGCTTCCTGCACACCCGGTGTCAGGGAACCTTCCGCCTGGGCGACCTCCGCCGCCTGAGCCGGAATAATGAAGTGCCCCGAGACAAGATGGTTCTGCCAAGCCTGCGGTACGAACATGACTGCAAAGGCCACGCCCCCGACCAATGCCGCTTTCCAGAACGGCAGGGTCCGGTCCCGGTATCGCATAGCCACCATGAATGTCAGGTACGGAAGCCCCATCAGTACGGTCGTGTCACGTGTCGCAATGCCCAACGCGAGAAGAACTGCGCTGGCGGCCACCAGAGGAAGCCTGCGCGGCTCACGGTAGGCGAAACTCACCAGGCAGATCATGGATGCCATCAACAGCAGGAACGCAAGAGGATCGCGGTATGGGTTCGCCAGGTACAACAGCATCGACAGATCGATCCGGACCAGGATGCACACTGCTATCGCCCCGCACACAGCCCCCCACACCGGCTGCTGTCGGAACACGTACCCGCCGCAAGTTCGCGCCAGCAGGTACAACATCACCACCATGCCACACAGGACTGGAATGTTCACCAGGAAGGCCCAGAACGGGCCCGCAACAAAAGATGCGAGGTACAACAACAGCGGGAACCCGTAGGCCCTGCCGGTTGTGCCGAACTCGTGCGGGAAGTCCTTCGCAAAGAGGTACCAGATCTGCGGATCGGAATACGGTTTCAGGCTGTAGTGTAACGCCAGGTAACCCCACAGCATCACAGCGACAAGGGCCAGCCCTAAAATCTCCAGCCCTACCAGCGTGCTTCGCTTCACGGAGCACGGACACTCACCGCTCTTCTGGTTCTCCAGCATCAGGAATTGCCTTTCTGCGTTAACTGGAACCCATTCTGCATGCCCGGTACAGGTATTGCCGTGACCCCGGCAAACCGATTCGACACGCGCCGGAAAGCGGCAACTGCTTCCTCAACTTCCTGCAGAGTCAAACCCGGGAATTTCTGTTTTGAATGTGACCTTGACCGGCGCACTGCACGCCGTAACCGGCGCCACCACAAGCTCACGGCAAGACGCAACCTGGACCCGGCCCCTCCCGATTCCAGACCGGGCAGGTCTGACACACGGAGCAGTTCCGCCACGATTCGGTCACAGGCGAATTCTCCGTCCATGTTCGCCACGTATTCCCCGGCCAGTGCTCTGCGCGCCGCGAGGTCGGCCGCCTCCGGCTCTGCGCCCGTATCCACGATGCACCTCAAGACTGTGGCCAGTTCATCAACTGACGTCACTTTCAGGCTCACACCGTTCGGGACACGATCATCAAATGTGCTCGATGTCACCGGCATGTAGGCAACCACCGGGCGCCCCAGTAGAAAGGCCTCGACGCCTGTCGTGCAGCTGTTGTGAACAAGAGCCCGGGACGCCATGATCCACGGGATCACCGGCCCCTCGTGACACACCATGACATTTGCAGGACCGGCGACGGCCTCCTTCCACCGGTCATGGTTCTCCGAAGGATGCGGCCGGACCACGATGGTGACATCAGGCAACCGCTGCGACAATTCGCGGGTCATGTCCACGAAGGAGTGGAACAGCTTGCCGATGTACCCGGACCAGTCCCAGAAGAATTGCTCGTCTTCCGGCGTCCTTATCCTGCCCCTCTTCTTCCACCGCTGCAGCTGGTACTCGGGACTGTAGAAATGGTTGTACCGGCTGAAGTTGGTGTTGATGAGCACAAACGACCCGTGTTGCCGATGCAATCGTTCTGCTTCTGTTTCGTAGAGCGTCCGAAACGGCTTGCGCAGGAGATCGAACCGTGGATTACCGGTGGCCAGGGTTTTCAGGGGTGCTTCAGGAATCTTCGTTGCCACATCCGCAGCCTGCGCAGATCCCCAGGTGAAGAATCTGTCGACGTACTCAAACGTCTCCGGCGCGATCCGCTGGCGCAGATACATATCACGGTTCCGGTAGACCAGCCCTTCTTCACACCAGGCGACTACCCTGTGCCCCATGCGCCGAAGGTCCCGGAAAAGGCCGGCCTTTGAAGCCACCACGCTCTTGTCGACGTAGATCCCCGGCGGGAAACGATGCACAAGACGCCGCAGTTCCTGTTGCTCGCAAAGGATCGCCCGGAATCCCGCTTCCGCCGCCACACAGCTGAGCAGCAGTTTTCCGTGAAACTCCCGGTTCTTCGTTTCCATGGGCAGGAACACAAACCTGGAACCTTGTTCGTTCATTCAGAAGGATTCCCCTTCCCGCATAGGCACTCTGTTCCCTGACGCAATGGCAAATCCATAGGACGGCGCCTCAACTCCAGGACAACGGTTCGTGCATCACTGCGGTTTCCTCTTCCTGCCATGGTGGACGATGAAGCGCTCCAGGTCTTTCCTGGTCGGAAGAACGGCGCCCAGGAGAATCCTCTGCCAGGGCGCAAGACCAGGCTTGACCAGGCTATACCCGAGCCTTTCCATCTCCGTTCCACTGTACCGCTCCACCACCCAGACAAGGGGCGCCGGCATGTCGTCAAAGGACCTTATGCGTGATGGGTCAAAATCTTTCCCCAGCCGTTCATGGTCACCTGCCGTCTCGGGCGACAACAGTACGGGATCCGATTTCCGAAGTTCAGCTTCCAACATCCCTGGTTCGAACTGGATGCCCAGATCCATGCACAGCCGCTCCAGGTTTTGCCTTGACTGCTTGATCAGGTTCTCGTACCGGAGTTCGATCCACCTGCCTCGAGGCAACCGTTGCGCCGCGGCCCGCGCGATCGCCATGAACCGGGCCCACAGGACCGCCTGCCGCGCGGCAAAACGGACATCCTGGAGCCAATGGCAGTGGTGTCGCGCCGTTTGCCTCTTCTTCCGGATCTTGGAGAACACGGCCGCCCTGGCGTCACGCACGATGTGCAGAAACACGGCGTCGGGGTAGAGCGTTTCGATGTCCTCGAGGAAGTAGAAGTTGTTCAGGCTCTTTTCACCCCATATGAGCCGGTCGCCTTCGGGTTTCGGAAGCAATCGCTCGTACACGTCTCTGAACGTAAAGTTCTCCGGCGCCGACACAAAGTCTTTCCGCACGGATTCGGGAAGGCCCTCCAGGTGCCTCCTGCACAGTCCCACTTCACAAAGCCGCGCAAGGAGCTCCTCCCTGCCCGCAGGCGGGAAATGATCATGCACATCGTGCCCGGCGCGGCGAAGGCCATAGATTATTTCCGGTTCATTGATCAGATGGAGCCCGGAATGCTGCCCAAGCACGGAACGCAGCAGGGTCGTTCCCGAACGCGGATATCCGACAATCAACAGGGGCCCCTTCACCGATTCCCTCGTTCCTGTGTTTCCGCAATACCCAGAAGAGCCAGGCGGACGCGTTCCCCCGAATGCCCATCCGCGTTGCCGGTCCATCTCTCAAGGACTGCCTTCTGTGCCGGCGCAAGTTCCAACCCACGCGTGATGTGCGTCTCGGACCGGGCTACCCCCAGCAACCGGCCAACCAGCGCATCCGGAGACCGAGCGTACTCCACGGCATTCCCGAGATCGACCAGGTATTGCTGCATATCGGGTCGAGTCGCCTCGGCAAATGCCGGCACGACCACCGGCTTGTTGGCAGCAATGGCTTCAAGAAGCGCGGTAGAATTAAACCCGCAAACAACCGTGCTGTCCATGAGAAGTTCAAGGGGATCTCCGCCAACCACGATCCGGAAGTTGGTGGGCAGACCGGTCGCACCCCAAAACCGTTCCGCCATCAACGCGATTGAACTCCTGTTCCCCTTCGTCTTCATCACCACCCGGACGTCCGGCGCAGTCCGGGCCAGTGCCACCATGGCGTTGATGCAGGCTTCCTGCATTTCCTTCCATGAAGCCCGTTCGATTTCCGGCGGCAACTCGTAACTCTTCTCGCCCTTCCGGGGCAATGTCGGTATGCCCGACTTCACATCGAACAGGAAGAACAGAACCTGGCGGGTCCCGGAGATCATCCGCTCCGCGCCATCAACGCGCCACTGGTGGACGCGGTCCATCCTCGGCATGCCGACAATGCGGGTCCGATCAGGCGTGATCACGCCTGATCGCAGTTCGATCTGCCGTTCCACCTCGTTGTACTGCAGGATCATGCGCCCGTCGAACGGCCCGCGCCGCGTGGCGTTCCGGACCTCATCCTGTCGTGCCTGCCCCGGGGGGCGCAGATTCTCCTTCTGCAGCACGACAAATGGAATGCCGATGTTCTCCAGCGCACCGGCCAGCTCGCGCTCCGCGTAGTATCCGAAATTACCACTCACAACAAGATGCGGTCCACGCCGGGCACGAAGCCGGCTCCAAACCGCCACGAGAAACTGCCGGTATCGTGCCTTTGCTTCTGTCCATTCCTTCTTGTCTGAAAGGTACTCGTTGTCCCCGATTCCCGCCGGCAGGAAAGCCCGCGCCAGAGCCTTGACGACGCGTCGGTCAAGCCCGTCCAGCGTGAACCTCGCGTCCCCGGCCACGCTGGACACCACATCTTCGGTACAGCCGACCTTGAACAGCACAATCACGTGCGCTTTCGGGTTGATTCCCGTCTGCACCCGGACCAGGTGTGCCTGCAGGAGACGCGCAACGGTTTCCACACGCCCCGACCGGGCAGCCCACGTCAACACCGGCCCCGTCACGTTCAACAGCCGCCGAACCACTTTCTGTTTGAACTGCCACCCGTGCATTTCGCCATATCCTCTATCGCAGTTCTTCAAAACCAACCCGCCTGACACCACCACCCGGCGTCATCTGGTATATGACGTCGGCTTTCTGGATCGTTGACAACCGGTGCGCTATCACAAGAACTGTCTTTTTCCCGGACAGCCCCTCTATGGCTTCGCGGATCAGGCGTTCGGACTCCGAATCCAGGGAACTGGTCGCCTCGTCGAAAACAAGGATTTCAGGATCCCGTACGAGCGCCCGCGCGATAGCGACCCTCTGGCGCTGGCCACCGGACAGGGCCTGGCCACGATCGCCGACAATCGTGTCGTATCCCGCCGGGAGGTCCTGTATGAACATATGCGCGTTGGCACCCCTGGCCGCTGCCTCTATCTCTGCCTGCGTCGCATCGGGTCTTCCGAGACGGATATTGTCGCGGATGGAGACGTTGACAAGGTAGGGCTCCTGGCTTACGTAGCCGATGCGGTTCCGCCATGAAACCAGCGAAAATTCCCGTATGTCCCGGCCCGACGCAACGATGCGCCCGCCGTCCGGGATCAGCAGTCGCAGCAGCATCTCCGCAACGGTGGACTTGCCCGAACCGGACGGGCCGGCAATCGCCGTGAGCTTCCCGCGCGCGATCACAAGATTCAGGCCGCGGCAGACTGCATGGCCGGCGTCGTAGCTGAAATCCACGTTTTCAAAACTGATATCCCCGGCAAGCCGCTCAAATGGCTCACCCCTGTCCAGGATTTCGCCGTCAGGCTGGTTCCGGACCAGGTAGTGGATCATTCTCATGGACGGCAGGAAGGAGACTATTTCCATGCGCTTACTGACGATAAACGACGCCTGTGAAAGGATCTTGACCGCCACGAAGGCGAACAGGCCCACCATCGGAACAACGCTCTTCAGGTCCTGCCGGAGGCCATAGCCGTAGTAAAGAAGAAACAGGGATAACGCAACCGCGATCGCGGGTTCGGCAAGGTTGAGCGGCAGGTTGCTTATGATGGTGAATTTTATTTTCGTGCGGGAAAACGATCGCATCTTCTTCACGAGGCCGGCGGCGTGTCGCTGTTCCATGCCGTAGGCTTTCAGCGGCTTGAGCGCGCTCAGCCCTTCCACCACGATAGCCCCGCTTTCCTGGTTCAAACCGAGGAGTTTCTGCCCCACCCCTATCGAGTACCCGTAGGTTCGCCGCATCGTGAACAGAAACGCCATAGCCCCCAGGCCGATCATTGCCAGCGTGATCTGCCATTGAGCCTGGACCAGTACCAGGAGCAGGAACGTGCCGATGACCAGCTTGCCGGCTACTTCCAGGATGAACTTCACGGCCTTCGACGCCAACTGCGGTTCAACGACCACGTTGTTCATCAGGGCGCCCTGTTTCTGGGTGACCAGCGTCTTGACCGGCGCCCGAAGGTAGCTCGCGAAGATCCGGACCGACCACTCTTCCCGCAACAGCCATATGAAACGGTTTGACACTATGTCATTCAGGATGGCCACGATGCTCTTGAACCCGACCACACTGCAGAGCAGCACCAGCATTGCCAGCAACCGCCACTGCTGCGGGAAAAGGTCGATGAACCGGTTCAACACACCGAATACTGCCTGATTGGGCGCTCCCGTGTCCACGACCTGGGAGAGAAGCGGGACCATCATTGAAACCCCGATGCTCTCCGCCAGGGCCTGCGCAAGGATGACGACGAACAGAAGGATCGTATACAGCCGATGCCCCAGCAACAGTTCGTTCATCATCCGGAGCGTCTCTCCGAGCCCCATGTGCTGCTTCTTGTCCATTTCAGCTCCCTGTCCCGTGTCCCGTGTTGGAATATACCTCTCGCGAGTTCCAGTTCATCAGCGGGGCCATTGCATCCATCCACCACGCGATACGCGTGCTGCGCAACCAGGCGCCGTCGTAATGCACACCATCAAGCCTGCCGGGATCACGCCGTACACGATTGCCGCGGATGACGTGGCTCCGGGCGGGGTCAGGCCGGATAACGCACGGGTCATACGGGATCTCCAGGAAGGCGCATATGCGCTCCATCATGGATTCAGGCCGAAAACACAGTTCCTCGTACCCCAGCTGGAAGAACGGAACCTTTCGCGTCCTCAGGAACTCGCGAATCCGGCCGTTGCCGATACGCCACTGGAGGATGTTGTACGGTACCGTCGTAGTGTAAAAGCGCCGTAAGCCGTCTTTCTGCATCAGGGCCGGACGGTTCGCCCGGGTGAGCTGGGAATAAACAAAGCTCCTCACGTCCTTGAGCAGCCAGATAACCCGCACGTCCCCCACTGGTGGGTCGAGAAGGGGTTGGAGCCCGGCCAGCCGCTTGGACACGTCCACGACAATTGTGTCTCCGGTACGCGCGGATGCTGACCGTTTCAGCAACTCAAGGTATGCCGCCCGGTACGCTTCCCTGCCGTCCGGAACCTGCCTGCCGTCGGACGGTCCCCAGACGGGACACTGTGCAACGTCCCTGCCGCAGCTGCAGTCGTTCCACTGGCCGCGGCCCCGGGTCAACGCCGGATAGATCTCGCCGAGACACGTCGCGGAGGGATGCGTCCCGAGCATGAGGCCCAGCAGCGTGGACCCGCTGTGCGAAAGCGCTGCTATGTAGACGATCCTGCCCATCAGTCTTGTTTTCCAAACATCTTCACGAGCGGGTTGTTCAACAGCCAGTTCATGCGGTCACGCAGCTTGGCGGCCCGCTCGAGACGCTTCTCTATGAACCGCAGTGACGGGTCCCCGTGCCCGTTTCCCGTCGTCCCGACAAGAGCCCGGGCAGCGTCAATCTCCGTCCCCGCCAGCTGCACCTTCTGCCGCAGCATCTGGAGCAGGCCATCTCGCAGGGCGACGCCGAAATGCCGCGCGGTCTCGTAGTAGTTCCTCCTGTCCCCCTGTCTCCACTTCCGGAGCAGGAGTCCGAGGCTTTCCAGCTGACGCGCCGCTATGCTCACCGATGCCTTGCTCAGCCCCAGGTCCCTGCTGATGTCGTCAAGCGACCGCGGTTCCTCGCTCAGGTACACCTCGCCCAGAACCTGGCCGGCAATCCGCCCCAGGCCCAGGTCCTGCGTAGTCCGCCCGGCCACCTCAATCAGGCGTGTGCGCACCTGTTGTGCTGTTTCCCGCGCTTTCATATACAACGTTTACAATCTTCTAAACGATATAATCCCTGGCGGGAGGCGTCAAGCGATGTTTTGGATTTCCACGAGGGCCCCGGGCCGTCAGGCCCTCAGGGGAAAGATTCCCCTGTTGCGCAGGTAGTCGAGGATCTGGACCACTGCCGTATCGGCTTGAACGCGATCGCCCGGTATGACGATGGCCGGGGACTCCGGCGGCTCGTACGGGGCGTTGACGCCGGGCAGGTTGGGCACCTCGCCACGACGGGCCTTCTCGTACAGCCCGGTTGTGTCGTGCTGCGAACACCAGTCCGTCGACGCCTGCGTGTAGACTTCAATAAAACGGCTGGTCCCCACGATCTCAGCAACCTGGCCCCGGATGGCTGCGGTCGGAGAAGTGAATGCGCAAATCACCAGGATCCCCGCGTCATTGGCCAGCCTGGCAATTTCACCGGCCCGTCGCAGGTTCTCCGCGCGGCCGGACGAGGTGAAATCAAGTTCCCTGCTGACTCCGAGCCGCAGGTTCTCCCCGTCCAGCACCATCACCGACGCGCCGAGTTCGAACAGACGCTTCTCCAGCCCGTAGGCGATCGCCGTCTTGCCGGACCCCACCAGTCCCGTCAGCCAAATGGTCGCCGGCCGCTGCCCCATCTTGCGGGCACGCTCCTCCGGGGTTACGCGGCTGGCGTGCTTGTGCAGCCCGGCCGGATCCGATCCGGTGATGCGCACGGGCAGATCCTCCGTCGGCTCCCGTTCGATGATCATGCCCGCCGCGACGGTATAGTTGCTGATCGGATCAATGAGGATGAAGCTCCCCGTGGCCCGGTTGCGCTCGTAGGCATCATGGAACACCGGCGTAGTCGCGGTAAACACCACCCTGCCTATTTCGTTCAGCGCGAGGGGCCCCGCCGGCATACGGTTCAACGTGTTAACGTTCACCTTGTAGCGTATCTCATCCACGCGCAGCCGGGTCATCCGCGTGGTGTGCTTGATGAACAGCGGTTTGTTGAGATCCATCGCTGTCTCGCTCATCCACACCAGCATTGCCTCGAAGCGCCGGTCCGCGTGCGGCACGTTGTGCTTGTGCACCAGCATGTCGCCGCGGCTGACGTCGATCTCGTCCGCCAGCGTAACCGCTACGGACATGGGCGGAAAGGCAAGGTCGACTTCCCCGTCCATGGTCACGATGGACTTCACGCGGCTGGTCTTGTGCGACGGCAGCACCATGATCTCGTCGCCATTGCGGATGACCCCGGAAGCAACCTGTCCCGCATACCCTCGGAATTCCTGGTTGGGCCGAAGCACAAACTGCACCGGGAACCGGAGGTCCACCAGGTTATGGTCACTGCCCGTGTAGATTGTTTCAAGTATCTCCAGCAGGGCTTCGCCGCGGTACCAGGGCATGTGCTCAGACCGGTTCACCACGTTGTCGCCTTTGAGCGCGCTTATCGGCACAAAACGGATATCCGGGACACGCAACTTGTCCGCGAATGCGCTGAAATCCTTCCGGATCCTGTTGAAGACGTCTTCCGCGTAACCGACGAGATCCATCTTGTTGATTCCGACGATCAGGTGCGGCACGCCGAGCAGCGAGGCAATGAACGCGTGCCGCCTCGTCTGCGGCAGCATCCCCATGCGGGCATCGATCAGCACTATCGACAGGTTCGCCGTGGATGCGCCGGTCGCCATGTTGCGGGTGTACTGTTCGTGCCCCGGCGTATCGGCAATGATGAACTTGCGCTTCGGGGTTGAAAAATACCGGTAGGCGACGTCTATTGTGATCCCCTGCTCGCGCTCGGCTTTCAGCCCGTCCGTCAGCAGTGCGAAATCTATCTTCTCTTCGCTTTCCTTTTCGCGCGAGGCCTTCCGAACCGAGGCAATCTGGTCTTCGTAAACGTTCTTCGAGTCGTGCAGCAGGCGCCCGATAAGCGTCGACTTGCCGTCGTCAATGCTGCCGCAGGTGGAGAATCGCAGGAGATCCTTCGATTCGTTTTCCTTCAGGAACGCCTCTATGGAGTCGTGTGCAGGCATGTGGTTTCAGATGTCTGGGGGTCAGGGCCTGCCCCGCACCGTGTCGAGTCTTCAAGACTCTGGTGCGGGGTTCGGTCTTCAGGTTTCATTCCTCCGCCCTCATCCCTAAAAATATCCTTCCCTCTTCTTGATCTCCATTGACCCTTCCGTGTCATGGTCAATCACGCGCGTCGAGCGCTCGGATACGCGGATCGTCATCATTTCCTCGATAATCTCCGTCACCGTAGCTGCGCGGGACCTGATTGCCCCGGTGCACGGATAGCACCCGAGCGTTCGGAAGCGGCACATGACCTGTTCCGGCTTTTCGCCGGGCTTCAGGGGAATCGGTCCGTCCATCGGGATAAGCTGTTCTTCGCGGACGATCATCTCGCGCATCTTCGCGAAATACATGGGCACCACCGGGATCTTCTCAAGGTAGATGTACTGCCACACGTCCAGCTCGGTCCAGTTGGACAGCGGGAACACACGTATCGATTCACCCTTGTTGACCCGGCTGTTGTAAAGGCTCCAGAGTTCAGGCCGCTGGTTCTTCGGATCCCACTGGCCGAACTCGTCGCGGAACGAATAGACCCGCTCCTTGGCCCGCGACTTCTCCTCTTCGCGCCGCGCACCCCCGAATGCGGCATCAAACCGCCCTTCCTTTATGGAATCCAACAGCGCGCGGGTCTTGAGTATCGCACAGCATTTCTGCGTGCCGTAGACAAACGGGTTCACCTCGCCGGACTGGGGATGCTTGAACACTATCAGGTTGGCCCCTATTTCCTTAACAAACCGGTCCCGGAACTCGTACATCTCCTTGAACTTGTAGCCCGTGTCCACGTGCAACAGCGGGAACGGGATCGGGCCCGGGTAGAAAGCCTTCTGGGCCAGGCGGACCATGACCGACGAGTCCTTCCCGACAGAATACAGCATCACCGGCCGTTCAAACTCCGCGGCCACCTCGCGGAGGATGAAAATACTCTCCGCCTCAAGCTGCCTGAGATGCGTAAGCGTGTATTTGCTGCTCATGCCCCCACCCGTCCCCCGCGGCGGCCGGTTATCGCTCCTGCCAGGGACTTCATAACGCGGTTCACGGCGGTTTCGACGCTGATGCCCGTGGTGTCTATCTTCATCTCGGGATTCTTCGGCAGCTCGAACGGATCGTCAAGCCCAGTGAAATTTCTGATCTCGCCGCGACGGGCCTTTGCGTACAGCCCTTTCACATCGCGTCTCTCACATTCCCTCAACGGAGTCGAAACATGGACTTCGATGAACCTGCGACAGAGCTTCCGTATGAAATCGCGGCTGTCCCGGTACGGCGATATGAACGAGGCAACCACGAACACACCGTGCTTCTCAAGCATCGCGGCGAGGAACCCGATCCGCCTGATGTGGAGTTGCCGCTCTTCACGGGTGAAGCCGGTCTGCGGGAATACCGCCCGTACCCTGTCCCCGTCCAGGTACTCCACGTCCATTCCCCGTTTCTGCAGCAGGTCCACAACCTTCTCGGCGATCGTGCTCTTCCCGGAGCCGGAAAGACCGGTGAACCAGAGAACGGCCGGCTTGATAGCAGCCTTCGTCGAACGGCCTCGTCCCGGCACAGCCTTTGCCCTTCTTCCATTCACGCTTGCGGGCCAGCATACAGGCGCCCTCCGTGATCGTCAAGGCAGGGGCATGGGAAAAACGGAATGAACCGATGGAATGGTGGAATAATGGGAACGGGAACGGAAGACAGGAGTCAGAAGCCAGGAGCCGGAACGCTATCATCGCCCCCGGCTTCCCATTATTCCAGTATTCCAACATTCCATTCCACAATGGTCGGATATTCTCCCTTGCAAAGGGAACCTTCGTTCAGTATTTTTGAACTCCGTATTCCGGGAGGTGCAAATGCCGCGACATGTCGACATAAAAGAGAAAGCCAGGGCACTGCGCTCTTTCTACGTACGCGAAAGACGACTGCCCGGCTATAACGAGATGCTGCAGATCTTCCGCTACCGCTCCAAGAATGCCGTTTTCGGCATGCTCAAGAAACTTCGCGAAACCGGCTACATAACGAAACAACACCGGAAGATTGCGCTCACCGGCAAACTCCTCGGGACCGTCCGCCTGCTCGGCGCCGTCCAGGCGGGCTTCCCCTCCCCCGCGGAAGAGGAACTTCTCGACACCATGAGCCTTGATGAGTTCCTGGTTGAAAAGCCGGACGCCACCTTCATGCTCAAGGTCAGCGGCGACTCGATGCAGGATGCCGGGATCCAGCCGGGCGACATGGTGCTTGTCGAACGCGGTAAGCCGCCGAAAAACAACGATATCGTCATTGCCGCCGTGGACGGCGAATGGACCATGAAGTACTTCTTCAAAGACCGCCAGGGAGTGCGGCTGGAGCCGGCCAACCGGAAGTATCCGACGATCCGCCCCAAACAGTCGCTCGAAATCGCCGGCGTTGTGCGCAGCGTGATACGGAAGTACCAGTAGCGGGAAGAGTAATCAGTCATCGGTGATCAGTACCCGGTATCTGGACCGACACGGGCGGCTGCGCGGCACACACCATCCTGTTATCCTGTCAAAGATCCGGTCTGCATGGGGGCAGGTTCCCCTCCCACCGATAACTGGCGACTGATCACTGATTACTGGTTGCAGCCTCCCCCGCCCCTTTGTACCTTCTGGCCATGGCCAAAACACAGGGAAGTACTGCAATGAACCAGCTGGAAGAAGGAGCCCGTCTGTCGCTTGATTTCGGCAAGATCGCCAAGGTCGCCAAACAGTGCGCCGACGTTATCCCTGTCGCAGTCCAGGATGCCGACACAAGCGAAGTCATCCTTCTCGCCTACACCAACGAGACGGCGTTTCGGAAGTCCATGGAAACCAGATCCCTGGTGTTGTGGAGCACTTCCCGCAACGAACTGTGGGAAAAGGGAAAGACATCCGGCGAAACTTTCGACCTCGTGGAGGCCAGGGTCAACTGCGAGCAGAACTCCCTCCTGTACCGTGTGCGCCCCCGGCGCGGCGGCATCTGCCACACAAAGAACAAGGCCGGCAAGCCGCGCAACTGTTACTACCGGAAGATCGGCTTTGCCACGCTCGAACTGGAGAACACGAACCCTTGATGGCAGAACCCCACAAATATCACAGGCCTTCTGCTTTGCGTCTTTGCGACTTTGCGTGACGTGTCCGGTGCCATCACGCCCTCCTTCGCCAAGAGGCTGCGGAGGGCAGGCAAAGGCGCCACGACGCGAAGGCGGACCCCAGTTTTCCATCATGAAATTCCGTTGCCCATACTGCCGGCAGGTGTTCGGCCCCGAGCCTTCCGTGCGTTGTCCGTCCTGCGGCAAGGCCATGCAGCTGCCCCCGGGAATGCTGGTCATATCCCCCGAGACGCGCAAGCGCGCAAAAGAACGGATCTCGTACGACGCGGAACACCAACGCAGGACAATCTCGGCGTTTTACTTCAGGCCCGGAAGAAACCCCGTCGTCCTGGCCATTGTCGCCGTCATCCTCCTCGTAGTCGGCAGCCTTCTGATCAAGAGCAGCGGTTCCACCCGACAGATCCGCGGGGACGTACGGTCCCCGCGAATGCGGGCAATTGACGAGCTCTTCGCCCTCCGCACCGCGGTCGAACGTTTCCGCAGGGACTGTGGCCGCTATCCTACGGAGAAGGAGGGACTGCTGGCCATCATCCGCGATCCGGGCGTCCAGGGATGGAGCAAACCCTATGTCAACTTCGTCAAGCCTGACCCGTGGCGAACCCGCTACGTCTATACCCTCGCGTCCAACACCGTCATGGTCCTGTCCTGCGGCCCCGACAGGAAGCAGGGCACGGCCGACGATCTCGCTGCCTGCGATCCGGATCCGGACGAAGTGAATGCCGACCTGGCTACAACAGATACACCCCCCGAGGAACCTGAAGACACCGGCATCCCCGGCGCCCTGCCGCCCGTGTATATCGGCGAACACGCCCCCAAACCATGATTCCAGGTTCAGCCCGTTGACGTTCCCGGCCGTCCCTGCTATGTTCTGGCGCCAGTGGGCAACTCCGAAGCACGTGGTTCTTTCAGAAAGCGGGAGTCTCTAACAACAAGGAGTGCGAAATGAAGAAGTTACTGGTGTTGGTTGCGGTGATCCTGGTTTCGGCCGGTATGTGTATGGCCCAGGGGTTCTTTGTCGGCGCGCACGGCGGATACACCCTCGGCGGCGATGTTGAAGAGTCCGATCTCGGGTTCGGTGCGCAGGCAGGCGTGGAACTCAGTGATGCCTTTTCCATAGAACTCGCGTGGACCATGTTCAGCGACGAAGCGGAGGAGGCGGGAGTAAAGCTGGAGGCCGATGCGAACGTCATCGCGGCCACCGCCCGTTACGCTGTGCCGATGTCGGACATGCTGAGTGTCTATGGCGGCGGCGGAGTCAACTATCTCATGATGGATGCGACAGCCAGCCTGAGCCTTACCAGTCAGCAGAGGTCCGAGCTCGATGCCCTGGCGCAGATGTATGGCGTGTCCGTCGACGACCTGCTGGCAATGTCCGGCATCAACACTGGCTCGATCGAAGTGGATCTCGACAGCACGATCGGTTTCCACATCTGCGGCGGTGTTAACGCCCTCGTGACGGAAAGCGTGCAGTTGTTCGGCGAGTACCGCTACAGCTTCGGGTCCATCAAGGGCGAAGGCATTGACGAGGTCTACAACTACGGCATTCTCCGCCTCGGCGGGAACTTCCTCTTCTAAAGCGTGTTCACCCGTAACAGGAAAGAAACCCGGCCCCGCGGCCGGGTTTCTTTTGTTTTGCAAAGGTTTTTCGTGTCGGCTAGATTGCGTTTCGAAAGCCGGAACCGGATGAATATCTCGCAGGGCCCATCATGTCGTTCGTAAACCTCAACAAGCGCGAGATCAACTTCAAGGTTGTCTACTACGGCCCGCCCCTCAGCGGCAAGACAACAAACCTCGAATTCCTTCACTCGGTGATGCCCGAAGACGTCAAGGGCAAGATGACCATGCTCTCGACGCAACAGGACCGTACCCTGTACTTCGATTTTCTGCCCCTCAAGTCCAACGCGATCAAGGGGTACGTATCCAGGTTCCAGCTCTATACGGTTCCCGGCCAGCCCATCTACAACCAGACCCGCCGCATAGTGCTGACAGGCGTGGACGGCCTCGTCTTCGTGGCAGATTCCCAATGGGATGAGATGGAACACAACGTGGAGAGTTTCGACAATCTCCAGGAGAACCTCAAGGCCTACAAGAGATCGCTCGACGAAGTGCCATACGTCCTGCAGTTCAACAAGCGCGACCTGCCGAACGTGGCCCCGGTGGAATTCATGGACTTCATGCTCAACCAGCGCCCGGTAAAAGCCCTGTTCTTCGAGACGGTTGCAAAGGATGGCGCCGGGGTCTACGAATCCCTGAACATGATCTGCAAGATGGTCATGGCCCAGTTCATCAAGGATCACAAGATGGCGACCGACCGCCCGGACGCCTCCGCGCCCGCAAAAGGCACCCCGGCATGACAGCCTATGCAGTCAGCGAGGAACAGAGCCGTGCTCTCACCGTGCTCCTGTCCCGCCTGACAGCCCAGATTGAAGCCGAAGCCATCCTCGTCAGCGACTACGGCGGCAACATCCTTGCCCACGTCGTCCCGCACGAGGACGAGTCCATCCAGACCGTCGCGGCGCTTGCGGCAGGCGCTTTTGCGGCAACCCGTGAACTCGCACGGTTCGTGCGCGAACCCGAGTTCGTTTCGATCTTCCACCGCGGCCGCGAGTCCAGCATCTTCATGCAGTGCCTGGCATCGAACTACCTGGTTCTTGCCGTGGTGAACAAGAAGACGGCGCAGGGCCTGGTGAAGCTCTGCGTTGAGAGGATGGCCGGCCAGCTCGAAATGATCCTCGCCGGAACAGTCAGCCAGTCCCTCATTGACGCCGGTGCCCTGACACCTTTCGAGCTTGATTCCGACACCGATGTGTTCGAGGAAGAATCCGAGGAAGACGAAGAGATCCCTGATTCCCGCTGACTAACAGCCGCCTCTCGTGCCAAGGCACCGGAGCGGCAGGAGGAATGCTGCGATGAAGACACTTCAGCGCCAGGGCCGATCGCTGGAAGAGCTTTTCTTCCATAAGCACAACCGGGTGCTAGCCGAACAACTCCATAAAGATGACACCAGGCGGCAGAAACGCCAGCAACTGGCTGACGCTACCGGGATCAAGGACGACGCCCTCCTGGACCAGCTTGTGGATCTGGATATCGACCCTGCAACAATGGTTGCTTTCGGCCTCATTCCGCTCATCGAGATCGCCTGGGCGGATTTCACGATGGAGCCTGAAGAACGCGATACGCTTCTGCGCGTGGCGGGTGAACAGGGCATAGCCCGCGACAGCGTCCCCGGGAAGATACTGGACCAGTGGTTACAGAAACGACCGCCGCGCGAGCTTCTTGATGCATGGAAAGTATACATCAGGTCGCTTTGTGAACACCTTGACCGGGATCAGAAGAGCCAGTTGCGCGATAGGCTTCTTGGCCGCGCCAGGGCCATTGCCGAGTCCGCCGGGGGTTTCCTCGGCTTCGGGAGCAAGACCAGCGACGCCGAGGAGAAGAAGATCCGCGACCTTGCGAAAGCGTTCGAATAGGCAGGACAGAAAACAGGGCCGTCACTTCTCCGCGCACATTCCGTCAATCAGCGGAACAGGCCCCTGCTGAAGCTTTGCGTACCGTTCGAACTTCTCTTCGGCATCCGGAAGGCTCATTGCCGTGAGATACGCGTCCGACAGAAGGACAATCCGGTTGTCGCCGGCTTTCAGGATCCCGTCTCCAACCACCAGGTAGCTGGTTTCGTTACTTCGCGTGAACTTCACGATGCCTGCCGCGACCGAGGCAGTCATCGGGGCATGGCCGGCCAGGATCCCGAACAACCCGTCCTCGCCTGGTATGACAACCGACTCGACTCCCTCTTCGAGAAGACTGGTGTCGGGCGTCAGGATACTGAACGTGAAGGCTTCCATGCTCACACACGTGCTTTCATCTTACGCGCGTTCTCGAGCACCCCGTCAATGCTGCCGGCCATGTAGAATGCCTGTTCCGGGATCCGGTCGTGTTTCCCCTCGAGGATTTCCCGGAAGGACCGGATCGTGTCTACCAGCGTCACGTACTGGCCCGGCATACCCGTGAACTGTTCCGCCACGAAGAACGGCTGTGACAGGAACTTCTGTATCTTCCGCGCCCTTTCCACAACCAGCCGGTCCTCCATGGACAACTCATCCATCCCCATGATCGCTATGATGTCCTGCAGCTCCTTGTAGCGCTGCAGCGTTTCCTGTACCCCGCGAGCGATCCTGTAGTGCTCCTCACCGACCAGTTCGGGCGAAAGCATGGAAGATGAAGACGTCAGCGGATCCACGGCAGGATAGATGCCTATGTCCACTATCGCGCGGGAGAGTTCCGTTGTGGCGTCGAGATGCGCGAATGTCGTCGCCGGGGCGGGATCCGTGTAGTCGTCGGCGGGAACGTATATCGCCTGCACCGAGGTTATGGAGCCGCTCCGGGTCGATGTGATCCGTTCCTGCAGTTCGCCCATGTCCGTTCCCAGCGTGGGCTGGTAGCCCACTGCCGACGGGATACGGCCCAGCAGGGCGGACACTTCCGCCCCTGCCTGCGTAAACCGGAATATGTTGTCGATGAAAAGCAGGACATCCTGCTTCAGTTCCTCCCTGAAGTACTCTGCGACCGTGAGGGCGGACAGTGCCACCCGTGCCCGGCATCCCGGCGGCTCGTTCATCTGGCCGAATACCATCGCCGTTTTCGAGATGACCCCCGACGCCACCATCTCGCGGTAGAGCTGGGTGCCTTCCCGCGTGCGCTCCCCCACGCCGGCGAACACGGAATAGCCGCCGTGCTCGGTCGCTATGTTGCGTATCAGCTCCTGTATGAGGACCGTCTTCCCCACTCCCGCACCGCCGAACAGCCCAATCTTCCCGCCTTTCTTGTAGGGAGCCAGGAGGTCAATCACCTTGATCCCCGTGGTGAGGATCGCTTCCTTCGTGTCCTGGTCCTCGAAAGACGGGGCCGGCCGGTGAATCTGCCACCTCTTGTCCGCGTTGATCGACCCCTTTCCGTCGATGGCCTCGCCAAGCAGGTTCATCACGCGGCCCAGGGTCCCCACGCCAACCGGCACGGTTATGACATCACCCGTGTTCCGGACCTCAAGCCCCCGCACCAGTCCTTCGGTGCCATCGAGGGCAATCGTGCGGACAACGTTGTCGCCAAGATGCTGTGCCACTTCCAGGGTCAGGTTGTCGGCCTTGGCGCTGATATGCGGACTGGTCACGGTCAGCGCCGTGTAGATTGGCGGGATGGACCCTTCAGGGAACTCAACATCAACCACGGCGCCCATGACCTGGGCGATGCGTCCCGAAAACGTCTTCCTCTTCTCCTGCATCACGTCTCCCTGTTGCCGGGCTATCCCTTGAGCGCTTCGGCGCCACCCAGGATTTCTATGAGTTCCTTCGTAACCGCCGCCTGGCGGGCACGGTTTCGAAGCAAAGTGTATGTGTCAATGAGGCCGTCTATGTTCCTTGTCGCACTATCCATGGCCACCATGCGGGCACTCTGTTCCCCCGCGGCGCTGTGGAGCAGCATGCCGTACAGGCGAAGATGCGTCAGCTGGCCAATCAGCCTGGCGAGCACGGCGGCACTGCACGGCTCAAGGATCGGCGTTGTTGTCGGCGAATCTTCCTCATGCTTCCAGCCGGGCCGCGCAGGAAGCAGCTTCTCAACGACGGGCTTCGACAGGCCGGTCGCCTGCAGCTGGTTGTAGGCAACCCACACTTCGTCGCACTGCCTGCCGGTGAAATACCGCTGCAGGTCCCTGCTGATGCGCATGACACCGGCGTAGACCGGCCTCATCGACAGGCCCGCGTAGTAGCTGGCCACTTTCACGCGGTTCCGGAAGAACGTGTGTCCGCGCCGCCCGTAAAAACTTACCATGACAGGGATGGATCTCTTTTCCCTTTCCTCCAGCCATCGTACGACATGCCTGTTCAGGTTGTTGTTGAACCCGCCGCAAAGGCCGCGGTCTGAAGTTGCCACCAGGAGCAATATGCCGCGCACCTGGTCGCGTACCTCGGCAAGGGGGCTGACGTGTTCGGGGAGTCCGTCGGCTGCCTCTTTGCCCAGCGTTCCCAGCTCCTGCCCGAACGCCTCACAAAAGCGCTGGGCCTCCTGCGCCTTCCGCAGCTTGTTCACCGACACCAGCTTCATCGTGTTGGTGATCTTGCGGGTGCTTTGCAGGCGGTTCAGCTTTACGCTGTATTCTTTCGTCGTCGGCATCTGGTGGATGGAACGGGTTACCGCTCCGCCCCGTATTCATTGCAGGAACAGCATCAGGCGCGGGCCGATGCTTCTTTAGTCTTCTTCAACAGTTCTTCCAGCGCTTTCCCGACATCGTCGTCCAGCACCTTGCGTTCCTCCAGCAGACGCGCAACCGCAGCATGCGGGCCATCCAGCGCCTCGAACAGACGCGCCTCGAAAGCCGGAACGCCAGCCACGGGTATGCCGTCCAGGTGACCCTTGACCCCCGCGTAGATAATCGCCACCTGCTTCGCGACCGACAGCGGCTTGTGGGCAGGCTGTTTCATCACTTCCATCAGCCGCTGACCCCGGTCAAGCTGCTTGCGGGTCGCCGGGTCAAGATCCGACGCGAACTGCGAGAAGTTGGCCAGCTCACGGTACTGGGCCATCTCAAGCCGGAGGGTCCCCGCCACCTGCTTCACGATCTTGACCTGCGCATCTCCACCGACACGGGAAACCGAAATGCCCGGGTTCATCGCAGGCCGCTGACCCGCATTGAACAGGTCCGTCTCAAGGAAGATTTGCCCGTCGGTGATCGAAATGACGTTTGTCGGAACGTACGCCGCTATGTCGTTGGCCTGGGTCTCGACGATCGGCAGGGCCGTCAGGCTGCCGCCGCCTTTACTCGCGTCCAGCTTCGCGGCGCGCTCCAGCAACCTGCTGTGCAGGTAGAAGACATCTCCGGGGAACGCTTCCCTGCCGGGCGGTCTGCGCAGGAGCAACGACAGCTGCCTGTATGCCTGCGCATGCTTTGTGAGATCGTCGTATATCACCAGGGCGTGCCTGCCGCTGTCGCGGTAGTACTCCGCCATTGTGCAGCAGGTGTAGGGCGCGAGGTACTGCATGGGCGCCGGGTCCGAGGCCGTTGCTGCAACTATGGTCGTGTACTCCATCGCCCCGGCTGCCTTCAGCCGTTCATGCACCATCGCCACGGTGGATCGTTTCTGCCCTATCGCCACGTAGAAACACATCACGTTCTGGCCACGCTGGTTGATGATGGCGTCAATTGCCAGCGTCGTCTTGCCCGTCTTGCGGTCGCCGATGATCAGTTCGCGCTGGCCGCGCCCTATCGGCGTCAGGGCATCAATCATCTTGTAGCCGGTCTGGAGCGGCTCCTTTACGTTCTGGCGTTCTATGATGCCCGGCGCCTTTATCTCTATGCGCCGTTCTTCCTGCATCGGGATCGGTACCCCGCCGTCAATTGCATGCCCGACGGCGTCGATGATACGACCCACTGCCGCCTCACCAACCGGCACCGAGGCCAGCCGCCCGGTCCGCCGCGCCGTATCCCGTTCCCGTATCTCCGTGTCTTCCCCGAGGATGGCGATGCCGACATGATCCTCTTCGAGGTTCAGGACGATGCCGGCCTGCCCGCTGTCAAATTCCACGAGTTCGCCCGCCATCACCTGCGACATGCCGCTGACACGCGCGATGCCGTCGCCAACCATCAGGACGGTGCCCACTTCCGCGGTCTGGGCCTGCGGTTCGAATTGCGACAGCTCCTTCTGCAGGATGCTGCTGATTTCGCCAGGTTTGAGATCAAATGCCATGTTTTATCCCCGTGCGGCGGCCAGTCTGTTTCTCATCGCCTTCAGAGCGCCGGTTACACTCCAATCGTAAAGCGTATCCTCAACCTGCACCGTGAATCCCCCGAGGAGAGAAGGCTTCACGGTGCTCACCAGCTCCATCGGCCCGCCCACACGCTGCCGTATGCGGGCTGTCAATTCGAGCTCCTGTTCTTTCTCCATGGGCGCGGCCGAGATGAGGCGCACTTTCTTTATGCCCGCGGCCTTCCTGCACAGCTCAAGAAAGGACTCGCATATCTCGGGCAGGATCCCCACCCGGCGGCGCTGTTCCAGCAGTTCAATAAACCGCCAGGTCAACGGGTTGACCCGGCCCTTGAAGACGCTTCCCAGCACCCTGCCCCGTCCCTGCCTGCTCACTCCGTAGTCCCGCAGGAAACGCGAGAACTGGACGGCCGATGCGGCAACTTTCCCTATGTCCGACATATCGCTGCTTACGGCGTCAACGCACTGCTGTTCCCGGCTCACGCCAAACAGGGCGCGTGCGTAGGTTCGTGATGTTCGTGATGGAATCATGCTCACACTTCTTTGGCCAGACGCGTAACCAGCGCTTTACCTGCCGCAGGATCCAGGCGCTCGCGGAGAATCTGTTCCGACATTCCCACCGCCAGTTCAGCCGTGGCGGCGCGAAGGCCCTGCCTTGCTCGTTCCACTGTCCCGGCAATCTCCCGCCGGGCGTCCAGGACCATGCCCTCCGCCTGGTTCTCGGCATCCGCCTGGATCTGGCGGGCAACTTTCTCGGCACGGGCCTTGGCCTCTATCACAATCTCACGGCCCTTCGCCTCCGCATCGGCCATGATCGTCTGCCCCTTCGATTCCAGTTCGGACAGGGATTGCCGTGCCTTTGCGGCATCACTAAGTGCCTGCCGGATTGACTGTTCCCTGCTTTCGAGCATCCTGAGTATGGGTTTCCAGGCGACCTTGTGCAGGATGAAAGCCATGATCAGGAACGTAATCCATGTCAGAACAATGAGAGATTGGTCAGGCGCGAGGAAGTCGGGTTTCTTATCCGAAGCCGCCGCAGTCACCGTAGCAACTGTGCAGGCAAGATAGTAACAGGAGGACACGTGCAATTCCCCTCACAACGGCAAGTTTGCCGGCCCTTATTTCGCCAGCAGGCACACTACAGCCGCGAATAGGGCCACGCCCTCTATCAGGGCGGCAGATATCAGTACCGTCGCCTGTATCTTAGGCGCTGCTTCCGGTTGGCGCGCAATGCCTTCAACGGCAGAAGCGGCAAGCTTGCCGATGCCCAATGCTGCCCCTAAAGTAACAATTCCGGCGCCAATTGCCGATAAGCCTACTCCTATTCCTGACATAGTCGCCCCTCCCCGATCTTTTTGTGGAAATCCGCAAACTAGGCTACTCCGCGCCCCCCCCACCCTCAAGCACTTTCTGGGTGGGCGCCGGCTTGCCCACGGGTTGCGCGCCGCATCTCCCGGAGGTGGAACGGTGAGTCCCTTCACCGTTTCCCGTCCGTGGTCGTGAATCCGGGGTAATCTCTCAGCCGGGACAATCCAGTTGGAGATGAGAGTAACCGCAGATAGACGCAGATCTCGGAGCAGAGACGGAGTCTTCTTCTCGACTCACAAATGGTGAGTCGAGAAGAAGAGTTCTGTCGTTCTCATCATCTGCGTGCCACTGCGTTTATCTGCGGTTACATTCCTTTCTGAACTGCACGGTTACGGCTCAGAAGCTGTGAGAGAACCGGAACAAGGTCGCCGATCCCGACATGTCCCGTTTTGAATCCGGTGGAGTATCTGTGGGCATCAGTCTGCCAGCCGCGCCAGAGCGGACGGTGCGGCCACGGCCAATTCCGAGAGGGACCGAATCGGACCCGCTTTACGGGTCCGTTCGGTCCGTCCGAAATAAGATTGCCAAACCCATGGTTGTTCTCTTTCCCCGCTCTGTGGTACTATTTTTGTGTTTGGCCACTACCTCGCAGGGCATATCGCCCGTGTTCTGTCCCCATGGAGAGTAATATGGAATCGAACTGTAAAGTGTCGCGGAAAAGACGTCTGTTGACCCAGCTGTTGCTGGCGGTGGCGTTTCTCGCCGTCCTGGTCGGCGGCTGGTTCTACCCGCTGCTCGGCTACTTCATCCCAGCCTGTATGCTGTTCGGATTGGGCGTCGCGGCATTCAGCGGCCGTCTCTGGTGCAACTGGATGTGCCCGCGCGGAAGCTTCTACGACAGCATGACAGCGCCGATAAGCCCGTCAAAGCCCATACCACGCCTGCTCAGATCCACCGGGTTCCGCGCGGGCGCGATGGCCCTGCTCATGGCATTCCTGGTAACACAGCTCGTCCTCCGCTGGCCGGACCCGGTCGGCATGGGACAGGCCTTCATGATCATGCTCACCGCAACTACTCTGCTGGGCGTAGTGCTGGCAATGGCCGTCCACCCTCGCACGTGGTGCTACCTCTGCCCGATAGGAACAATGTCGAACTGGATCGGCGGTGCGCGCCGGCCGGTGAAGATCCAGTCGGAGCTGTGCACGACCTGCAAACTCTGCGGCAAGGTCTGCCCCATGCAGGTCGAACCGTACAAGTTCAAGGCCGAAGGCCTGCGCCCGGTTGCCGACAGGGATTGCCTCCGTTGCGGGCTTTGCGTCTCCGCCTGCCCGAAAAAAGCGCTGGGAAAGTAGTTCCGCCAGAATTCTCACGCCAAGGCGCAAAGCCGCAAGAAGACAAGACAATAACCACGGAGACACGGAGGCACGGAGTCGGATGCAGAAGGAGGTTCTGTCAGTTTTGCGTCCCGAATACGGGTACGCCAAAACTGACAGAACGGTTTGTACCTGAAAGAGTTTACGGAGATTTCTCTTCTGTTCGTCCGGCTCCCTAAGACCAACGTTGCGTTTGTTTGCGCAGACCCTCCGCGGTCCGCGCAAATAAACGCAACCTCCGTGTTCTTGTCTTCTCCGTGCCTCAGTGTCTCCGTGGTCGTCTGTATCCGGCTCTTCTTGGCGCCTTTGCGGCTTGGCGTGACATCCCTCTTCTGGCCTGCCTCACGCTATAGTCGCGCTCTTGCGCTCACCCGTCGCTGTCGCGCGGGAGCGCGATCAGGATCAGCGCCGACAACGCCGTGCCGATACCACTCACGATGAATGGCAGATTGAGCGCCAGCTCCGGGGGAACCGTCTCGAGCTGCCTCAGCCATCCCGCGATAAACGGCGCGGGCACTCCGCCCAGAGCTCCAAGCGCCGTCGAAAGACTCATGTCCTCCCCCCGCGCGTCCGGCCGGCTGTACCGCTGCAGAAGCTCCTGCTGCATGGGCAGCCACAGGCCCATACCAAGGAAGTCGTGCATCAGCCAAATCCCCACCGATACCCACAGCATCGGCACGACAACCGACCCCACCACCAGTCCCCCCCCGCCGGCCGGGATGAATCCGGGCGCGGCCATGAAAATGCCTTCCGATATCAGGAAGACCATCAGCCATGTCCGCATGTGCTTGTGGAACCAGTGCCCAAGGAACAACAGAGTCAGTCCCGGCACCAGCCGGTGCCATGCCCCGATTGCGAATATGTCGGCATCGCTGGCGCCGTATTTCTCCTGGAAGAACAGTTGCAGCACAAAGCAGTGACTGATCGTCACCGAGGCAGTGAAAACGAATATCGATATTGTCAGGACCCACATGGGCGGCGTCAAATGCAGCCGGATGAAATTCCGCCAGGTCACCGCCGGCCTGTCGGGAACATGCCGCGGTCCCTCCCGGAACCATGCTCCCAGGATGAAACCCGACACGATGAACATGGCCGCGGCCGCGATCAGGAACGCCGTGTGCGGAGCCGCCACGCCGCGCAGTGCCAGTCGCGTTAGAATCCATGCCACAATCAACAGCCCCACGAAATGGAACACCAGCTCCAGCCCGCGTGTTTTGCTGAAGACACGCTTGAACTTTCCCGGCCAGCATTCGTAAAGCAGGACTGAGTGCATCGCCTCGCGAACCTTCGACGTGGGATCCGTGACGCTCTTGAGCACCGTTTGCATCCCGATGGTGGGAAAGAACGGCGTCAGGAGTGTTGCGGCGCCGGTAACAATGAGCGAACCGACATAGATAACCTTGCGGCCGACGCGATCGGACCATGCCCCCAGCCCGATCCTGACAACAAACGTAACGATTGCAGCAATACTGTAGATCCAGCCCATGTTCATCCAGGTCAGGCCGGCCCGTTTGAGGAAAAGGGGCAGGGAGACTTCGTATACAGCTCCACCCAGCCCCAGCAGTATTGAGACGACGAACAGGGTGGTCAGGTTCCGCCGCCAATCAACCGGAGCCGTGCGTCCGCTGTCCTGACTAGTCGACGAGTCTTTCATTGGGTTCAGGCACTATGTCGGACTCCCGCACATCAGGCAACGCCGGAATGGCGCTTCGTAACAAGGAAGGTTTCACCCGTCCAGGCTCACCGTGCGGCTTGCAGTGTAGCGTACGGATTAACCCCATGACCCGACATCCTACAGAACCAGCAGCTGGCCCGGCTCGGTTTCCAGCACGGCCGAGTAAGCCGTTCCGCAGCCGATGCGCGAGTACGGGTCTGTCGCATTGGCAAATTAAGGTTGACTCTAAACTACTCATGACTAAATTAGGGTGTAGTCTAAATTACTAATGGCAGGCAACAAACGTGAAGATGCGATATATCAAGCCTTTGGTGGAAGCAGATCTGGCTGACAAGATGGTGTTCGTGGGGGGGCCTCGGCAGGTTGGGAAGACCACCTTTGCCCTGTCGCTCCTGGACAGGAAACCGAACGTACCCTCACCGGCATACCTCAACTGGGACACCTTGCCTGACCGGGAAAGAATGCTTGCCGGGCAACTTCCGTCCGGGGAGAAACGGATCATCTTCGATGAAATCCACAAGTACGCGCAATGGCGGAACCTGCTGAAAGGACTTTTCGATGCGAACAGATCCTTCATCTCTTTCATCGTGACAGGGTCGGCAAGGTTGGACTACTACCGCAAGGGAGGCGATTCGCTCCAGGGGCGCTATCACTACTACCGGCTCCACCCTTTTTCCGCCACGGAATGCGCGTCAACCCCGGACAAGGCCGTCATAGATCAGTTGCTGAAGTTCGGAGGATTCCCCGAACCCTTCCTGAAGGGAGACGAACGTTTCCACCGACGCTGGCTGCGCGAGCATTCCGATCGGGTGATACACGGAGACCTGCGCGACCTCGAACACGTGCGCGAGGTCACCATGCTGGAACTGCTGCTGCATCACCTCCCCGCGTGTGTCGGATCGCCGCTGTCCGTCAACGGCCTCAGCCGTCTGCTTCAGGTGGCACATGAGAGCATCGAGAACTGGCTTGCCATCTTCGAGCGGCTCTACGTGTGTTACCGGATTGCCCCGTTCGGTTCCGGCAGGATCAGGGCCGTCCGGAAAGAGAAGAAACTGTACTTCTGGGACTGGTCCCGTGTCCCATCTTCCGGCGCGAGATTCGAGAACATGGTGGCCGGTCACCTGCTCAAGTACTGTCACTTCGTTGAAGATACCGAGGGTCACGCGATGGAACTGCGTTATGTCAGGGACACAGACAAGCGGGAAGTTGATTTCGCGGTTCTTCGCGATGGGCAACCCGAGTTCGCCGTGGAATGCAAGACCGGTGAACGCGATGTGTCCCCCGCCTGCCGCTATTTCAGGGAACGCACCGGTATCCCGCGCTTCTATCAGGTCCACCTCGGTGAGCGCGACTTCGGTAACGCCGAGTCCGCCACCCGAGTGCTTCCTTTTGCCGTGTTTTGCAGGGAGGTCTGCTTGCCATGACCCGGCAGCCCACGCAATGCGGCTTCTGGAGCACTGGCGTGAAATGTGGCGTCGCAACCTACTGGCTCCAAGCGCTTTAGCAAAAGTCTAATTGAATGGACTTTTGTTCGCCAGCCTGTCATCGCCTCCATGGGTGTCTGCAGATCGTACCGGTAGATAGCCGTAGCGATTCAACGGAAGACAAGAGGAACCGCGGACGAACGCAGATTTACGCAGATGTCCAGACGGAGATGGCAGCATGCAATCCATGTGGCCCCGTTTGGGTAATGGTCGGGGTGACTGGCCCTCGTCAGAACCGTACCCAAAACTGATCGCACCCATTCTCGCCGTTTTCGACGGGCCAACGCAACCGTTCGTGGCCACCGCCGAGCGCCTGCTTCGCCTCTGTGCCTGAATCCGCAACCCGGCGGGCGGGCTTCCAGCGAGCGGGTGGTTAGCCCTTCTTCCGCGCGCCCTTCATGGTGTCCGCAAGCCTCGCGAGGAATCCAGGGAGATTCAACGATGCGCAGGTTCCGGCCTCCATGGGGTTCAGCGTCCGAGA
>Ga0172371_10002393_pt1 | contig 29765 bp, 40 predicted proteins | sample Lak12m_FD_114543 | JGI IMG/M metagenome (GOLD analysis project Ga0172371, IMG submission 114543) | Freshwater microbial communities from Kabuno Bay, South-Kivu, Congo - kab_022012_12m | ecosystem: Environmental > Aquatic > Freshwater > Lake | place: Democratic Republic of the Congo: South-Kivu...
AAAAAAGCATCCGTCAAAAGATGCTTTTTATATTTGCTTAATTTTCCTTTGTGTGGTACTATTATTTTTGTAAGATAGTTGCCTAATGAAAAATAGTCGAGTTTATTTAGGAAACTAAACTTTAGGCAAAAGCCTTAGAACGTTAATTAACCTAACCAATATAAAAAACATGGAAGGAACAATCAAAAGACTCACAGATAAAGGATTTGGCTTTATCGGCGTTGACGGTGAAGAAAAAGATTTATTTTTTCACAGCAACGAGTTAAAAGGAGTCGGCTTCAATGATCTCAAAGAAGGGGACAGAGTCTCTTTCGAAAAAGCCGATTCTCCAAAGGGTCCTAATGCAGTGGGTGTCACTCGCATATAACCTATAATTATTCAATTTGAATAATGAAATAAAAATTCCCCGAGTATTTTACCGGGGAATTTTTGTTTACAAAATTAAGGGAAAAAAATAGGGGACAGATACTCTTCAAAGGTTTGTTCTCTGGCAATAATCAATTCTTTCATTTTTGGATTTATTTCATAGCCAAGAGCCTGTCTGCCTTCTTTTTGGGCAGCAATCACGACAGTTCCCGTTCCGGCGCAGGCTGATACGACCAAATCATCTTTTCTGGTGAAATTTTTGACAAGTATTGTCGGTATCTCTGGAGCTATGGCGTCGCGAAAATCCTTGATAATCTGCGATTTGATAAAAATCCAATTATCATTTTCGTATTCGGACAAACGTTTCTGAAAAACCTTCTTGTTTTTACTGAAAACCAGGATAAAAGAGAATCTTTTTCGGAATTGATTGCGTTTGAACCCCTTAATCCATATTTTTTCATCCCTTGGACGAAGTCCGATGGACCTTGCGGCCTCTATTAACACCATGTGCCGCAAGTAAATCATTCCCTTGTCTTTAAAATCGGTATTTATACAGACAACCACGCCGTCTTCCGCAACTATCCTTTTACATTCCGAAAGAATGCGTTTTAAAAAAGTCTTTTCGTTTTCTTTTTCCATTTTTGAATGATGTCCGATGTAAGGCGGGCTCAAAACAACCAATTGAGCTGAATTATTTTTAACCTCCGCCATATTTTCCGCGGTTTTGAAAAAAACACTGTTTACAGCCGACATTTTTCCTCCCTTTTTGTTTTAATTGTTTAAGAACTATTTTATTTCTAAACTATTTTAATGAATTTTTGATAAAAAGTCAATAGTAAGGTGGCTATTTTTCACATTTTTTTGTAATTGACAAAAGAAAATAAAAACGATAGGCTATTAAAATAATTAATGTTCCTTGAAAAGGAGGCTATTATGATTAACATTCCCTCAAAAAAAATACTGGAAGAATATGTCAGAGAAAGTAATAGAATTGAAAATATTACTGTCGGGAAGAATCACCCTCTTTTCGTAGACCATCTTGCGGCGGCAAATTACATTATAGAAGCATCTGTATCGGGAAAGATGACAACGCCCGAAGAAATCCACAAAATTTTAATGGGGCGAGCAAAACAAGAATTTTTAGTGCCTGGCGAATTAAGAAAGGTTTTTGTCCGAGTCGGCCCGTATCTCAAGCCAGCGCCGGAAACAATTCCAGCCCTTCTTGAAAAATGGAACAGAAACGTCAAAAGATTTTTGAAGACAGCAAGCGCGTTAGCAATAGAAGAAAGAGGAGCCATCGCCCTACATTATCATTACTGGTTTGAAGCGATTCATCCTTTTGTTGATGGTAACGGCAGGACCGGACGGCTTATCCTTAACAACACCCGACTTTTAATAGGCCTTCCGTGGCTGATCGTTTATTCCTCCAAAAAATGGGAATATTACGATACTATCCGAAATTGGGAAATAAAATACCCGGAGCTCTTAATCACCGGCAAAATTTAAAGATGGAGTAGGGGAATGAAAGAATTCTACAAAGCTATGTTTAATGTATATCTTGGAGCAACAATTCTTGCATCGGCGTCCGGTGGAATAATATTAGCCAAGTTTTTCTCGGGAGGACTAAATATTGAAAAAGTTATCATCTCTGCCGGATTATTATTTATCATAAGCATCTATACAACCATCAAAAGCGCACAATTCTATAAAAGAATGAGAGATTATTAATCTGAGAAATTTAAAAGGTCAGTTGAACGTTCAACTGACCTTATTTTTTACGAAAAAGTAAATAAAAATATTTATTCTGATTATCTATTCTAAACTTTAATTTCCACATGGTTTCTTAATACACATTACGATCAGCGCTAAAATAGCAGCAATATCAAAAATTGCAGAATAGGAACCGACACCCGTTATCATCGCCGAACCGCCGTATGTTTTTATTAAATAATCAATTAAAATCATTAGGAATATGCCGATAATCAACGGAAGAAAAGATAGCCACCTCCATCCGCGCCTCCATGCAATAATTATTAAAATAAACTCTGCAACTGCGGTATAAAGCATCATAAAGCGATCCTCCTTTTCTCGTCTTAAATTTTAAATTATCAAAGACCTTAAGTTTTTTTATAGTATTATATACAACTTATTTAGTAAAGGGGTAGGGAGGAACAAATATTGTGCGACATTACATATTCCACGAAGTCCTTGCTTGTGCTATACTAATTAATGTATGAATATTCGAACAATAGCTATCGTATTGGTCGTATTAATACTCATCCCAATAATTTTAGAACAGGTGGAAACGCCTATCTCAGATTTCTTTAAGAATCCCAAAAAAGCTTTTCCTACATTTATAAATAATGTATGGAGTTTTTACAAAGATCTGCTTGGAAACGGATTTAATCAATTAGGAAAATGGTTTACTTCTTACATCGGAAATATTATTGACGAAAAGATTGGGGGCAAAAAAATAGAAATACAATTAAAATAATGTAATATACCCGCCTGGCCTCGGGGAAGGGATAAATACCTTTTTATATGAATATATACCTTGTCGCACAATATAGGTTAAGCGACGTTTAAGGCGGGCTCTCTCAGGCACTCCTTTTAATACGGAATACTCCGGACCCCCGAACGCTATATATTATATATTATATTGTAGATATTTTTTCATAACATTAATAACATTATTAATTTGTAATAATAAAAAAATAAAATAAATTTTTATGGAGAAGACAGATAAAACTATTATAAAATGTATTCCTGATTTTCTGGACTACTGTGCTGTTGAGCGTGGCCTGGCGCCCAAAACCCAGGTAAACTACGACCGTTATCTTAAAAGGTTCGTTATGTGGCTAAAGAACAATAATAAGGCTGATTTAAGGCCTCATGACCTATCCCCTGACCATATTTGGGATTATCGGCTCTATCTCTCCCGCACACAGGACGAAAAGGCTCATAACCTTAAGAAGGTCACTCAAGCCTATTATCTTATCGCTTTAAGGGCCCTTTTGGCGTATTTTACGGCCAAAGACATAGTTTCCCTGCCAGCCGATAAAATAGCCCTTCCAAAGGACACTAAGAAGGAGAAACTGGTTAAATTCCTTGATTTGGGGCAAATTGAGAAGCTTCTCTCCTCCCCTAATATTGACGATGATAATGTCGGTGGTTTGCGCGACAAAGCAATTCTTGAAGTATTTTTTTCAACAGGATTACGTATCGCCGAACTTGTAAATTTAAATAAAGATCAATTTGCTAACTTAAAAGAAAAAAAAGATTTCGAAATGGGAATTATCGGCAAGGGCGGACACCCTCGGACAGTTTATTTTTCAGAAAGGGCTCTTTCGTGGTTAAAAAGGTACTTGGATACCCGAAACGACAAAGAAAAAGCCCTGTTCGTAAACTACAGAGCTAAAAAGAATGAGGTCGGCGGACGGCTTACACCACGCTCAGTCGAAAGAACCGTCAAAAAGTATGCAATCTTGGCAGGTATTCCCCTGTTTACCACTCCGCACACATTAAGACATTCAATGGCAACCGATTTGCTGACTCAAGGGGTTGATCTTCGCACCATTCAAGAATTTCTCGGACACAAGAACATAGTTACAACGCAGATCTACACTCACGTAACAAACAAAAGGTTAAGAGACGTCCACCGGCAATTTCATAGCTTGAGCAAGGATTCCGACGACTCCCCCGCTGAAAAGGAAAAATAATAAATCTTTTTTCTACCAAAACAAAAAACGCTTTTTAATGGCGTTTTTTTGTTTTTCAATATTCTTATTTTTTGTTCTTCCGCTCCAGAATATTAAACCCGTCCAAAACGGCATCGCATAGAAAATTCTCAAGTTGGCTGAAATCTTCTTTTGTCTGAGCCTTATAAAGATAAGAATAGTAGAGTCTCTTTTGCTCCTGGCGGATTATAGCCGGGGCTATATTGTTTTTCAAAAGAATGGCATTCATAAACAAACGGCCAACCCGGCCATTACCATCGGAAAACGGATGGACTTGTTCAAATCGGCTATGAATAATGGCTGATAATCCGATTACATCTTTACCGATTTTTCTAGAGTCCCTTAGAATTTTGGGCATTAGATCGGGTACGCGGACATAATTTGCCGTAGGAAGATTGACTCCGACAATTCTAACAGCGTGGCGGCGATATTCGCCGGCATCCGGCCTAACGCCGTTCATAAGAATGCTGTGGAGTTTTAAAACAAACGCTTCGTTAATTTCTTTTTTGCCGGCTATGTAGCCAAACAAAAAATTCAAAGCTGTTTGATGATTTTTTGCCTCCAATTGTTCGGTTATGCTTTTGTTTGGCAATGCCACGTTATTGAAAATGACGTCCGCGGTATCATTTTCGGTTAAAGTGCTCCCTTCTATGCTATTGCTATGATAAGTGAGTTTTAAGGTAAACCCGTCTTTTATGTCAGGATTATTCAAAATTTCCGAAACCACGCTCTTATGTTCCAACGATTTTTTATTTAACGCCTGCTTTTTGGCCGATAGCTGACTTTCCGGAATAATTTTTTGTCCGGTTACCTCAAGAAACAATTCATCAATCGCCGCCGCCATTTTCGGCCTTGGAACGGATTTGCCCGTCCACCAGGCATTTAAGGCAACAAAAGACACCCCGAATTTTTCGGCAAGTTTTGTCTGGGTAAGTCCCAGCATCTTTTGAATTATTTCCAATTTCTGGCGCATTGTCATATTTAAAGCAAAAAGGCTTCTACTTCTATATAATAGCAAACTTTATAAAGTTGTCAATATTATAATAACTTTATAAAGTTTATAACGGCCAGAATTTCTCGGACATAAAAATATAGTTACAACCCAGATTTATACTCATGTGACAAACAAACAGCTACAAGATGTTCATCGCAAGTTTCATAGTCTAAGTAAAGATTCTGAGGACTCCCCCGCTAAGGAAGAAAAATTAGAAAAAAATAAATAAACTATCTTTAAAATTGAAATAAAAAAACGTCCGAATTAACTTCGGGCGTTTTCTAATATTCAATGTTCATACGGAATGGCAAACTTTATGAAATTAGTCAGATATCAAGAACTTTATAAAGTTCTTGATATTAAAGCTCCCTTCTCATACAAGAATCTACGCATTGTTTTTGTGTTTCAAATTCTTTCTCGATCATACTGTTTCCAACACTAGAATGATAATATGTCCAACTCTTAGAAGATGAAGAATATTCGCATCGTTCCGAACAACCTCCCCTCTTAATAGAATATTTATAAAAATAAAAACCTATGGTAATTAAAACTATTATAATTCCTGTTATAATAAAGTATTTTTTATTCATATGCTTGTAAGTTTGTTTTTTAATTATTTTATCTTGACTACTTTTTTACTGATCTTTTTGCCAAAAGAAATTTCTTTTGAATCAATATTTGTTTGACTTCTTGCTTAATTTGCTCTTTAGTTTTCCCGCCTGTTGGCGTAAGTGCTATTATTTTTTTCATATTCATCTGTCTTAAGTAACTTAAATTTATCTATTTAGAAAAGTAACGGTTATTTGTAAAACAGTTGCAAATAAAACCCAAAGTAGGTATGGAATTTGCATATAGGCGATCCAGCGTACGTGCGGATAAATCGCTATTATTGCCCAAATTAGGGTTCCAAGGACAAGCAGAATATCAATCGCGGCCAAGATGTTATTTTGCAATCCAAATTGAATGGGAGAAAAAATAAAATTGAAAAGAAGATTAAGAAGAAACGGCAGTGCAACTATTAAAGCAATTTCTTTTCTCCACGCCATAAAAAACACTTTGCCAAAAGAAATCGCAATTAAAATATAAAGAAATGTCCACGCCGGACCGAAAAGCCAGGCTGGCGGCGACCAGGACGGTTTAATTAATTGTGAGTACCAACTTTGTGCATTCATGTTTTTTTATAATATTACTTCTATTTTACCTTTAAGCGTTTCGTTTTTTCATCCAATTAATTATAAATAAAACTCCCACAAGAAATGCCGGCCCAGCAATTGTTAGAATCCAAGAGAGCATATACCATTCAAATGAATTCCTGAATATATTCATCAGTATCATTACGACATATAGCGCTCCGGCTAAGGTGAAAACGACTCCCCCGACTATTTCGTGTTTCCAGGAAATTAATAAAACAATCAACAGAATAAACACCGGGATATTGTGCATAAACAATCCTAAAACTATTTGCCCAAAGCTTAAGTCGGGAGAAATTACGTCTAATGAAAATATCGCCAAAAAGCATATAAACAAAATAGACAATATTCTCGGCGTCCAATATACAAATTTATTGATATTTTTTTTCATATTATTTTATCCCCAGAAGGGTCTTAGCCTCTTGGAGTAATAAATTTAATTGATTTTGAGGAACTCTATTTTCTCTTGAAAATCTTTGAATATCCATATTCAAAAAATCCTTAACAAGCATTATATTCTTTGAAACAAGGGCCTGGGATAAATAACTTTTTAATGACGGCAAAATTGTAATGGGGTATAAATTCTGACTTTCAATATAATATTCCAGGCCTTTGTTTTTTGGATATCTCCAGCCTAATAAATCCACTCCCCTACATTTTGAAAAATTTATTGCGTCCTGAGAAAACTTTGAATTGGTAACTAAAATGGATTTTATTTCCAAATCCTTATATTGTTTTATTTTGAAAAATTGTCCGTCTTTTAAATCAAGAAACCTAGCAAAATTAGCTAAAGCAATTGTAGAGTTAATTGACTCTTCTTGCGGCAAATTACGATATTTACACTCCCCCACATAAAGAAGTTTTTCCTTTCTTGCCAGAAAATCAATTTCGTAACTAATGCAACGGCCGGGAATGCACCTGTTTAAATCCACTTCGTACCCAAACTTCTTCAATATGGCGCCTATATACTTTTCAAAGGGAAATCCTGTCGGACCCAATTTTCCGATTGCTTTTTTAAGGGAAAACTTTATAGCCGCCCTGGAATCTCCTTTATTAAGTCCTTTCTCTACCATCTCAAAAATCTTGGTGGTTTTAATCCCAGGATAAATAACTTGCTCGACATTTCCGGCAATCTTTTTTGCTAACAAATCTGAAGCGCCCGTCCTTCTTGCGCTTTGATAAACCTTCTCAAGGGAAAACGGCTCTTCTTCGCCTCTTAAATTAATTACGTTGTATGGTTTTTTCATATTAACCTATCTTAAAAATAACTCTATTTTAAGACAAGGGCAAGGTAAACAAAAACCGCCAAATAGCGATTGACAGAGCAAATGTTTAAACTAAAATTAAATAAAGTTAAAATATATAAAAAAATTATGGTAAATTTTTGCCAAAGGTGTGGTCAAAAAATTAATCCTGATGAAAAATTTTGCAGGAATTGCGGAGCTAATCTATCCGAATCTGTTAATGTCCAAGAAGATCAATTGACTCCAAAAAAAACAATTACTGCTAAAATCCCCACGAAATATGTCATAAGAGACGTTATCAAGGCATGCATTCAAATATTAATTTTGGGATTATTTCTCTACTGGGCTTGGTATTCTTATAATTGCGCTGTCGGTAACCATATAGGCAATGGAGATCAGATGTGCCAATCTTTCTATCAACTTTTTTCCAACAAAGGCAATAACATTAATATTGACGGGGGTGGCGGAGGAACCAAACTTGGAATAGGATGTCAACATTGCTCGCCAGGTTACTGTTGGACAGACTCGCACTGTTGCCCAAACTCTGCCCAATATTACTGTAGAGGAAACTGTTATCGCACAAGTAATGAAGCGTATAACGCGGGGTGTCATCAAAGCAGCTGGACGCGATGGTGTTGCCCTCAATAATAAAGCCAAATGAAAAAACCCGTTAACGCGGGTTTTTTGTTTTAGCCTCAATCCAATTTACTTAATTTTTTTGCAAAAAGTTCCTCCAAAACATTTATCAATTCCGCAATCGCAAGTCTTCACCTCATGACTATTCTCAAGAGAACATCCGCAAGCGCCGATAAGACAGGAGCTTGGAAAATCTCCGGTGGCTTTACAGCAAAAAGAAGTCGTAATGGTTCCTCCCGAAATCAGACAAGCCCGTTCTTTATTTGTCCATAGATATATAAAACAACATCCTGCGATAAAAATAACTAACATTACAACGATAAAAAATATTTTCATGTTTAAGCTCTTTTTAACATTTCGTTTCTTAATATTTTCTCGTGTTTTAAGGAAACATCTTACTTCATCATATCAGAAAACCCCTTCATAAAAAAGTTTAGGCCCTACTTTATGGATTATGCGACAAAAAATACCTTGTGTCTTCTCCCAACAGCTTAGGCGGCATAAGTCATCTTCAAACAAAAAACCCACGCTAATTTGCTTTTACAAATATAGCGTGGGTTATTAAATCTTAAAATTGAAATTTTATTTATAATTCAAAGCGAGGTACCAGCACAATGCCCGAGGAAGTAACCTCAATATTTTCCTTGTGTTTCATCTTGAGCTTTATGCTTCCAGCCTCAATATTGGAATTGGGCGGAATCGGATTATCACTGTCAACAATCGCCTTTACTATTCTTGTCCCAGCTCCCACCGTCACATCATCCAAAATAACCGAATCAATTATCTGAGCGTCCATTCCAACCTTGACGCCAGGAGAAATTATAGAGCCCCTTATTTCTCCTCTGTCTATAATACATCCTTCGCTGATAATGGAGTTTTTGATTCTTTCGTCAAAAACGAATTTCGTGGGTGGCCGCTGTTTACCAAACGTCAACCAAGGCCAATCATTATTGTAGAGATTAAATTCCGGAACTGTAGAAACCAAGCCCATCTGAGCTTCATAATATGCATCTATTGTGCCGATATCTCTCCGATATCCCTTGAATGAAAACGCGGAAACTTTTAATTTTTTATTAACCATTTCGGGGATTATATTCCTGCCGAAGTCATGCTTACTTAAAGGATTCTCAGCGTCCGAAATTAATTCTTCAACCAACACTTTATGATTAAAAACATAAATTCCGGTAGATATCAAAAAGGTGCCAGGCTTATTGGGAATTGACTTCGGTTTTTTCGGCTTTTCTTCAAAACCGATAATCTGATTGTTTTGGTCTGTTAACAGAACTCCGGACCTTGCGGCTGATTCCGGGTCAGTTGTTTCCAGCGCCGCAACGGTAAGGTCTGCCTTGTTTTCTAAATGATGAAAAATCAGCTCCCGATAGTCCATCCCATAAATATGATCTCCGGCCAAAATCAGATCAAGTTCGGGATTAAATTTTCTCACCGAATATAAATTTTCGTAAACAGCATCGGCAGTGCCAAGATATGGCTCCAATTCCATTGTGGTCCTGCCTTGCGGCTGAACCGTTTTTAACGCCTCTCCTCTTTCAATTATGAAACTGCGCTTCCACTCATCAAGATGGTCGGTTAAAGAAAGGCTTCGGTACTGAGTCGGAACAATAATCTTGCTTAATCCCGAGTGCAAGCAATTTGAGAGCACAAAGTCAATCATTCTAAACCTGCCGGCAAAAGAAACCGCCGGTTTTGCTCTCTGACTTGTCAGCGAGCCCAATCTTTCTCCTTTTCCTCCCGCCAGAATAATAACCACTGTCTTTTTCAGCAATTCTTCCATTTCTTTTACTCCTTTCTGAAAATATTTTGATTTTAACGAACCTATTTTTTGAATTTATATTATAATACAAAACACCCACACAATCAAGTCTTTCCGGTTTTCGAACTCTTACACGACTAAACGACATTGAATCCTCTTCTATTAAAAAACCACCTTTTTATGGGATGGTTTTTTAATTATGTTTTATTAGTTAATCTCTACCAAGAGAAAATTTCTCTCCACTTTGGTAAAAAACTGGTTTTTATCTCTTTTTTATCCTCACAAAAAAGATCGCTTGAGTCCGTAACCTTTACGATTATAAACTTTTTTCCTGCTTTAGCTAAAAAAGTAATGCTAGGATTTTCCTCTATTGAATCTGCAGGAGATGCATCTTGAAATGCCCACTGCCAAGCTTTACAGGGAATTACTTTACCCAAAACGTCAAAGCATTTAGTTTCGTCTGTAAATTGAATCTTCTTTCCGGAATAAATATTCTCTGGAAACCAAGAAAAATTAATTTGAGGATAAGGATTAGCAGGAGTAATATAGGCCCGAGAATATGCCACCCAATTAGAAGGAACGTCTTTATTATCCCAGACCATAACTCGCCAATAATATTCTTTTTTTCCAAAAGATAAAATACTACTTGGAACGGTATAGCTTTTTTTACCACCAATTTTGGAAGAATCGGTTTTTTTAGAACCGGTTATGTTGGTATAGTTATTAAAATTTTTATTATCAGCAACGTGAATTTCAAAAGCTGTTTGATAATCACCAGAATCATCGTCAAATGTCCAGTATAAAACAGGAGTTAAGGGATATTTACAATCATTGCAATTATTTCCACATTCCGAAGGGTTCATATACAAATCCTTAGAATTAGGTGAATTATTCGGCTTAACAATCAAACCATCATTTTCGTTATTGCCGTTATTATCTGTCTCCGAATAAGTGGTTGCATGAGCCTGGACAGGATCAGCTAGCCCTCTTTCAACAATAACTTTAGGAAAATATTTTCCAGCGTTTTGATAATCACAAACATCAACAGCCCTATAACTCTCAACTTCTAAATTATCTTTCTTGTGATTAGGCACACCACAAGCCGTTGAAACCTCATTAATATTAGTTCCTGCGTCAGAACAATTACACCAAAAAGTATAATTAATTGATCCCTTGGCAGTACTTTCTGAAGAAATTGTGGCGACTAAGTCAACGTCCATTAAGGGCGCTGTTCCCTCTGGTGGATCAGCCTTAAGAGAAGCTCCCAAAAACGGCAATACTGTGAAAATTGCCTCGTCTTCTAAACAACTTCCGTCTTTGTCAGTAACTTGAAAGGTAATCGCCTCACTTCCTACCCATCCCAATGGATATGTTATGGCAACTTTACCCGCATTATCAATATTAATTTTCAAATCATTATTTCCAGAATATTTCCAGGAAATTATTGGTTTGTTTTTAACAAAATTATTAAGATTAAATTCCTTAAAGGATTCACCGGAATGTATTTTTTGGTCAGGTATTCCCTCAAAGAATGATTGAATGCGTCCCCCACCCAATTCATATACAGAGAAACTATTCCAACTCGTTACCCAAATATGATTATTTGGTCCATAGCCCATCTCCTCAACATTCCTGTATTCAGGTGTTAAATAATAAAATGTATTATAAGGATTATTTGGGGGGTCTATGATATTTCCCTGGCAATTAAGGCGATATTGAATAATTGCATCAGAGGTCATGTCTGAAATAAACAAAGACCCGTTAATTACTTCCATGCCATCACTATGATCTCCCAAAAGATTAGGATGACGAAACTGAAAGGCCCAAGAAGAACCATCCCATTTATAAACTCCTCGACAAGCATCAGTAACCCACCAATCACCAGTTTTTGAATTACGACTAAATGTTTGAGCGGCGTAAGGGGCGGGTTTATTTACAACCCAACCAAGAGGATTCCATTTGTGATCCCAACGAAAAACGCCCCCCCAACCCGGCATCCCATAATTATAAATGAGTTCACCGGCGCCAGAACAAGAACGATACATGCCATTATCTGATGCGCCATAATAAATTCCGGTATCATCAACATAAAAACCATTGTCGTGACCGGAAGCATAGTTCCCCATAAAATGGGTACTGACTAAAGTAAATTTTCTATCACCAACAGGCCCCCTTTTTTGATGATCTGAATTATTTGGATGAATTTCTGGATCTCCATTGGTTTCCACCCTATAAACATATGCGGTATGTGGCCCCTGATAAGACGCGAAGCTACCAGCAAAAAATATATACTCTGCACCGGGCCGACCTTCAATAAGCCCATTTTTATCAGTATATCCGTTAACTCCAGTCAAATAATCATATCCGGGAGCGCCAAGATTCCAATCTCCATAGAACAAATAATCATCGGCGGCCCTAACCGATGTTTGACATAGACCCCAAAACAAAAAAATTGAAAAACTTATGATAATAATTTTTGCTGTTTTATTCATTGAAGTTTTACAAAAAACTTAATTATTAATCGGTTCTATAAACATTTCTTTGGCTAAGAATTGTTTTTTATCTCTGACGTTATCTTCGGACCAAACCGTTAACTTATATCCAGTTTTTAATTGGGATAATTCTATTTTTCTCTTGTTATACCACTTTGAAGCTCCGGGCATAACAACAGAACCATCCGATCCGCCTTCTTTTTCTATTTGTTCCCTAGTTTTTGTTACTAACTGATAAATTACTGTTTGGTTATCTACCTCAATAATTCTTAAGTCCAAATTCGGATCCGCCAGAGGACTCAAAGGAGTTGTTTTTAAATAGACTTTATTCCCCTGAACTTCTATTATTTCCCCAAAAATAGATTTTATTTCCTGTTGTTCCCTTTCTGGCAAAATAAAGTTTGTCTCCTCTAGTCTTTTTTCCGCCGCCTTCCAACCGGCCTGAAATCCTTTTTCTTCTATGTTTCTATTTAGAAAAATTGCCGTCCCAAAACCTAAAATAAAAACAATTAAGCCTAAGAATAAAAACAAAATTATTTTCTTAAACATAAAAAATATAAATAGCTAGATTAATTATATAAACTTTAATTTTTATAATTAATTTTAGTTATCTAATAAATTTCTTCTTTAGTCTTTGTTTAATTTTATCACCTCGGCAAGGTTAATACAAACCCTTCCGATTTTTAACTTTTCGCTCTCTATAAAAAACCACCCGTGTAAAAAAGCAACTAAAAAAGCGGCGTGGTTTTTATACCGCACCGCTTTATCTAAATTTTTGATTTTTTGATTAATTATAATCAATAGGGATTTTTATAGACACCAGCCCATTTCTTCTTTGTATCTCTGCGCCCGACCTTCATTATGAGGTCTATACTGACAATCTCCTTTCCGGCTTTCTCCGCTTGTTTGCGGATATTTTCTTCTATGGTCGGAGCCTCCGGCGTCGGTATGAAATAAAAAGAGCCTTTTTTAACCTGATTTGGCGCGAGAGTCAATTTTACTTTATACTCTCCGGCCAAATGATGAGATTTTTTATCCCTCGGCTTGTACTTGCCGATAAATTTTCCGCCACCCATAAAATCAATTGTGAATGAATCCGTTCTTCCGGCCAAAAGCTTCTGGAATTTTTCCGTCGCTTCGTGAATCCATAATTCGTTTTCTGCTAATGGTTCTGGTTTCTTGGTTGAGCAGTACTCGTCCCAAACCGTTCCATCGTCCCAAAAAACCTGGGTGTATTTTTTCTTCTCCCTTTCGTAATATCCTCGCTCAACCATTACAGAGCCTACGCAAGTTTTAACTACCGGCAAATCATCATATTCCTGTACTACGAATTTACGGCCGAACCGATAAACGGGATGGTCTCCCATTACATCGGGAAAAGCGAAGTCACCCATGAGAAGCTGATCGCCTACGGCATAGAACCAGGGATCCATCCACCCGCAAGGTACGGAACGGATAAATCCGCTACATTGGCCTAATTCTTTCCGTCCGTTAAAAAATTTCTCCCAGGTGCCCTCGGCCTCTTTGAGCGTTTTAAACTCATAAAAAATAGAGCCTCCGGGACCGCTATATTCATGAAGCACTATACCATGCCTGCCATCCGGCGGATTTTTAATCTCTAAAACCTCAATATATCCTATGCCTCCACCGGCATATTTATGTTGCACAATATCAAACCGCGTATATTTTCCGTAGCCGCCATGAGAAATGTTTACAGTCCCCGTAACCGGAACATCTATTGTCCTAACGATTTTAAGAAATTCTTTTACTTTTTCAACATCTTCCGGCCGACAAGTAAATTCCAATAATTGTCCTGCTCCAGTTTTTGCTTCGCTATATGTATAACAATTAAATTTCCTTCCCTCATCAGCGTTCATTCAATTTCCCTCCCTTTTTAAATTATCAAAAAGCCTTTTATTATATAGAACTTACAATCATTATCTAAAAAAATCAAGCTCTTTCTAGCGCTCAACTGAATTATTGTAAATAAAAACCCCTCGCGAGTCGTTTTTTCCAGGTTTTTTATAGGAAACTCGCGAGGGGTACTCTTGGAATTTTACCTCGAGCGTAAATGCCCAAGGGTGCTCATTGTTCTCCCGATGTCGGAGCACAACTTCATCGAGATATCCCTGTCAGTCCGTCCGCAGACCGGGAAACGTCTATTGCGGATAACTCAGCTGTTAAAAAACCTCTTTTATTGAGGTGGATGGATTCCGCCGAGCGAACCCTATCCACCAGTATAATAGCATAAATATATATTTTGTCAATAGCTTAATACACAGGGATCCTTGGTTCGAGTTCCATGTAATTATTGATAGTAGAATAAAATTTCAAAAGAAAGATGAATAAATTAATATCCCGACCTGACCGCCCAGCTAAATGAAAAAAAATAATTTTTCCAGAGAATATCAGACGAAGAAAAAGAATTGGAAGAATAAAAATAATCGACTAAAACTTCTCTTAAGCGCAAAATTTCACGCAATCTTTTTTGATTTTTTTCGTCGTCAATTGTTAAATCTAAAAGTTCTAACGCCCGTTCGCAGGAAAGACGGCTATATTCTAAATTTTCTTTTTTTCGCCAATTAATTGCACGCTCAACCTCACTGCCTATATTTGCCATCTGCTCAAAAAAAGGCATTTTCTGCCATCGCCCGTCAGCTAATTGTTTGTGTTGAGCTTTATCCATTAATTAATCTTTTGTGACTAATTTTTGCACAATTTCTAAAGTTTTTTTTCTGATCTCCAAATCATCAACGCCACGACTTCGATTTCCTTGTGATGGTTTAATGTTAATCATAGAATCGAACTCAACAAACTTCTCTTCACCAAAAAATTCCGGATAAAGATTGATTCCCCAAACATCAAATCTTTTAGAGCCGTTTTCTATCAATAAAAGCTCTTCATCCGAGTGAAGCTCGCCATCAACCGCCATTATTCCTTTTTCAATATCAACTACCGCCTTTACAAGATTACCAAACATCTTTTTCGCCATTTCTTTCAGGGCTAAAACAGAAATTCTATTTTCTTGGGTAATTATTGTCATAAATTTATATTGCGATTCTATTATATCATGAAAAAATTCAATGTCTAAAAAATAAAAAGCGGACACACTTGTGGCTCCGCTTTTTCTATTCTTTTTATAACGAAGGTAATATTCTTGTAAGTATTTTCACTTGTTCATTAAGCAGTCGTAATCTTTGTTCCCAATACTCTTTCGCCCGATCCGGCCGACCCTCAAGAGCATCGCGCCATCCCGCTTGATAGCCCCCACGAATAATTTCCACCGTACGTTTGTCCAGGCTAGATTTTCTCAACACTAACGTTAATTCAAGTATTCCCGGCTTCCCCGACTTAGCCTCCTTATATCCTTGCTGATAAATAACGAGCCACGCGTTTATAATCGCCTGGGTCTTCTCTTCCGTCAATTTACCCCCGACAAAGAATTTCCAGATTGCTTGACCGATTCCTTTTAGATTGGTTTTCACTTATACACCCTCCTTTTCTGAAATTATTCTGAAATTTTTCTATAATACCGCATAAAAACCGAGAACAACCAAAAGGCATAAAAAATGCAAGCCCTGATCTATTATCAGCCCCGCATCAAGTTTTAACAGCCTTTTTATGTAGCTCATGTCCCGATAGCTTCTTTCCACTTTTATCTTCTCAACCTGAATATCAATAATCAAATGGCTAAAGAACAAAAAGATAAGCCACAGCCAATTTATTCCGAATACCCAGAAAATCGGAATAAAGAAAAGCAAATATGCCCCGCAATGAGCCCAGATTTGCCAACTGCCAAACTTGGTATATTTTATTCCGAATAATCCAAGACTTTTTTGAAGAAGTCTTTGTAAAAAATAATCTCCCAAGAAATGAGCAATAACCAATCCTACTAAAACAGTTATTACCGGCAACTCCTAACTCTCCTTCCTATTTTTTAAGGTTCTTTTGACAAAACAATGCCATATTTATATGAAATTGTCAATATCGTATTTTAAAAACCGCAAAAATAAAAAACGGGCGATTTTTTCTCGCGCCGTTTTTAATTTTGATAAAATTATTTTGCAGAAACAGGAACAGAATATTCATCTCCCACAATATGACCGCCATCGCATGCGAAATCTCCTTCTGGTATCGGCCTGCCGCAAATATTGCAACGGCATCCATTCGGCTCGCATTTAACCACAACAATTATTTTTTTGTTTTCCACGTAGAAATCCCTCCTTTCTGATCATTAATCAAATATAACTTTCGGGTTCATCTCTTTTGGAGTTTTCCAATCAATGCCTTCTTCCTTTAATATCCTTTTCTGTTCTGCCCAAATTTCAAATTCAATCCCTCGCCGATAATAACGCAAGCCGTGTTTTTTGTAGATTAGCTGTGTTGCTTTTTTAGCCGCCTTCTTGATAATCGGTCCTTTTTCAGGATTGTCCTCTTGCGGATCATGCTTGAGCGCACCTGCCCTCATATAGAAATTTTCAACCATAACTTTACCTCCTTATTCCTTTGGACACCGCCAATAACCCCTTTCCCTCTTAAGTGAACACTACAATTAATAACATTATGAGGCCAAAAAGAATAATTCCTCCAAAAAATATCATCGCATGAGTATCTGCCGATGTTGTTCTTGTATCGCCCCAGTCATAATGAGGAACGCCCGGATCCTTTGGTGCCATTGTGTCTTCCTCCTTGTCAAATTACTAACTCTACAATACTTTTTTCTGCTTAAAAGTCAATCTTGATATTTACAAAAAATAATAAATGCTGCCTAGAAAATGGCTATTTTGTTTAGCTATTCTTGTGTCTTAAGTTTAAGATTTTATAATTATAATCTATTGTTCAACTATTTTTTTAATATTTAAAACTCCGTTTTTCTCTCCCTCTATAAAGCCTTGCAGGGCGCATTCTGCCAAAGAACCTTTTTTAATAAAATCAAACAACCATTCCCGCGTATTGCCGGGATCTTCCTGCTCAATGCCATAACCGGACTCCAGGAGCCATTTTTTATTAAACTCCTCATGGGAACCTATCGTTGGGGCAATAATGATTGGTATTCCCAAAGCAGAATAAAAAGATAATTCGCTTGGTTTGGTCCATAAAATATCAACTTTTCTCAATAAAATATTAAATTTAGAAAAATATTCTTCAATATCTTTTCCCGACAAAATATCTACCTCTTTTTCTAGTTTGAGTTTTTTAACTTCTTCTTCAAAATAAAACTTAACTTCTGTCTTAACGCCAGCCGCTAAAATCAATTTTACACTACCCAACCTTATCTTATCACTCAAATTTTTTAATATTTTCAATCCTATCTCTTTTTGAGCTCCGGCTCCTCCCACAGAAAATAATAAAGTTAACGGACGATTGCTTTCTTTTGGCAAAAATCCCAAACTATCTTTAATTAACGATTCATATTTTTTCAAGTAGTTTTTATTAGGATCCAGATTCAAAAGCCTTATTTTCAAGTCTTCCTTTAAAATTTTTAAATTTTCATTTGTATTATTGTAAAATGGCAAAGGATATCCGGTCAAAAAAATATTTTCCTTTTTTACGCCGTAAAGAATTAATCTTTCAAGAGTCCTTTCGTTTGGAACAAGATATTTTATTTTACTTGTTTTTGGATTTAAAGGCGCCCAACTTCTGGAAATATCCGCATCACAAATTATACAATAAATTTCATTAGGGTAGTTAAAATAATCGGCCATAAAGGCCGGAATCAAAAAAGTAGTTATTAACGGCAAGGGTTTTTTCTTTAATCTTTCTATTAAATCTTTCCCCCACCCATTTTTTATGGAATTATAGATCAGTTTTGTCTGAAAATTAGACCTTGATAAATCTTTTTTGGGGTAAAAATTGAATATTTTTTGGAAAAAATAATCATAGACATAGAAAAGCACTTTCCCTATCAAAAAAATTCTTTTCATCCTTGAAATAGATTCATAGAAGTTTCTCAAATTTCCCCACGTTTTCTTATCCCGCAACGGCATTCCGGAATAATCATCGGCCCTTAAAACTTTTCCGTCAGAAGCCAAAAATTCCAAAGGGAAAGCCGTCCTTTGATGACCGTATCCCATACTTACCGAAATAATCCATGCCTTTTTATCCATAATATTATTCTATCAAAAAATCGCCGATAAGGCGATTTTTATTAATTCTCTATAAATCCCTATAATATTTCCGCCAATAATTCGTCTATGCCGAGCTTCCTTTCTGCTGAATAAGGAATGACTTTATGTGCGCCTATAAGATTTTTGATTGTCTTAAATTGCTCTTCGTATTCCGTTTTTTTTATCTTATCTATTTTATTTGCCACAACAACAATATCTTTTTTGTATTCTTCCAGGCTGTACAATATCTCCAAATCATCTTTTGTCGGGCCAATATTGGCGTCAATTATTAAAACTACCTTTTTTTGTTTGCAATCAGAGGCAAAAAAATACCAATTCACCATAGCCCTAAGACTGCTTCTTAATTTACCCTTAACTTTTGCATAACCATATCCTGGCAAATCAACAAAATACAAAGAATTATTAATCAAAAATAAGTTTATCTTTTGGGTACGTCCAGGAAAAGAGCTTGTTCTGGCCAAATCCCTCTGATTAACCAAAGAATTAATGACGCTGGACTTCCCCACATTTGAACGGCCGATAAAAGCAACCTGGGGAATGCCGTCCTCAAATATGTTATCGCTGCCAAGCACGCCTTTTATAAATTTAGCTGATTCTATTTTCATATTTTCTAATCAAAAACCGATTCTGATAATCGGCCTTTGAAAAATAGTGTACTATCGGAGGCTTAGCCTCCGATAGTCTCCAATAGTCTCCCGACTTGGTATAAATTTAAGGTTAAGCTTTTTTAGACTTCTTTGATTTCTCCTTTTTTCCAATCGCTAATTTTTTCTTTTCAGGCATTACCGTTTTCTTTTCCTCTTTTACCGGAACAACAGGGATTAAAGCTTTTATTATCCTATCCAGTTTAGAATTCAACATATCAAATTGTACTTTGTATTGGTTGACACCTGCTTCGTTACTCTTACCCGATACATTGCCTCCTCTGCCAAAACATTCATTACAATAAACAGGCTTATCACCGGTTGGCTTAAAAGGAAGGTCAAACTTCTTTCCACATTTGTCGCATATTGCATCAAATCTTCTTCTGTCTTGAAACCTAGGTCTTTCATCCCCCCTTCTTTCGGGCCTACCGGAATTAGAGCCTCCCCTGTGATTTGAAAAACATTCACTGCAATAAACGGGCTTATCGCCAGTTGGCCTGAATGGAACCTCGCACTTCTTGCCGCAATCGCTGCAAACCGCCTCATGCATTTGAGCTCTCTCTCTATCTCCGCCTCCAAACCGCCTATTTCCGGAATCTCTCCTATCAAAATCCCTCCCCCTGGAATCATTGTTTTTTCCACGGCCAGACCTATTGTTAAAATTTTTCATAAAATTTTCTTAATTTTTTCCTTTATCTTTTTAAACCTCCTATTTTTTTATTATACCATAAAATGGCTTAAATGAAAAGATGGGTTTTCATAATAAAAAGAGTCCCGCAAAGGCACTCTCCTTATCAAATACAGAATATATTTCTGGATAAATTTCCTAGTCAATAAACGTAAGAGCCATTCCTTTTTTATTGATTCTACCGGTTCTTCCTATGCGATGAATATAATCTTCGTGAGTATTCGGCATGTCATAGTTTATAACATGGCTTACATCTGGAATATCAAGCCCTCTTGCGGCAACGTCGGTAGCAACAAGAATTTGAATCCGGTTGCCCCTGAATGATTCCAGAGATTTTTGTCTTTGGGGATGGCTTTTATTGCCGTGAATTGATTCGGCCTTAAATCCACGCGCCACTAATTTTTTAGAAAGATTTTCAACGCCATGCTTTGTTTTGCCGAATATAAGCACTTTGGTGAATTCAACTTTAAACAACAGGCTCTGAAGCACCGCTATTTTTTCCGCGCCGCCAACCCTGATTATATCCTGCTCAATATTTTCCGGGGTGTCCCCTGTTTTGACAGAAATAATAACGGGATTGTTAAGAAACTCTCTTGCAAGAGTTTCCACCTCCCTTATTATGGTCGCCGAAAAAAGCAATGTATGACGATTTTTTGGCATAAGAGACACTATAAATTTCATATCTCCGATAAATCCCATATCAAGCATCCTATCAGCTTCATCTAAAACGATAGTAGAAAACGACAAAAGATTTATGAATTTTCTTTGGATAAGGTCTTTTAACCTTCCCGGTGTACCGATTATAAAATTATTATATTGTTTTAAATCAAAAATCTGCGCTCTGATGGAAGCGCCTCCTACACAACAAACAGAATATAGTCTCAACCCCTTTGCAAGACTTTTAAATTCTCTGTTTATCTGTTCCGCAAGTTCTCTGGTCGGAACCACGATTAATATTTTTTCTTTCGGATTTTTAAGCGCTTTTTGAATTAAGGGGATAAGAAAAGCTCCTGTTTTTCCGGTACCGGTATTAGCAACGCCCATTACGTCAGAACCCTCTAAAATATGCGAGATAATTTTGTCCTGAATCGGAGTCGGTTCGGTATAGTTCTTGGCAACAATATTTGCCATCAAACGCGAATCAAGATTAAAATCTTTAAATTGATTAGCTGGAACAAAAGACTCCGTTTTTTCCGTTAAAACGGCTTTATTAATAAACTTTGAAATATTTATTTTCTTCGTAAACTGCGCTCCTCCGGAAAACCTCCTTTTTTGAGGAAATCTGTTTCGCGAGTGATTAGAAAATCTATTATATGAATTTTTCTTGAAATTTCTGAACATAAGCAAAATAAAAATGCCGCTCATAACTAGGCGACATTTGTTCACGGCACACAAGTTAATCTTTTAATATAATTATAGTATCAGATAATCAGTTGTTTGTCAATGGTAAGAAATTTCAACAAAGATTTACTAATCCTATTTTTGATATTTTTGTTTTATAATATCTCTCAATATTTCCTCCACGCGGTTAATCCCAACATTATCCGTCACTGAAATTGCTATCGCTTCCTTATTAACAGTCTTTAACTCGCCTATTTTCTTTTCAATCTCTTCTTTGCTCAATAAATCGGCCTTGCTTAAAAAAATATATTCCGGCTTATCCAACAATTCTTTGTTGTATGCGCCCAATTCATTTCGGATAACCTGATAATCTTTGGCGGGATCAAGCGATTGGACGGAAATAAAATGAAAAATGGTTTTGGTGCGCTCAACATGGCGTAAAAACTTATCGCCAAGCCCCTTGCCGACCGACGCCCCCTCAATAAGTCCGGGAATATCGGCCAATATCAATTCATAATAAGCGCCAAGATTGGGCTCAAGAGTTGTAAAAGCGTAATTGGCCACCTTGCTTTTGGCATTAGTCAATTTATTCAACAAACTGGACTTTCCGACATTTGGCAAGCCGACAAAACCGACATCAGCGATTAATTTTAGTTCTAATCGCAAATCGCACTCCTCTCCAGGCAGACCACTTTGAAATTCTGTCGGACTCGTATTAATCGCTGAACGGAATTTAAAATTACCTTTTCCGCCTCGTCCGCCCTTGGCCACCAATAAACGTTGACCTATTGAAGTAATCTCCTCTTTCTTAACAGTTAATAGATTATACACGACAGTACCGATCGGCACCTTTAAAATCAAATCTTCACCGCTTGCCCCATCGTTAAGTTGAACTTTTCCGGTTTGTCCGTCTTGGGCCGATAATTCTTTTTTATAACGGAATTGCCCAAGAGCCATCAAATCCGCTACGCCCTCAATATAAATACTGCCGCCGCTTCCGCCGCTGGCGCCTGTCGGACCAAGAGACATTTTTGTTTTGTTGAACGCCACCGCGCCATCGCCGCCCCGACCGGCTTTTACCTTAATTTTTACATCGTCAATTAGCATACCAACATAATAACATTATTTAAAAATAAATATCATTTTGTATACTCTATTTAAAAACCACCTATTTCTAGCTGGTTTTTAAGTACTTTTGTAAATTAATTCTTTGATACTAAAATCATCATTGTTTTGATTGCTCCGAAACTTTATAATAAATCCCGATTAATATTGCGCTGACTCCGAAAAACGAAAGAAATCCGGCGGAAAATACAGACCACATTTTAATCATTTTGGAAACAACGTGGAGAGCAACTATATAGTTTAATGCGATGGCAACCGCCAAAATCAACAATCCGGTCCCAATCAAAAAAGACCTGTTCCGCAAAAGTTTATCGCCGGCTTTTCTTCCTCCGTTTAAAAACAGAAATGCTCCACCCGCGATTAAGAACGTAATAACTATTCCGTCAAAGTCCCTTAGCCAAAGAGGGGTTTTTTCCAACCAATAATAAAATCTTCCATCGGCGCTTGAGGATTCAGACGGAGCAAAGAACAAAATACTCAAAATAGTCGTTATGATTATAACAACAAGAATTGTCGGAAAAATATATTTTTTCCCGGAAAGATTATAAGTATTAAAGGCAATATTTAAAATGAAAATTGGGCTCAAAAACAAAGGAATATAGGCAATAATATAAAGTGCTTGAACCCAAACGGGGTCGGACACAATTAAACCCGGCAAAGAAACCAAAATGAAATAAATACCGGCCAAAACAAAGGTCTTGAGAAAATTACCGGTGTTTTGATCTTTAGACGTTTGATAGGAAAAATAAAGTTTTCTGACAACAAAAAAACAAAATAAAGCGCAAAAAAATGTAGTAATGTGCAAAAGGGGTATCATATAAATATCATACGCTTTGATCCGCTTATTTTTTATTCAGCCCCTCTTCCAACTCTTTTATTTTTTCTTTCAATTCCACAATTTTCAATTCCCTGCCCACTACCAACTTGTTAAATTTTTCCAGTTCCTCATTTCTATTTTTAAGCTCTTCTGCTGTTTTTTTCTTTTCAGTGATATCATGCGTAATTGCCACTACTCCCACAATCTCTCCTTTTGATTTCAAAGGAGTACCGGAAATTTCAAGAAATACTTTTTTTCCATCTTTTGTTGTCGCTTCAACCTCATATGGGCTTATTTCGTTATCGGCCAACGTCTTAACAAAATTAATCGTAATAAGGGCCAGACTTTTTGGGGTAAACATCGTCAGAAATTTTAAGCCCCTGCCGATAATTTCTTCTTCTGAATAACCGCCCAACTCAATAAGGCTTTTGCTTGCCTGAAGAAGCTTTCCTGTTTTATCAAAAACAACCAAGCCATCTCTAACACTATTAAAAATGGCTTCTAATTTTTCTTCTGCATCGCCAGTTTTTATAGTTTCTTCAGTCATTTTTTTATCGTCTTAAACGAAACAAAAAATTAGTTAGAACTCTTTTTGATAATCACCGCGCTTAAAATAAAGGCGGCCGCAAAGAATAATGCGCCCCAAAAACAAGGCGCTAAAAAGGGGTTGCTTGAATTAGCCGAACAGCTCGTAGTACACGACCCGCTATTCAGCCAAGTATTAAGCTCTATAAAAAAATTTGTCCAGGCGAATATTGTCCCGCCAAGTAAAATATAAAACTGTGTTTTAATTATATTTTTCATATTATTTTTTAAAATACCGGCCTAAAAACCGAGCTTTCTTTTTTTATGTTTAACATCAAAATAAACTCCCCTAATTTACTGAAAAGCCTATTTTTTATATTCTACCAAAAAACCACTCAAATAGCGAGATCTTTCTTTTTCTGTTTAAATTATTTACTCTTTCTGACGCCCTTAAAAGGCTTTTTGTCCGCTTTTTGATCAATGAACCGACCCGTTTTTTTATCGGTTTTGGTCCACCTTTTATTCTGAGGGCTTAATACCTGCCCCCTGTTTTTTACCGCCCCAATGCGGCCTAAGTTTGTGCCCATATTATTTCAGATTATTTTATTTCTATACCTCCAAAATACCACTTTAAAAAAACCAAAACAAGCCAAGCTCTAAATAAAAAAAACGGAGACAACTTATGTCGCTCCGCTTATTTTTTATAGTTTAATAATAATGGTGGTAATCAACCGGAAATTTTGCGTCCGGCTCAAAAGAAGTCGGCATTCCTGATTTTCGCTTATTTTGTTTAATCATATCTACAAATACCATTCCTCGGAATATGGAGTTCATAAAACCTATGAACATTCGGCACGCCCCAGATAAAATGGCAACTTTTTGTAAAACTCCTATAGTATACTTTGACCAAGCCTGCCCCGCGGTCATATTCATAGACAACGGTTTGATTGATGGGAATCGTGCAAAGTCTTATTTTCTTGCCATTTTGACAGTAAAAAAGATATTCATATCCATTCGTTCTAAAAAATCTCTTTTCAAAAGTAACCGTTTGAAAAGCTACCGGCCATATTTCCTCCTCAAAAACCTCTTTCTGCGGAAGAAATGACCCAATAACTACGGCAGAAACCAAGCCAACTATAAATCCACAAAAGGCCCCTATTCCCATAAAAATAATCAGCCCTCCGGACAAAATCCCTCCTAAAATTACGCCGACACAAATAAGCAGTAATATCAAAACCATTGTCTCCTCCTTTCGTCTTTTAAAAGACCTGCGATAGACTTAAAAAACTATAAAATAATTTTTTCTGTTAGTCAATATAAAAACCGCCAAAGAATGACGGCTTCAATCGTTAATTTTTTTCTTAATAACTGTCAATCCGATAATATTAGAAACGACACCATCATCCCCGCCACAAGAGAAATAATTCCGGCCAATATCCAGTTAAATGGAACAGCGGATACAAAATAAGAAATTACCCACAACAATCCCGTTGCAAACGGAAAAATAGGAATTGCAAAAACGATTCCCAGACATACCAGTATCAATATGTCTAAAGCCTCGTGCATAAGATTACCTATTTAATTTATACCTCAAAAATACCACCCCCCAAGGGACTGGTCAAGCGTAAAAAATTAAAAGCCAGTTTTTAATTAAACCGGCTTTTTTAATACAATTTCGTCTTTGGACCGAGAGCGTTCTTTCGGCTCGCCGCAAAAAGGACAAATGGCAAACCATTTATAAAAATATTTTCCGCATTTTTTGCATATAACCTTGAAACTATTAATTAGCTCTTCAACCATCTTTTACCTCTTTTTAGGAATACTGCGTTAATCTATATATAACCATCTGTAGTTTCCATAAAATATCGCTTTGCAGTTATCATTTGAACAAATATATCTATAACTGTTCCCCGAATGATACAATTCCCTTGGTACTCGGCCCGGGGCACCACTATAGTTCGGTTTAACCACATCCAGTTTTAAAAATCCGGTTTTGCAAAAGGGACAACCGACCTTTGTCGGCTCTTTTTTCCTGAATATGGGGTCTGCATCCAACTGGCTTGCCCCCAGTTTATCCCTTAGAAAAGAATCAAATAAATAAATCTCTTTGCCGCCGTAACCCGGAATCCCCATCTCCTTTGCATCATAAAGATAAGGAAGATCCATTTTTCCTTGTTTTTCTTTGCCAATTTCCATTTTTCCTTCCTCCATTTTTCAAGGTACGGTGTTTTTTAAATATTAAATGAAGTCAAAAAGATAATCAACCCATCCCTTATTTTTCTCTCTTGCCAACCAAACCTTTGCAATTTTTGAATTTAGGTCAACAATTATCCTTCCTATCGTTCGTTCGTTAAAAACGCTCATATTTTTTCCCAAAGAAGTATCGCTAACTATTTTATTTAATTCCTCCCCCTTCATTTTTCCCGTTACTCTTCCTGCCGCAAATTTATAACGAGATATTGAAGTGTGTAAAACATCGTTTTCATTAAAGTTTTTTAACGCTGACAAATAATGGTTTGTATGCACAAAGGGTAAATCAGGGGTTGATAAAACTTGCTCTTTTGCGGTTGACTCAATGTTTAGCACCCTGCCTTCCTTGGAAATAATTGTGTGGCTATAACCGGACGCTCTGTTTATTTTTTTTATCCGCTCAAAATCCCCCTGCGGGTCGCTTGTCTCAGACATCCATCTTGCAATAATATTTTTTGGCACGCCAACACATTTATCGCTACAAGTTAAAGTATTTATCGCCTGTAAATATCCGTTGGAATTTATGCTTACTGACGACCCTCCCAAAGAAAAAGAATAAAAAAGCTCAAGAATCGTTAGCTTTCCGATTTTTTTTCTTAATACACTTAAGTTATTTTTTGCGCTTGTTTCCCAGTCTTCATTGTGAGCTATCAACAAACCGTTATTAGTAATTATTGATGTACATTTCTCTACATCATCAAGCTCATCTTCAAGCGCCAACGCCCAAAGACTTAAAAAATCCACGCCGGACGACTCCGCACAACCTTTTAATTCTTCTATATATTGAGGGAATTCTTTTTTTGTAGCCTCAAAATAGGAAACTGCTTTTTTTATTTTTTCCTGCCAGTCTTTATTTTTTTTCTGCTTTAAAACCTCTTTTCTTAAAGACTCTCCGAAAATCTTACCCAACTTAAATCCAAGCTCATAATTGTTTTCAGCCTCAACGCAATAATAATTTTTATGCTTTTTATCAACCATACTCTAATATCAATTCTTGCCCAAAAAGCAATAAATCATTTTATATTTCGGATAATGGGTCTTTGAATTTATCTTTTAGCCTTTCGTATTCATTTTTCCAATCGTTATCAAATTTTTCCAAAAACAGCTTTATTGGCTTGTGTTTATCAAGAGCATGCTTCAGTTCCGATAACGTCCCTTCCGAAACCCCAAACAACCAAAATTCGTCACAAATATCTATTGCCCTACAGCAAAATTCAAGCGTTTTTTCCCTTCCTATCGCTCCGCCCTCAAACCTTTCGTATTCAAAGGCCTGAAATGGATGAAACGGCCCAAATCCCCTATGCGAAACAAAATCTTTAATTTCCTTTTTCTTTTCCGCCAATCTTGACGGAGTCGCACAATATATTAATTTCATATATTCATTATTTTATCAGGAAAAACAAAATAAAAAAGAGATGCTATAAGAATCATCTCTTTTTTTGATTTCACTATTGGCAATACATTAAAAAATCATTTTTCTTCAAAACTTTCCGTTTTTTCATCGCGAGGAAATTCGGCCTGCTCTTTCAGTTTTTTCCCGCACAGAGGACAATGAATTAATTGTTTCCCAATCGTCTGCCCCGAAGAATTGAAGCTTGCATAGAAAAATTCTTTTTTAGTGGCACAATAAACATCGCCTAAAAAGTTTTTTTCACAGATTTTTGGAAGGTCAAGCATAGAAATATCCATATGTTTCAGCGTGCCACAAGAAAAAGAAAAGCCCGGCCTTAACTTCATTTTAAGATCGAAAAACGGTACAACCGTAATTGCAGCCCCTTTCTTTATTTTGCGGATTTTCCAAGAATCAAGATGAATTTCATCTTTTTGTGTTTCATAGTCTTTTTTAAGTCTAAACCACATTGTATCCCTCCATTATTTCCTTCTTTTAAAGACCTTCTTTGTTTAAACAATGATAACAACTTTCATATAGAAATCAAGGGATTCTTTATCAAGCCTTTCCAAATAAAAAAGAGATGATACTTTAACCATCTCTTTTTGTTGTTTTGCTAACGGCCAATCTCGTCAAACAAATCATCCAATTCTTTTTGCCTTGCCCTTATAATCTCTCTTTTTTCTTGAGTTGTTTCCGGAGATAAATACTCTATGCATAAATCCTCGTATTCATTTTCCAGCCTTTCAAGGTGCGTCGTATTGCCAACGATTAAGTCTCTATTGTGAACGGTTCTCAGACGAGAATACAAATCTTTGACCTCCTCGTCCTCTATGCCAGCTAAAGACAAAAGCAGTTTTCTTAACTCCCCTTTTTCATCATTAGTTAAGGCGACCCCTTCGCTTAATTGATACTCAAAGAAAACCAACCTCTTGCCAATATTTTTATAACCGTACTTCTCGTCATATTTTTGAATAAACATCCGCAAAAAATTGTTGATGTTTTTTTCTCCCTCAATAAAGCCGATAATGTAAGCATTCGGATTGTCCGGGTCCCTAAACCTTAGTTCAAGGGCCGGAAGAGAAACCGATGACAGAGTGATATCTCCCCTGCTTGTTCTTGAAAGGTCGTTTCTTTCAAAAAGATGCAATAATGAAATAGCGACCGCCATTCTTGGAACTCCCGGAAACTTTTGCTGAAGCTCCTTTTCTATGTCCGGTTCTATCGGATTTTCATACACATTTTTCCAGAGAAACCATTTCTTTCCGGGAAAAGGACTCTCAATAAAATTCCTTACAATTTCTTCGTCCGTATCCTTTTCTATCCAATCAATCATTTTTTCCTCCAAATTTAAAAGACCTTAGATTATTACTATATTTCCACAAAAACAGAAAAAATCAAGAGCCCAACAAAAAAGCTGATATTTTTTTATCAGCTTTAAATTTTATTCCTATCCAGGAATTCTTAGAAATTTTGAGCCCAATTCATCGGGCTTATTTAATTCTTCCTCCGTGCTTTTCAAAACAATAATTTTTAAACCGCTTTTTGTGCATTTATAGGTTTTTTTATCGCCTTCGTCCTCTAAAAGTTTAAACTCCGTATGGCACTCAGTTTCAGCATGCCCTGTCCAAATCTCCCCAACATTACATTTGCAATATTTCGCATGGTGCTCTTTAAAAATCAAAACTCCATCAATCGGGCTTATCTCTGGCTCCAAACAAGTTATCTCTTGCAGGGGCTGGAATAAATCGCATCCGCAACCGCACATATCAATAAAACGACCGCCGTGTCCATCTTCATACGGCTCCTGCCTTTTTGCTTTGTAAACCTTATTACAACCAAGACATCTATAGTTGTATCCCTTGTCAATTAACTCTTTTACTATTTTATTGGTATCGGCGTCCAAAACGAATTTCAATGTTTCTTCCATCTTTCCCTCCTATCTATCTTTTATGAAGTTACGGAAACTAATAACGGCAACCGCGTTAATCCATGTCTCTAAAATCCGTACCGTTTATCAATCCCTTAAGATAACCTCTGGAAAAATGTTTGTTGGAAAACTCTCTGATTTTTGAAAGCTTATCCTTATCGCTTCCCCCGAATTCTTCGCAAAATTCGCATTTTTCAATTCCTTCCTGAAATTCTATATTACAATTTTTGCAAATTTTTATTTGCGAAACGGTTTTTTTTGCGTCATTGGAAGCATTGGCGGCCATAAATCAACCTCCGCTCGAGTATTATTTTTAAAAGGACTGTCTCAAGGATAACATTATTCTTTATAAAATTAAACTAAAACAATTTTTTATTTTAAAATAATGTGGTATAAAATAATAAACGCATATTTTAAGTTCTTTAAAAAAGGAGGTGATAAATGGGCAAAGAGAAGAAAGTCTTTTTAACTTTTAAAGATTTCATAGAAAGCAGTCC
>Ga0172371_10002397_pt1 | contig 29751 bp, 26 predicted proteins | sample Lak12m_FD_114543 | JGI IMG/M metagenome (GOLD analysis project Ga0172371, IMG submission 114543) | Freshwater microbial communities from Kabuno Bay, South-Kivu, Congo - kab_022012_12m | ecosystem: Environmental > Aquatic > Freshwater > Lake | place: Democratic Republic of the Congo: South-Kivu...
ATCAGTATCGGTTGTAGGTGTTTTTTATTCTTTTTAAACATGCTATGATTATATTTTACTTTTTCAATTTCGCGTAGGGGTCAACTATCCTTTTTGCAGTGGAGTCTATCAAAATAATTTGATTAATTGGAAAATATTACTACAAGGTAAATAGGAAAGGATGTAATATGTCATTTTATAATCAATTTCAGGATAGCAGCAATTTCTTAATATCCTTTTCAAAGAATCCATCGATGGATTTTTGCGTGTTTGCAAAAGGATATACAAAAGCCGCGAATTTACTTACAGAGCACTTGTTAGAGAAGATTAGTTTTTCGGATTACGAAGCATATCCTGTCGTATTCTTATATAGACAAGCGTTAGAGTTATATCTAAAAGGATTTTTATATCAAGCGAATTTCATTTCTTTGCTAAAAGAACTCGATGATTTAGAGATCGATCAGAAGAAAATAAATAACCATAATCTAATATCGCTGGTAAACGAATTTGAGAGATTCTGTAAAAAGCTATTTCAGTGCGATCGTGAACTTCAAACTTTTATAAAAAAAATTAAGCAACTCTCATTAGAATTCCAGCAAATCGATCCCGGTTCTTTTTCATATCGTTATCCAATAACAAAAGATGGAAAAGCGTCTACCGAAAAGAACCAATTGATAAATTTATTATCTTTCAGTAATAATATGCAGGAGTTACTTGTTGATCTTGAATCATTGGAATTAATGTTGTTTGAAGAAATTGATCTTGCTAAAGAATCTTATAAAAAAAAGGATATAAATCCACCTTAATGAATTTTGATAGCATGTGTTTTTTTTCCTTATATTGCTTCAATGGCTAGAGGGAGGATATCCCTCCCTCGGGTTTATATCTCCTCCATGACCTCTTCTTCCATTTTAATTTGATACTCGGCAGGTATTGCAATACCTTCCCTCTTATTGCTCTCTTCTAGTTCACTGGCGAAACCCTCCCAATCCATGACCCAGGACGGGTTCATATTCTGCAAGCGCATTTTGGGCTGGTTGGGATACAAAGACCCTATTGGCGGTTCATGGCTGTTTGGGTCACGCTTGAGAGAGATCACAAAATCGGTGTATTGATACCACTTATCCCAGATCTTAGCTTTCTTGCCGATAATCTTAGCGCCTGGTTTACCATAGTTTTGCCAAACATTCCCTTCTTCAGTCGAACCGATGAAGTGGACACCGTTCTTCATGCAAACCAATAACAGAGCGGCGGGAATGGCTTTGACGCACTGCCAAAAACGACCGTCTTGAGTATTTGCCCAATTACGCATTAAGTTGGGGTGAGGTAAGACCTGCGCTTGGTCGAACTCACTCCACATATTGACAATATCGTTGGTGTTGGCGGCGTTATTTACCGCGTAACTCACAAGGATATCTTGTAAGATGGCGATATTGTCAATCACTAAAGCGCCGATCTTCTCTGGTTTAGATTTGACTGTCTTGTAATAGCTGGCATAGTCGGCTAATTCAGGAAACGCTTTACGAATCATCTTGAATTGCTGGCGGGTAGGAGTATAGATATCTTCTCCTTCACGACCAGCATCTAGATACGCCATACTATCTTCGTTGTCCAAGACTAAGCGCTGTGTGTTTTCCGGCGTCGGAACACTGGCTAGTAAAGTCGATTTACCTTGACCAGGTGATGACGATACAATGAACCGAAAGGCTTTGAAATTGGGATATTTTACTTGCATAGCTTTTAGAATGCGATCATTGATTTGATTTGCATTATACATAATCATCCTCTTCTACAATTCTACAATTGGAAACCTATTATCTTATACTTCGTCCATAGGGTTGAACTCGCATGTTGTTACACTGAAGAACTAGCGGATAAACTAGGATGTGAGGGACAACACTGACCTCCAATCATCCATCAAACTCTTATAATCATTGGTTGGTTTATCCCACTGGATATCGGCAGTCAAACCGGTTGGACCATTGGTATTCTTAGAGACATCAATATTGATGATAGTAGTGTTCCAATTCCCAGATACGATCTTCCCGTTAGATATTTTATTAAACTCGAAGAGAGACGCTTCTTCAGGGGTGATCTTCTTTTCATTTAATAACCACACCTGTCGAGCAGCATTCTCGCCAGCATATAGAATATCTGAATTCTTCGCTTTGGCTTTGTCATTGACCCGCCTAGAAAATTGAGTTGTCCCTATGATAGGGGCGTGGATCTCCTGCGCAAAAGACCGTAATCCCTGCGTATTGGCTGAGATGGTCTCATAAGCATTGTCGGAATGACCACGCATGAGGTAAATGCCATCGACGCCGATCAAAGATAACGCTTTGTGTTTCATCTTGAATGAACGGCAGATTGAGACTACATCCTCCAGGTTCCCTAAACCAAGTTCATGAATGTACAGCGGTAAGGGTTTGAGCTTCTCTTCTGCCTCAACGATCTTACCTTTATCATCTTCGGTCAATTTTGTTGGGTCGAGAATCGCAGCGTGATTCACACCCGATAAATTCGCTAATGCCCATGTGTAGAACTCCTCATGTGTATTTTCGAAAGTGATGATCAACGTAGATTCACCCCGTAAGGCGGTCTTCAAACCCAAGAAGCGCAAGAGAGATGATTTCCCAGTACCAGGTCGACCAACCATCAGCGCGAAATCCACATTTGCCATGTGATTTATGCGTGCTTTGATGGCTGAGATAGGAGGATACCAATATGGCTTGATCACACCAGTGAGGATATTCTGGATTCGTTCGTTATAACCATCCGCCATAGAAGCGATGTGGACAGTCTCGCCGTTGCGTACACGTCGCAGCTCAAGAATTTGCTTGACATGATCCACGATGATCTCATTGGCTAACTTTCCATTTCTAGATTGTCTTATCAGATGTGAACCGATCTCTTGCAAACGGCGTTTCGTGGCGCCTTCAATGATTTGATGGGAAGCTTCTTTGATCGATGACAAATCTCCTGAATTGACCAGATAGTGAATATAATCTACTCCTACGAGACCATCGATTCCGACATCGGAAAGTAGCTCTTCTGATCGAAGCGTTTCGATGACTGTGCTTTGTGCCAATGCGCCTTTTGCATTCAAATCATACATCGTTCGCCACAGCAATGCGTGCATTGGCAAGATAAAATCCTCCGGTTGAATATGGTAAGCTTGCGCTTCGAGCATAGATTTTGGATCATTGAGAATAGAGCCTAACATGATCCGTTCCCAACCTACAGTATCCATAATTACCTCTTTCTAAAAAACGATATAAATACCAATTTATCCACAGGTTGAAAATCAAAACGAATTGATTGACACAATATACAAGCGGATGTATAATAAGTGATAAACCTTGAGTGAATCAATCAACCGATAAAGGAGCATACAAATGCAAACATTATCAGAAATAATCGAAGATAAACTAAAAAAAGATGGGATCAGCATACGAGAAGCAAGCAGACAAGTCGGAGTAAGTGCAACAACAATATCTCGAATCATGAACAAGGAAAGTATTGATGTAGAGACATTAGTTAGGGTGTGTGAATGGCTGAATGTCTCCCCATCTGATATTATCGATTCTGAACTAAATGATGAGCGAGCGATGGGTTCGCGGATTGCCGCAATATTACAGACCAATCCAGAAATCTCCGAGGTGTTTGTAGAGGCATTAAACCGACTGGAGCAAGGCAGATTAGATCTTGATACAATGAGGGACATTGTCTCTTATGCTACCTGGAAAATAAACCTTCAAACAAAGGATAAATAGTAAAAGAGACCTGATTGAATCAGAGAAGAAAATTATATAAATCCTATTATTGTCCGATAAAGGCGCTTGAGTATTCTGCTTTAATAGACACATAATTACCCCCACCGATGATGATATGATCCAACAATTCAATATCTAAGGTTTTACCTGCCTCGCATAGATGTTTGGTTATGCTGATGTCATCTGAACTGGGGCAGGGATTGCCGCTGGGGTGGTTGTGCATAACAATGATCGCGGCGGCGTTGGCTTTAATAGCCTCTCTATAGGTTTCGCCGATATTTATATTCGACATATTCTTGGTGCCCTTATATAGGTTGATATCCTTGATGATTATATTGCGTGTGTTCAACAAGATCACCTTCAGCACTTCCTGGTTGTGTGTACTCATTTCAAGCTTGTAGAATTCAGCAATATCTTGCGGTGAATGAACTGTATATTCATTATCCGCCACGTATCTTTCTTTCGACAAAGTGATACCAATTTGCAACGCAGCTCTGATCTTTGTAGCCGTGGATTCACCGACGCCCTTGATAGATGCCAGATCATATATATCAGCTTGGAGCAGCTTTATTGGCGACGACCATCTAGCGACGATTATATCGGCAACGTCAAGCGCATGGGAGCCTCCAACGAGCACAGAAAGCAATTCTCTATAAGAGAGATACTCCATACCGTATTGTTTCACTTTGTAGCCTGGTTTTTCTTCTTCCAAAACCACTTTGGGTGTATCAAACATCATTGTCTGCATCATCGCCTCCAATATATTCAACGGCGGATTGAGCTTGACTGGCAGCGGATACTAGAAACTGACGATCATCCTTTAATGTCTTCAGCCAATGAGCGATATAGGCGCTAGAATTCTCAATGATTGGCTGATCGATGCCAGCCATATTGCACAGCGTTGAAGCGCCAATTTCAGCGATTAGTTCTTCCTTACTGTACTCATCGCCATTCCTGAACACGCTCTCGTCCGAGAAACGGCTCAAGCGGCTCTTGTGTCCTGTGCTATGGACAAGCTCGTGGAATAACGTAGCGTAATATTCTTCGGATTGCTCAAAACGTTCCGGCATCGGAACTGTGACTGTATCGCTATCAATGCTATAGAAAGCTCCCAGAGGTCCGTGCATAATAGGAGGGCAGTTGGGCATATTCGCTACAATCTCTTCCGCTTTCTTGACTGGATTGAAGTCATAACTTTTCACAGTAGGGAGCTCGTAATCGCCTTCTGTTTGATCGTAGTTAAAGACGTTGTAATATCGACACACAGGCGGGCGTGTCTTTGTCTCGTCGTACATATTGACTTCATCTTCGAAGAACTTCCAAAACATAGCTGGATTAGCTTTCTCACCCTTCTTTACCTGATTGCCTAATGCCTGCCACTGTTTATAAGTACCGTAGTAATTATTGGAATATCCTTCACTCGTTGTAGTCAGGTTCAATAGGAGCGCGTTCGCGCCGCGATAGGGTTTCATAACAGACACACGCATCGGAGGTACACCGCCTGACCAGGGTTTATTCCAGGGGATGACGCCGTTCTCTAGATTCTCGATAATCTTATTCGTAACGATCTCAATTGGTTTCATGATTAACTCCTTAAACGAAAAACGCCCCTTGCGAGGCGCTTTTTACTGAAACGGCTTTACCTTACGCTTCTTCTACACAAACAACAGAAAAATCTACAAGCCCTTCGCTTAACTCGTAGGACAGCTTTTCAGATCCATCCTCCCAGGCTTCTTTCTCTGTCTCGCCGTAACCTATTAGCTCAATAATAAATCTATAACATTTTTCAGTCATGATACCTCCTTGCCGTTAGGCAATATCAGGGCAAGTCCCAGTTGGGTTGTAGATGAATGGGAACGCGGACATCATCTAAGTCTTTATTAAACACGCAATATAGACTATCAAATTCTTCAATGTCTTTGAGCTCCACAGATCGAAAATCGCCATCAGTAATCAAGTTCTTCTCATGTTTAGTCTCATCGCCAAAATAATTCATCCACATTTCGTGAGCAATGTCCTGCACCGTATCAAAGTCCTCCGCCGCAACATATTGGTACTCAAGATATTCTAGTGGTGTATTAAAGGTGTCGATTGTTTCTAAGAATTGGATTCTGTAGATTTTCATATTAGTCTCCTTAATTAAAAAAACCTTCTTGCGAGGAAAGTTGACCGGTTCACCGAAGGCAACAGGCACAAGAGAATCATAGTTAGGCGTATGGAAAGGCATATGGATGATAGGCTCAATGCTATCAATGAGTGCATATCTGAAAGTCTTGTTGACACAAACAATGATCCTTTTAGGGGGTTCTGTGCTATTGACGAAATATCTTTTAGATAGTCTTACATGATTTCTGTTACTGGATATCTTTATCGGAGCTTCACCAATCGTATTTGGGGCATAAGATTTGCGTCTTGTTATATTGTATTTGTCAAGCATTTCGCGCGTCTTCACTAAGTTCTTATTGTGAAAAAGTCGCTTAAACCAGTTTCCTGATTTGGCGTCGAGAATTCAACCGATAATTGTATTGCGATATGACCTAGACATTCAAACCGCCTTTCTTTTCTCAGTTTTTACGGTGCAAAACCGGTGCAAAATGTATGTAAACTATGAAAATAAAATAGATAGTGGAATTGAAATACCCAGATATGTGCGCTCTATGTAAAAATTAACACACTATATAGGGCATAGAACATGCGTGCTAACACTTCGAATCCGTTGGTTGTGAGTTCGAATCTCACCGGGGGCGCTATTAATTTACCCTTTTGCATAGAGCTGAATGTTCCATTTCTAAGTGAAATGTTGCAAATGAATTGCGGGTTTCTTTTTTTTATGCGATTAAATTGTACTAATAACCTTCGATTTTATAAAAAATATATTAGTGTTTTTCTATCTTTTTTGCTTGCCAAGGCCAATGACCTTCTATCTCGACGACTAGTGACCAACTCAAAAAGGTTCTGATCACAACCAGCAGTCCTAGAACGGTAATACTTTCAATGGTTGCATCTAAAGCTACAGTCCGTACCACATCTGCAGCGATCAATACTTCTAAGCCAAGTAAGAGAGAGCGTCCCAAACCGGTTTTATATTTGAGATATCGTTCATCTTCATCTATTGGTTTAGACTTAAGAAATATATACTTCCAAGTTGTTGCGACTACTGAAACTACAATAATCACAACTGCAAGGACTTCAATTGCTACAGATGCAAGATCAATAAACTCCAAGATCGATCCAACCCCACTACTCCCGGAGTGTAGGGTATTGATTAGATTAGTAAACATAATTGTTCTCTCAAATAGCATGCTTATTTTTACCATTTATATTCAAAAGGAAACCGGGGATATAATTATGTGATAAACCCCGTACATTAGCAATCCCAAGGAAAATATTATCATAATAACTTGAGCCGAATATTGTTTGAAGCGGGTTGAAATTCCTGCAAAAAACAAGACCGATGCCATGATCACAGTATTTGCTATATATTCATCGCTTAGCTGATTATCTTCCATCCCAATCTCAATAAGTTGAGAGGCTTCTTGTTCTAGGTGAATAGCCCGCTCATATTCGGGTAATGTGTACTCCGGCATAGAAAATGGAGACGGCTTTGCATCCGGATTTATTAGTGGTTTGCTGGCGAGCCAGGCATCTAATGCTGGACGAAAGTCATTACGCATCCGATCAAGATAGAAATCCGCTAGTTCTTCATTCTCTTCATACGTCGCTGCTAACCATTCGTTGAATAGAAAGATATCCAGATTGGTCAATTGACCTGCAGTTAGTGAAGCTCGTACCGATTCGGTTCGTTTTTCAACCGCCTGGTTGAAATTTATCACCATCTCCCCCCCCCACTTAGCAGCCTGGGAGCTTGACCAGGCTGCTGCGACTGTGGCAATAGACATGATGATGATCGAGACAAACTCAATCCAGCTTTTTCTATCAATTAGAGCTGTGTTATTTGTTTGATTTTTATCTTCCATTTCAATCCCTCTGCACAAGATTATCGGAATCGATCACGATTTCCGTATGCACCACCGCCATAGGAAGCAAAATCAGCGATTAAAGCGATAGCAAGGAAAATCCAATCTAATCCAACTACACCAACAATAGGTTTCCACAAAATGGCATAGGTCAACGTAGTCCAGGGTAAAAATATGATACCAGCGATAGGCCAAATCAAGGAACCGAAAGCTGTTGCGAAACGAATTGGTCTGATGAACCACCAGATTACTAAGGCTAGACGGGGGCCAAGTAATACTAAAGATGTAAAGAAACAACACATATTTTCCTCCAAAAATTTTTAGAATTTAATATAACTCATAATAAAATTCTTGTAGCGCTAGAATTATATGATCCTCTCGGATTAACTTTTCATAGAGTTCTTTTCAACTTAAAAGTGTGAATGTATAAAATAGGTGTAATCATAATTTTCGATCCTCAATTCTCTATCATTGAGAAGGTACACTTTGAGAGACTATTGCCGAACTAGAATACCTGAACCAAAAAAGACCGCGTATACTCGTGTTAATACTGCGCCAAATACAAATATCTGTCCAAGTAAATAAAAACCCATTAACAAAACTGCCATTACACCAGCAGCTTCTATTGCAGAACTGAACCTGGAAACACCCAGGAAAGAGCCTAACAGATGGATTATTACTGAAACCAATAGTCCTGCAACACCTGCGCCTAGTAAAATATCTTTCCAGGCAATTTCAGCATTGGGGAGATATTTATAAATGAAGAAAAATGATAAGATCGCCAATCCTGCCAGGGTAATAAATGAGATTAACGAAACAACAATGTCTAATTGGATATACCCAGTAATTATTGAAATGATGAAATTGATGACTGCCGCAAGAATAAATATTAACATCACACCGATCAGCATTACAAAAGAGAATAGACGATTACGGATAGCCATATGGGTTGCTCCTCGAGAGGGGGGTGGTACTTGCCAGATACTGTTTAGGGCATGCTGCAGTTGGGCAAAAATGAGTGAAGCCGAAAAAAATAACGCGCCGATACCAATTATGGATGTAAGGGTTGTATCTCCAGATGATTTTGATGCAAGAATAGCCACGCCATTCTGAATATAAGCGGCAATATCCTCTCCCAATACAATTGTGATCTCGTTATAGAACCAACTTGATACTGAAATTTTGGCAAAAATTATATCTGCAAGAGTAAAAGCTAAGTAAATTACAGGCACGAAGGAAAAAATAGCATAATATGCTAAGGCAGCTGCATACTGCGTTGGCTTTTCGGCTATCCAAATTCGGTAAACCTCACTGAAGAATTTTGAGAAATTTGCTCTCCTATTTGATGTATTTTGATTAAAAGGATTCATGATATCAATTCCTTTTGTCTGGCGTTTGAGTTCGTTTCGTTCTTACCGAAAGAGAAGGAAGTAATTTCCAAATGATTTGAACAATCACAGACCAGGTAAGTACAGCTAGTCCAACTACAAAAAAATCGCTAGGTTTTGCCAAAAGAGTCAAACGGAATATTTTGTATGTATAGGGAATGGCAGCGATGATGAGATAAGTGATAAGTAACCCTAACGCTAAAAAAGTAGCTCGCCAGTCCTTTGTGGAGTTTTGTTTTATGGGGCTCGTTCGTTTAGGAGGGCGTAAAAAGATTAATAGAACAAGACCAGAAATCACCAACATATGCGTAAGCGCTAATTGAGCATATGCCATCTGGTTACTTTGCTTCATGAAATATGAATACAACAATAAACCTGTAACGCTGATAGATAGCGCTGCAGGAGCGACAAACCACGACAACTGTCGATTCAAGCTGATCCGCTGGAGAGTACCGGGTGTTTCCCATAAGGATAAGGCAAGGGATGGTATGGTCAACGTTGCAATTGTGATAAAGTTGCCTTGTTGGGAAAGATAAGGAAAACCCAGACCCAAAACCCAAAGCGCCACGATTAGTGTTGTTAAATATATCAATTGCGTCAAGTAGAGTCGTAAAACATCCAGCAAGCTATGAAGGACACTTTGACCTTTTTTCATTATAGTCAACAAAGCTTGGGGTGATTCCTTTAATAGGATAATATCGGCAGCGCTGAGCGCTGCCTGGCTGCTTCCTTGAGAAGTGATCGAAAGGTTGGCGTTTTTCATAATTGGTAAATCAGATGGGTTACTGCCAAATACAACTACAATGTCTCCGTGTTTGCGTAGAGTTTCCACTATTTGCCTGGTTTGCTCATAGGTAACATACCCAAAAATTGTATTTTCCTTCGCTACTAGAAGTAATTCATCTTCATTCAAACCCTCAAGTTCATGACCAGTGATAAGTTTGTGATTGGTGGAATCTTCTTGACCCAAACTAGCTTGTTTAAGGAGCTTAGCAATTCGTCCAGGATCGCCCGGTGAAAAAACCTTTGGAGAGACTCCACTGTTGATTAATGTCCGTACTGTGTTTATCGTTTCAGGATTTACTTGTGCGGAGTAGCGTAAATAGCATAAAGGAATTAATCCTTGTGGTAGTTGTGGTTGTCCAGCATGATCATTAAGTTGAACGATTTCAGGGTAATATGCGAATAGATAAACGATCTCCTCAACGGGTTGTATTAATTCTTCACCCTGTGTTTTTTGTTCCTGGTTCATTTCTTCCGATTGCTTACGTTGAAAAATTTGGTTTATCCCTTTTAGAAACTTTCTAAATTGATTGTCTTCCATTGCTGCTGTTTTATCAATTGAAGCTTCAATCGTTTCTGATTGAATGTTATGTCCTGAAAGCTGTTTCGCAATTGGCTTTTCATGTTTACTATTACCATTATGGTGGTCTTCTGAATGCCTTCTAAATGCTCTTAAAATAGAAAACCGCTCTCGGAGTTTCGATTCCCGAGATTTTTGAGCAATATTTAATTTTTGATCACCTTCTGGTTTGATTAGATATGGCTCAAGCATGTGAGCGTCCCCTAATACGTAGATCCCACGCAAGTCATTTTCATCAAAAGCTATGGCTGTCCAACCATATGCAGATAAGAAAGGGGATTGTTCACGATTGACTCGTTGATCACCTGGAAATAGTTCTGCCAAGGCGAGTAGCGCTTGGTTATTGGAATAACTCGTGTGTCCGAAATCTCCCAAGATTTGCCGCAATCGTGATTCGGGAACGACTTTGTTTTTATCTGTTGAAGTGACTTCTTCAACCTGGATGCCTACCCCAGTTCGAGATCCAGTCAAGGATACGCATAAAACTGTCGCATTCGCTAAGGTCTCGACAGATCGGGCACGATGAACGAGCGCGCCTTGTTTGGCGAGTTGCCTTACGCTGCCGATATAATTCAGAAAAATCATAAAATAGAGACCAGCAGGTGCAAGGCTGAAGATTACACTTACCCTGCTGATTATTAAGTCTGTATCCAAACCCACCGCTGCATCCAACTTAAGAATATGCACTAGAACTAATGAAACCATGATCGCCACAACCAGTAACATAACGCGCAGAACATTTTCCACAATCTGTTCTAGAGGGGTTCGCTCATCCAGTTTTGGTTGATTCTTTTTTAATAATCCTGCGACCAGACGTTCCTCTCCAACTTTTTGCGCCTGATATGCAGCACGGCCAGAGATACAGAAGCTGCCGGCAAATACAGAGTCTCCTTGATGTTTCACTAAGCGATGACCCTCGCCGGTGAGAATTGATTCATCCACCAGGAGAGGTTTATCGCTCAGAATCTCTCCGTCCACTAGGATTTGATCTCCAGGTCCAACAAAAAGAACATCTTCCTGAACAATCTCACCAGGATCGATGCTCCTAGCTTTTCCTGACCTAATCACTGTGGCTTGTGGACGAGTTACCTCTTCCAACGTTTTTAATCTTCTCAAAGTATATACTTCCTGGAAAACGTTTAGCCCAATGTTCAATACTGCTATTCCAAGACTGAGCAGCATATCCCAATGAAGCCCTAACAGGAATTGAACAAAAGCTACACCCACTAAGCTGAGGTTGAAGATGGTCAAAGTATTGTCGCGTAGGATATCATTGGGTGAACGTGAAGGTCTAAAGAGGATGACGTTGTCCTGACCCTCCAGTTTCCTGGTTTCTGCTTCAGCTTCGGTTAATCCAGTTAAAGAAGCAGGTAACGCCTCCAAAATGGTTGAATTTCTTTCTTCTGATGCTTCTTGTATTCCCCGTTTACGCCTTAATCTAACTAGAATCGTAATCAGACCGATAACAAAACTCAGCAAAGCTAATCCCCATAATATATATTTCAATGTTGTTTTATTGATTCGTTTTTTCATCGGATTGTTTCTATCTAACTGACTTTGATTTGTTCGCTCCTTAGTCTCATTTCGTTATCGATCATCTCTTCTTGAATGAGAAAACCACTCTGCTGTTTGTGGATTCACTTGCAAGTTTATACTTTGGGTAGGAAAAGGGCTTTCGATACCAGCTTCATCGAGAGCGTTTTGCAAAGCAGTGTGCACTTGATCAACGACACGGCGTGTGTCTGCAAAAGACTCAATCCACCAGCGCACCCGAAAGATCATAGCTGAATCACCCATTTCTATATATAAGGCATCAATTGGTTTATCTTTTAGAACAACATCAAGTTCGCTTACTGTATCAACCATCAGCTTGCGTGCTTTTTCGATATTTGTCCCATACCCAATTCCGATATGCGTTTCAATGCGATATTGAGGATCAGGATAACTATAGTTGATAACCTGATTGCTGCCAATAATTGAATTCGGCACGATCACCATTCGGTTATCACGTGTACGGATACGTGTTGTGCGTAGACCAATATCCATCACATCACCCCAGGTTCCAACTTCCTGGATTTCAATACGATCTCCAATGCGGAAAGGTCGATCAACTAGAATGATAAAACCTGCTATAGCGTCTGCGATGGTATCTCTAGCAGCCAGAGAAATTGCGAGACCACCAATTCCAAGAGCAGCTGCAAAGGCGGTAACGTTGATCCCAAAATGGGAAAGCGCAATCGTTATCAAAATGATGCTGATTATTAATTTAGAAGATCGTACAAATAGGGTAATAACCGGCGCTAATTCTTCTTCTTGATTTTCCTCAATCGTTTTACGGTGGTACCAATCTTCCACTAAACGGATTAACAACGCTGTAACTCGATATGCGAAAAAAATGCCAAGAATAAAATAAAAATCAACCAAGAGTGTCTTGATGAAGGCGCTGAGAAATGATAACCCGCGTGTCGCGAAAAAAGCGATGATCAATAAAATTATTAGACGTAGATCATTGCCTATTCTCTTTAATAGTGTTGGGTCCAATCCTTCAGGAAGTTGATGTGAAAGCTGTCGAATAAAACTCTTCACGAGAAATGTTCCAACTAGGTAACCGAGGATGATGTAAATTACAGATAGAAATAAACCTATCCAGTCTGTTATCCTTAATCCGAGGATTTGAGTTCTCGCTAAACCAGCACGCGCAACAGCTTGTTCGACTTCTTGCTGTATCGGTCCGGGGAGAGCTGTCGGCAAAGGAGTTCTTTCAACAACGATCTCCTCGAGTATATTGGTTTCCTTCGGCTCGGGGGTTTCCTGTGTTAACGTTGCTGTTGAGGTAATTGTATTAGAAGTTGGAGTCTCTGTAGTCACCAATATACTGCAAGCTGATGTTAATATAAGCCCCAAAACAAATGAAAAGAATAATATCTGCAGCTTCTTACTCATGGATAAATACCTTCGATTCATCTTCCTTCATGTGCCATCATATCAATCGCAACTGTTACAGCCAGCATAACAGCATCATTTTGCCCTGGTGCAACCTGAACACCGTATGTATCTCTAATTCTGAACCACTTTCTTGATACTTCTGCTACTTTCTTCCCTTCAGCGCTAATATCGTATTCATGATCAAGGATGTTTCCCTGAACACTTAAATCTGGACCATCCCCAACTCTAACCGTCCAACGATCGCGCAACGGGGTGATAAGCGCTTTTTTTACGCTGGCGATAGACTGGTTATTTGGACCATCAACATCCATCGTGTCGCGAATTCTGGCTAACTTTTGTTGGATTTTACAGATTACATTCCCATTAAGATCTTTAAAGTAAAGCGTGTCGCGCACCCTTAATACTTTGCCATCCACTTTATATACTTTCTCACCTTGATCATTCTCGATAAAGAAATCTTGACCAAAGGCAAAAAGCTTCTGGCGCATTTGGTAGCGTGCAGCCGTTCCGCCGCGCCGAAAGGTTTGGCGCTCATCCTGTCGGTCATCACGTCGTTCTTGTCTTCGATCTTGCCGTCTGTTTCTCATTAAAAACTCCTTCAGCGAAAAAAATATTTTTACCGATAAAAATGGTGAAATTTGTATTTTGGAATATTGTTCGAGAATAACAAATTTCTAGATGCCTAAAAGCTTATTCTTGACAGCTTCGAAATCTGCATCGCTGATTACACCGCGATCTCGCAGATCAGCTAATCTTTCAATCTCATCTGCCAATGAACTGTTGTTATTCGTTATAGGCGCTGATGATGCAATCGGTGTGGGGGTGAAAGCTAATTCTTGGTTTGAATCCTGGTTGATTACGGCTTGATCATTTTCATCAATAGCAATTGATTGAATGCCTAAATCTCGCATGGCATCAGCTAATTCTTCTTCGGTCAGTTCTTCAACCGAAACGCCGGTATGCTGTTCAATACGATTTGCATCCTGTTGGGTCATCTTAATGGCTGCAGCAGCGCCTCCTGCGGCGAGCGCTACCATACCGCCAACTAGGAGCCGTCTGCGCATCTTTCTTCGTATTACACGTCTTGCAGTCCGCCTGGAAGTTCTTCTTGCTGTCCTTCTAAAAGCTGCTCTTCTTGGTGACATATTCTTTCTCCATTTTTCTCTTTCTATATAAAATCTTCGGGTCTGTCTAGCTCTTTTCTAGACAAACCATATTGATATTTGCACTTATTCTAAATATATGCTGAAATATTGTGTCTAATTTCCTTTTGTCGCAAAGAAACAGAGATTAATTGTTTCTGGTTCAACTTATTTTGTCGCTTCATAATTATGTCTTCCAATTTCGCCAGCGACGACCATTAATGCAATCAGTCCGATTAATCCAGCTACCATGATGATTGCCAGCACATTTGGATCCTCGGAGAAATTGCCGACTGCCACTAGGAATGCAGCTGATATATTTCGCTGAGCTGTACCCAGCCCCACTACCGAGCGGAAATTAGCTTGTTTTCCTCCCAAGAAATAACCTGCCATAAGAGTGATTCCCAGGAAGATAAAAATAGCTAGAATACCGCCGGTGCCAATTACTCCTAAAATAGTCTCATAATTTACTGCCACGCCAGATACTAAAAGCAGGATTAATCCTAAACTGGAAGCCTGATTCATGCTTGGGTATAGTGACTTGCCTATATCTTCATAACGTGCTTTGATGAACAAGCCAGCCGCTAACGGGATCAGCATCATAACCGCTAAAGATTTGGCGATATCCATCGGATTGACCTCAACGCCTTGCAGCAACAGTGGCAATACAATTGGCAAGTAAATAATCGTTGCAATCATTAGCAATACCATCAAACCAACCGAAAAGGCGACATCACCTTTAGCAGCTTGAACCAACTTAGGCAAAAAGGGAGCTCCAGCGGCGGTAGCCATAATGATCAACCCGGTTCCCAACCCTTGCTCGAGTGGAATTATTAAAAGGATCAGGTATGCTGCCAGCGGCGCAATGATAAAATTAGCCAACAATGCCAGAACCACCAGGCGAGTTTTCCTTAAAGGTGCAAGTATCTCGGCTACCGTTAGGTTGAGACCCATCGATAGCATGCTAGAAATAACAAAGATCAGCACGGATAAATTCATTACGACTGCTAAAATCTCACTCATTTTCATCACCTCAAAATTAAAACCTAATCGAAAATCTTTGAAAAATCATTCTTCATACTGACGATCGTCCAGCTTTGTTCTCTTGCAGTTTCCTGGATTTTTTCTGCTCCATTATCATATGCATATTCTCGTTCATTATCATCATGGCGAATTAAGAGATTAAGGTATGGCGAGCTGCGTTTGGTGTTCTCATGCGCGGTATATTCCATCATTTCAAGATCACCGTTAGCGTTCCCTGATGCGAAAATAGGCTTCCGTCCAATATGTAATTCAATATTGACTGGTTTGCCTGGGCCATCGTCAATTGGTTCTATTAACCCGGGTTTGCGAAGCAATATCGGACCCTCTTTTGTTCGATGGTACTCGAAACTGATATTCGTACCGATTACATTCTCACGTGGTAATTTGTATATCTCTTCAGAAATGGTACGAACAAAGCTCATCCCACCTGCTGAGGTAATAAATATTTTAAATCCATTTGCTCGAAGAAATTCTAATAGTTCTACCATGGGTTGGTAAACACAATATTTAAACGGAATACCGTAGCGAGGATGGAGATGATTAGTTAAGAAATCGTATGCTAATTCCTCGAATTCACTTTGTGACATCCCAGCATGTGAATCGTTAACTAATTTCATAAGAGTGGGGATATCTCCTGGATAAAGGTTTGCAAAATATCCCAAATCTCCTTTGAAAGCAGCTTCATAGGCTGTATCTTCCTTTAATTTTGGTTCTTGATCTGCGATTTGCCGTAGACGTTCGATTGCAAAGAGTAATTGGATATATGCTGGTTTCTCACACCATAAGGTGCCATCATTATCAAAAGTCGCCACTCGATCTTCAGGTGACACATAATGAGGGCTGCTTTCGTCCGCAACCAACGAGACAAACTTTAGAATGGAATCTTTGGTTGGTGTATTATTCCAAGAATTTAATTGGTTTATCATCTAGTTAAGCCTCTCTTTAAACTACTTCTCTTTGGTTTTCTTTTAACAATGCCATCCAGATACCTCCTAAACCTAAGACAGTAATGATTCCTTCGAAGAGAGGTCCAAATGTTGGGATGGCGCGTAATAAGATGTATAAAATGATCCCTACTACAAATGGCAAAATTCGAATATCAATTGCTCTCGGCGCTAGTTTTTCGAAGATCAGCGAACCAGCTAGATAGGCTAGAATTATTTTGCCTCCAAATAGTATTATCAGAATAAATAAGGCGGAAAGAAGCATCAGAGCTGGTAACCCAACGCTCCAAACAATGAACGATAGATTCCAGCTAAAGGCGCTCCCCAGCCATATCCCAGACATTAATAACAGAACAAAAAGGAATGAGATAATTGCGAAAATATTAACTACAATCACGATACTAAGTAAACCATAGCCTATCGTGGATAATGGTTTTCTGCGTAAACGCTCAGCGGGATTCTTTACTGCAAGTGGAAATAGCCATAGGACGAATAAACCAAGCGGTAATAATATCGTCAATTCGGTTAACCGGTCAAATATCCAAGCTGGCAGCGCTTCCTCGAGATCACTCCTCTGATTACTATATTCTCCAGAACTAACGTTTTGTTCGTAGGTTGGTTGACGAGTGATAAAGCTCGGCATATTTTGATCAATACTGCTTATAAATAAACGTTGATTTTTAGTTAATTTAATACCCGATTGTTCTACTTCTCCATTACTTGTTGGAGTAGGAGTGTTATCCGGTTCGGATGGCGTTTCTTTTGGAACACCAATTCGTCCACCAAATGTCAAAAGTAAAATAAATCCATTTAACGAACGTCCTATTTCGCTTTCGAGACGACCTCGAATACTTAAAGCCACTAGATCTCTTTCAATAATTGAACCAGGTAAGGTATCTAATAAAAATCCTACAAAGTGTGCATTATTAATGATATGAGCATTCGTATTTAAATTAAGCATCTGACTGATGCTGTACAGGCTTCCACTGATTTCGCTGTTTATCTCGATCTTCTGCCCTAAGGCAAATACACTGCCGGAGACGGGACCATTTATGGCTATGGTATTACCCACTGCGAACAAATCTCCATCAATGGATCCATCAACAACGATATTTGTTCCAGATAACAGGATATTATTATCGATCTGTTGAGATGCAGGGACAGTATCTTCGACAATAGCGGATATTTTCGATATCTTATTTGGGTCGATCGAGCAGCCACTTATTAATACTGACGTTAATGCGAGTAGAATCGCTAATCCTATCCAATGTCTATTTTGGCTTTTGTTACCAATGTTTGAAAATTTAATAATTCTGATCTGTTTAAGTATTGACATTCCTACCTCCAAAAAGGATGGTTAATAATTGATCATCATGAGGATTTATCTTGGTCGTTTAAATAGTCATAATAAGACAGACTTATATCCATTTTATATTGATTCTATTTCCCTAGCACTAGGCAACAGGAGCATTCGTTTGGTTAAAAGAAAATGGTCGGGCGGATAAGTAATCTTAGACAATAGGATAGGATTACTCCACCTAATGACTAACTAAATATTAGCCAGCAGAACCCACCTTTTGCATAGTGCAAAAGGTGGGTAATCCTTATATGATTGAAAACGTAGCTTAGTCATCGTTTAATCAATCGACCTATAAGGAAAAAAAAGAGAAATTATCCATTTCGGATTCGGATTATGCGCATAACTATTGCCGACAGGAATGCTACTTATCGACGGACAATGATCCTGCTCTTACAGAGTAAATCTTCTTTAGAAGTGGTAAGCGAGGCACGCGATAAAGATGATCTGCTCCTTCAGATAGCAGAATTCGATCCTGAATTAGTGATTCTTGATGGTGATCTATCCGGATGGGATACTTGTGACCTGATTGATGACATTCGCCTTATAAATCAAAACCTTGGATTAATTATTATGGATGGTCGACCTCAGATTGAAGTTTCAGCCCTAATGATGGGTGCAGATGCATTCTATTTAAAAGGGACCCCTTCCAGATATTTATTTACAGCAATTGAATTTGTTCGGTTGTCGAGAGATATAAATTAAAGGAATGCCATGAAAAATGATTTTATAGTTTTAACTTTCAAGCAATCGGGGCAAGCCTTTAAAGCTTGGCAGACTCTAAAAATGATACGTCCGATAAAAAATATATTACTTGAGAGCGGAAGGTTATTAGAGTGTGATAAGCAGGGAAAATTATCGCTGCAAAAAGATAGGGCATTATCTGATCCACAGATTAACACTCAGGCGAGAGTCTTAGATCTGTTAGTCGGAATTATTTTCTTAAAGGATCGCGGATTGGAATTAAGCCGTTTATCTGAAATTGGATTGGATGATGTATTCTTGAATGATGTTTCTAAGTCACTTCGACCTGATAGTTCAGCGCTGGTATTTTACATACCCCGCGATAAATTGGTAGATACGCGCTTTTTAATTAAAACTCTCTCGATGTTCAACGGCACTTTGTATCAAGCAAGATTTCCTGATAACATCGAAGGTGATATTTTGGCGCTGGAAGGAACTTCCGGTAATGATCTAAACTTTGGAAATGGCGGAGAAATATCCAATGCAAAATAGAAATGTGATTCCTCCTCGTATTCATATATTAGCAAAGCCAAGTGGTGCGACATGCAATTTGGGTTGTTCCTATTGTTTTTTTCTCGACAAAGAACTGCTCTATCCTAACAGCAAATTCCGTATGACGAATGAGATTTTGGAGACTTATATCCAACAATTGATTGAAACACATCGATCTAGAGAAGTTACAGTTGCTTGGCAAGGTGGGGAACCAACATTAATGGGGGTAGATTTCTATCGCAAGGCGATTGAATTTCAAGAAAAATATCGAAAGCCAGGTATGGTTTTCGAGAATACAATGCAGACAAATGGCACTTTACTGGATGATGAATGGTGTCAGTTCTTCAAAGAGAATAATTTTCTTATTGGAATTAGTATTGATGGTCCTGCCCATCTGCATAATGCTCATCGTGTAGATAAAGGTGGCAATCCAACCTTTGATAAAGTGATGCGTGGTTTGCGCCTACTTCAAAAACACGGAGTTGAATACAATATTCTCGTTGCCGTCAATCGAGTTAATGCAGATTTCCCCAAGGAAGTCTATCGCTTCCTGCGTGATGAAGCGAAAACAAGTTGGATCCAGTTTATTCCCGTTATTGAAAGGTTTAATGAAGGGGGGATTAATCTCTACCAAAAGGGAGAAAAAGTATCTCCTCGTTCGGTGAGAGCGGAGCAGTACGGTCGATTTCTGATACAAGTTTTTGATGAGTGGGTTAAAAATGATGTTGGAAAGATCTTTGTGCAGACTTTTGAAGCCACCTTGCGCAACTTCATGGGTTTGCATGGTTCAGGAATGTGTATCTTTGAAGAGACTTGCGGCTATGGTTTGGCATTAGAACATAACGGGGACCTGTATTCTTGCGATCATTTTGTTGAGCCTGAATACTTACTAGGTAATATTCAATCGGAGCACTTATTTGAATTGGTGGCTTCAGACCGCCAAACTCAATTTGGATTGAACAAACGCGATACGCTGCCTAATTACTGCCGAAATTGTGAGGTGCTGTTTGCGTGCCATGGGGAATGTCCTAAGAATCGCTTTATCAATACCCCTAGCGGTGAACAGGGGCTCAATTACTTATGTACAGGATTAAAAGCTTATTTCAAGGCAGTCGATCAACCCATGCGCATATTAGCGGCATTACTACGGAATGGGCGACCAGCAAGTGATGTCATGGATATCATCAAGAAGGATGAAACTTCTTTAGAAGCGCTATATCAAAATGCAAAATTAGATCAATCCTGTCCTTGCGGTAGTGGTTTGGATTATCAGGCATGCCATGGTTGGAAACCATCCAAGCGTAATCACCGAAGTGATAAAGTTGGCGCGCATCCACGTCCACCTGTGCATATCTTGAAAGATGTGTGAGTTTTAGAATTCTGTATCATACAGGAGGTGGTGATAATAAAAATATTTTTAACATCTTGGTCTGTTGTTGAAATAAATTGCTAATTACTTTTTTATTAACAGCATTCATAGAAGTCGATTGTAAATGGTAAATATTAAATTTCGTGTAACAGATAAATTTTACTAATGTGTTTTTGGAAGTATATAAAAGGAGGCCTAATATGGCACAATCTAAAAAACCTAATATTTTGATATTGTGGGGCGATGACATAGGTTGGTGGAACATCAGTTACAACAGTCGGGGTCAGATGGGTTATCGGACGCCGAATATTGACCGCGTCGCTAATGAAGGTGTTGCGTTCACCGATTATTATGCACAGCAGAGTTGTACGGCTGGCCGCGCTGCCTTCATCACCGGTCAAAATCCAATCCGCACCGGCTTGACCAAAGTTGGAATGCCTGGAGCTGATATTGGTATATCGGATGAAGATCCGACTATTGCCGAATTGCTCAAACCGATGGGATACGTAACTGGTCAGTTCGGTAAAAATCACCTTGGTGATAAAGACAAGTTCCTTCCTACTTTGCACGGTTTTGATGAATTTTTCGGGAACCTGTATCACCTCAACGCCGAAGAGGAACCGGAGGATGTTGATTATCCTAAAGACCCGGCTTTTAAGAAGCGCTTTGGTCCCAGAGGCGTGATTCATAGCTGGTCTGATGGTCAGGGTGGGCAGAAAATTGAAGATACAGGACCTCTCACCAAGAAGAGGATGGAGACTATTGATGATGAAGTAACCGAGCATGCTTTACGTTTCATCGATGATGCGCATAAGGATGACAAGCCTTTCTTCCTCTGGTACAACACAACGGCTATGCATTTCAGAACCCATACTGCTAAAAAGCACGAGGGGAAGAGCGGGCAGGGATTCTATAATGATGCCATGGTCGCCCACGATGAGAATATTGGCAAGATGTTAGACAAGCTCGATGATCTCGGAATTGCCGAAAACACGATTGTCATGTACTCGACGGATAATGGAGTGCATTACAATACCTGGCCGGATGCTGGCATCACTCCATTCCGCTCCGAAAAGAACACCAACTGGGAGGGAGGTTGGCGTGTACCGGCTTTTGTGCGCTGGCCAGGCAAGATTGAAGCTGGTTTGGTGCTTAACGATATAGTCACCCACCAAGACTGGCTGGCTACGTTCTTGGCAGCCGCTGGTGAACCAGATATTAAAGAAAAGCTCCTCGATGGTTACAAAGTTGGTAATAAAACGTTCAATGTTCATATTGATGGATTTAACATGCTGCCTTACTTGACTGGAGAGGTTAAGGATAGCCCAAGAGATTCCTTTTTCTACATCAGCGACGATGGCGATATTTTAGCGATCCGACACAAAGATTGGAAGGCAGTCTTGATGGAGCAGCGAGCGAAGATGTTAGCTTGCTGGTTTGAACCTTTTGTCCCACTGCGCGTACCGAAGATATTCAACCTGCGCCAAGATCCATTTGAGCGTGCTGACGAAAACTCGAACACATATTGGGATTGGATTCTTTCCCGCGCATATCTGGTCTACGGAATGCAGGCGTTGGTGGCGCAGCAGATCGATGCATTTGTCAAGTACCCGCCGCGTCAGAAGCCAGCATCTTTTAACTTGGATGTAGTGCTGCGGCAGCTTGAAGAAGCTTCCAGCAGTAAATTACACTAGTCGTGATCGGGAATATTTTATACTCGGATCAGGTATTCTTGGTGCCTTGTCCGTGATCTTTGGCGGCGTTTTGATTGCAAATTACTCTGCGCCTAGTATGGTGATTACCCTGGTTTGGGTTGTTGCAGTGCTCGCCTTGATTGGCGGTATCGGTCAGATCGTTCAAGCATTTATGCAGCGAGCATAATATTAAGTTAGTAATAAGAATAAGAAGGTTGAAAACGATTTTTTTCGCATTCAACCTTCTTTTTTATGGTTTACTTTCTTTGATTTTCTCCCTTTTTAATGCGTAACCTAAGCAAAGCAATTTCTTTGGTTTGGCTATGAAGCGGTGTGGTTATGGTATATAGTCCAATTCACAGTGCGCTTTCTTTCTTTCGTTTTCGGAATGAGATTACACTGACGTAAGCAATTGCTCCAAAGGCAAGCCCAATGGAACTGCATAGATTACCAATGATTTCTTTAATGTCTATACCATCATTTGGCGGTTCTTCAATTGGAGGTAGATCCGTAGGTTGAACCTGAGGCAGATCCGTAGGTTGAACCTGAGGTGGTTCGGTAGGTTGTTCGGGTGGCTTCGTAGGTCTTTCGCGTGTAGGCCGGACTACGGTTTCCTCTATAGGAAATTGAGTCTCTATAACTGCAGTATCCTTTTCTCCCAATAATTTGGGAATAAAGAATACAGCGCCAAGACAGATAACCCCTAATAAGAGAATCCCCATAATAATCGCTAACCAATTAGTACCTTTGGATTGCTCAACGTGTACACTTTGCGAAACCCCTGCATAAGGCGCTGAACTAGGAATGGATGTAGGAGGTGAGGCAGGTTGTTGGACTGCTAAATTTAGGGCATACTGAAACTCTCTCGCATTCTGAAATCGTTGGTCCGGGTTCTGCGCGACTGCTTTCAGAATTACTTTTTCGATCGCTTCTGTAAGATCATTTCTTCGAGATCGTGGACTAACAATCATTCCCGCTGGCGGTGGTTCACCGATCAGTACTTCAAATAGTAAAACACCCATCGCGTATATATCTGCACGACGATCAATGATCCCGCCTTGTACTTGCTCAGGGGCAAGATAAGGTGAGAGTGATTCACCCGATGACTGTAAAATGCCAAAATCAGCCAATAAAGGGTTGTTCCTCTCATCCAAGAAAATATTTGAAGATTTTAAATTTCCATGAACGTAACCTTGACTATGGATATAATCTAATCCATCTGTTATGCCTCTAAATAAACTTAGCGCTTGCGTTGGTTCTACAAATTCACTTATATGATCACTTAAAACTCCCTTCTCGACATAGGGTGAAACCTGGTATGCTATTCCTTCAGATTGGCCGCTGTCTAGAACAGTAAGGATGTTGGGGTGGTTTAACTGTGCGGCTAAAGTTCCTTGTTGGATGAATGATTGCACCATACTTGAATCTCGAGATGAGCTTGGTTTAAGTACTTTAATTATCACGTAGCGATTCAAACTTGATTGAAATCCTTTATATAAAATCGAATAATCGGTTTCCCTAATGACATCAATCATTTGATACTCGTCAATGTTTTTACCTAATAATTCAGTCATAAATACTCTCCTTGATCTTTTTGCAGGTATCGTTCTGGATTTGATAATATGCGCGTACACTGCAGTTTAGATTACATTCACAAATAGTAGAAATTTCTGCCAATGGTTATCCTTATCATAAATAGTGAACGCACCTTTTGCACTATTCAAAAGGTGCGTTCTGCTGGTTAAATTATTATTAGCCAGATGATTGTTCTACCCTAACCATTAGGCTAATAATTATTAAATCATGGATAGAGTATTATTATAAACTCGGTCTGTGTTAGGAGCCGCCAAACGAACTATCTTTCTTTATGAACTAAATTGTGTTCGTATGCCAATTTCACTGCCATAGTCCGGTTTTCAACCCCCAATTTGGTGAGTATACTGCTAACATGATATTTAACGGCTGCGATACTGAGATGCATATGTTCAGCAATTTGGGGATTTGATAATCCTTCTACTAGATAGGTTAGCACTTCGAGTTCTCGCTCAGTTAGATCAGATCCCGGAATGTAGGAGCGCTTTGGTTTTACAAAAAGAACCCTTGCAGCTTCACCAGCGAGTGTTGTTTGTCCATTATGTGCTGCACGGATAGCATTAGCTAACTCTTCTATTGACCCACCTTTTATTTGGTACCCGACTGCACCAGCTTGCATAGCGCCATTCACTAATTCATGGTCATAAAAACTGGAAAGGGCTAGTATTTGAATATTTGGGAATCGTTCATGAAGAATCCGAGTCGTAGTAATACCATCCATATCGCCTCCAAGGATCATATCCATTATCACTACATCAGGTTGATATTCTTCACAAATGCTAATTGCTTCCTTTCCGGTATGTGCTTCAGCGATCAGTTCGATATCCTCGATTGCCAGCATTGAAAAGCGGATCCCTTTACGTAATAACTCATGATCGTCAACGCATAACACTCGGATTGAGTTTTTCATTTTCATTTCCGTTTCCTATTTCTCTCCAATTAACGATGATCTCCGTTCCTTGACCTTTTTGGCTGTTAATGGTTATTTCAGCCCCGATCTCTTTAGATCTCTCACTCATTATCTTCATCCCTAGTTGATGGAGCATTGTATTTTGGGGTTCGAAACCACATCCATTGTCTTTTATCCTTAAAGTAACCCCGTTAGTATTATATCGCAAGGTAACCCAGACATGGTCCGCCTGCGAATGTTTTTGAATATTATTGAGAGCCTCTTGAGCTATTCGATAGAAACCAATTTGCACATTTGCTGGTAAATTACGTTCATCTGTTATGGTAAGTGTAATCGGAGATTCTGTTCGCGAAGTAATTCCTGCTACCAATTGGTTAAGTAGTTCGCTAAGGGATCTATCTAAAAGCGCTTCAGGACGTAATTCAACAAGTAAAGCACGCATTTCTGCCAGAGCTCCCTGTGTTAAAAGCCGTAATTCCTCCAAACTTTTTCTTGCTTCTATAGGCTTGCTCTCCCAAACAAGCGGTAGCGCTTCAGCGATTAAACTTGTAGTGTAAAGTGTTTGGGTGACTGAATCATGAAGCTCGCGCGCTAACCGTTCACGTTCTTCTGTAATGAGCGCTTTTTCTCGCTCCATCTCGTAAAGTTTCCCTTCAGTAATATCAGTCAAGACACCTTGCAAACCAATTACCACATTCCCATTAAGGATTGGTTGGCTTGATATGCGGAACCATCGTAATTCGCCTTCGGCATTGATGATTTGATACTCGTTTGGATCGAGATTGATCCCGGAAATCAATTGCTCGAAGTTTCTCTTTGCGCGTGGGATATCTTCGGATAAAAAGAATTGCGTAAATGATTGATCTATCATCTCATCAGGCGAGTAACCTAAAAGCGTCTCTACTACTGGGCTCATATAGGTGATTACACCATTTATATCTGCAGCATAGATAGCATCGCTGATTTTTTCAACTAAAGTGCGGTACTCTTCCTGCGATTCCTTCAGCTTTTCATCTATCCATTTTTTTGAAGTTATATCGCTCATAACGCCAATAATATGTTTTCCATCACCAAACAAGTCATCAACTACCCCTCCAGTTGCAGCCAACCAACGGACTGTTCCATTTGGCCAGATAATTCGGTGCTCCACTTCATAATCTAATCCTTTCTCGATGCTTCTTTTCACTGCATCCGTAATCAATTGACGGTCATCCTGATGAACGCATTCAAGGAAAGCTTCGAAGGTTTTCTTGAATTCACCTGGTTCAAAGCCAAACATCATCTCGCTCTCATTAGACCAGTAAAGATGATCTAATGAAATATTCCAATCCCAACTTCCAATTTTTGCCGCTCGTTGTGCTTGAACGTATCGTTGCTCACTTAATCTTAACGCTTTCTCTGCTTGGAAATCCTCTATGATATAGCTTAATTGTTCGCCTATCGTGAATAGCAATTCCTTTTCGTTTGATAGAAACGGATCCTCACTGTTATTAAATTTATCGTTAATATACGCAATCTGGATAGTCCCTATTTTTTGATTCCTACTAAAAATATTTTCACTTATTTGCCAGATTGTTTGTTTAAAATTATCTGTTTTGTATTCTTGTTCATTATAAAGTATCCGGGCACAAGCAATTTTGGAGTATTGTAGAGAGGTTGGGATTAGATCTACAGTCCTTTGTAGAATTTCCTCCAATGTGATTCCAGGAATTCCTCTTAATCGGGAGATACTGAATAAGCAATTAATTTCTTTTACTCGTTGATCAAGCTGCAAGGTTCTTTCTGCGACAGCTATTTCCAATTCTTCATTACGACGTTTGTACTCCGATTCCCTCCAGTGGATAGTACCAGTCAGAATACCCCCAAGTAAGATTAGCATGCTTACGATAAACCACCAAGTCTTCCACCAAGGTGGAGAGATTGTGATGGAGATCGAGGCTCCTTGCTCATTCCATAACCCATTGTTATTTGAGCCAATTACATTAAAAGTATACTTGCCAGGATTCAGGTTAGTGTATGTAGCTGTTCGGTATGTGCTATCTACTTCCTTCCAATCATTATCAAATCCTTCCATCATATAGCGGTAACGATTTTTCTGTGGGTTGCGGTAATTTAACCCCGTAAAACCAAAAGATAGCATTTGAGTGTTTGGTGGTAGTGTTAGATTATCGGTTTCCATGATTGAGCAGCTCAAAACATCATTCGAGCATGACTTGATGCGTTTATAGTTGAGAAAAAAATCTGTAATATAAACGGGTGGGATGTTTGGGTTGTTGATTATCTGATCAGGGTCGAATCGATTCAATCCTTGTGATCCGCCAAACCATAAATAACCATTTTGTGTTTTATGAAATGCGCCAAAGTTAAAAATATTTCCTTGCAAGCCATCACCAACATCGAAATTACAAAAATCGTTTGTGTCTGGATTGAAGCGCGATAACCCATTCGCGGTACTGATCCAAAGATTGCCTGAGTCATCTTCTAATAATCCATAAACTGAATTGTGCGGGAGACCATCTTCCTCAGTGTACCGGATGAACCGCTCATTTTTTATATCAAATTTGTTTAAGCCATTGCTAGTCCCGACCCAAAGGTGATCCTTTTCTGGATGAATAACCCGAACAGTGTTATTACTGAGGCTGGATGAGTCGTTGGGATCATTTGTGTAACAGAAAAAATCTTCTTTATTGTTATTTAGACGGCAAAGACCACCACTAGCGGTTCCCAACCAGAGAATGTTCTCATGGTCTTCCACAATAGTAAAAATCATACCTGCTCCAATGCTTGTTGGAGATCCAGGATCATATTGGAAACGATTGAACTGAACTGGTTCTTCGATTTTGTTGGTGTCTAATGAATTTAATCCCCCTGAATAAGTGCCAATCCAGAGAATACCGTTTCTGTCTTCATACAAGCGTGTGATAACTCCATCACTCAGACTATTGGGATCTGAAGGATCGTGTTCATAATTTGAAAAAGTCCCGTTTTGACGATCAAATTTATTAAGCCCATTAGGATCGACGCCTACCCAAAGAGTCCCGGTATGGTCTTCTTCAATCGTCCAAATGCGGTTGCCGCTAATACTATCTGAATCATTGGGATCGTGTTGGTAATGATCGTATTGCCCGGTATTCATATTGATTCTATTGAGCCCACCCCAAGTTCCAATCCAGATATCCCCTTTATTATCTTCAAAGATCGAACGCACATCGTTATTACTCAAACTGTTTGCGTTTGCAGGATTGTTGATAAAGAGCTCAAAACCCTGCGCCCAAGGATCCAACTTACTGATCCCTTTACCTCCCGCTCCCAACCATATTGTTCCATGTTTATCCACAAAAAGGGAAGTCAGGGTGTTGCTGATAATACTGTGCGGATTGCTAGGTTCGTTTTGATAGGATGTAAAGTTATCTGCGTTGCGATTGTAGTGTTTGAGCCCTCCATCGAAGGTAGCAATCCATAATTCACCTGCTTTGTCTTCAGCGATACCAGTGATTGTCACAGCGTTTAGGTTGTTTAAACCACCATCGTTAAAATTATAATGGGTAAATATCTCAGTATTTGGGTTGAAGCTATCAAGTCCCCCGCCATAAGTACCTACCCATAGAATCCCATATCGATCTTCAAAAATTTGGTATATAAAATTGTAACCTAAGCTTGTGGGGTCATTTGGATCGTGTTGGAAATGGGTGAAAGTTCCATTTTGGCGGTTAAACTTGTTGAGTCCGCCGCCGTAAGTCCCGATCCATAATGTGCCGGAGCGATCTTCATATATCGAGGCTGCAATTATAGCGGATAGGCTGTTTGGATCATTTGGGTTTGGTTGATATCGCTTAAACCGATGGCGACCTTCTGCAGATTGACCTTCATAAAGATTTAGTCCGCCAGTTTCGGTACCAATCCAAAGGTTGCCAGCGCTATCTTCAATTATTGCATATATATTATTACTGCTCAGGCTTTCTGGGTCATTTGGGTCATGCTGAAAACGAGTCCACTGTTCTGAAAGTGGATCATAACGGCTTAACCCACCTCCAGCATGAGAGCCAACCCAGATCATTCCTTGGCTATCGGTAATGATAGGCCAGAAAGCAGTACCCCCGGGGCTGTTTGGGTTATTATTTTCCTCTTTGTAAACAATGAATTCAAATCCATCGTAGCGGGTTACACCTTCCCAGGTTGTAAACCACATAAACCCTTTATTATCCTGCGTAATCCCCCAAACTCTACCCTCTGGTAGACCATCCTCGATAGTGAGGCTTTCGAAGTAAAGATTTTGGTAATTTTGAAATGAAGGAATAGGTGGAATGCTATCCTGCGCGAATATGACTTGTCGCGGTAATATCAATATGAAAGTTAATATGATAAAGGCTAATGGTACTGCTTGGAATAGTTTTTTCATACAATCTACTTTGTCAGCTTGTACGTATTCAATTCCTAAACCAGTCTAAATACTCAAAGATAAAGATTCTATAAAGGATTATATCATTCTATTGATACCGTTGTCTATTATGATTTGATAAATCGTAAAGAAAACTTGCATTGGCAACAAATCGCAACTTTCTATAAGTATAAATCAGACTTATTGTGTTATCATTAATAGTATAGTTTTTACCTTTTGCATAAATCTCGAATTATCCAGTTCTTAGAGGAATAAAAAATGTCAGAGACAGGAGCCCATTTATCTGGAAAACGCTTACGAACACCGCGTGCAGCTGCCTTAGCAGGGATTATTTTTGCATTATTACTTAGCACAAGCTACATCCTAATTCGATTTGCGATTCCATCCAACCCAGCAGACGGTGGAATATGGTTGCAAGAAAGGGCTGGCAGCGCGTCCTTTGCGCTCTCGTTGGTTCCCTTTGCAGGAATTGCTTTTTTATGGTTCATGGGTGTGATCCGCGATCGCCTGGGATACCTGGAGGACCAATTCTTCTCGACCGTCTTCTATGGCAGCGGCATTTTATTCTTGGCGATGACGTTTATATCCGCTGCTCTGGCAGGCGCAATCCTGAGCAGCTATGCCATTGAGCCCAGCA
>Ga0172371_10002398_pt1 | contig 29746 bp, 16 predicted proteins | sample Lak12m_FD_114543 | JGI IMG/M metagenome (GOLD analysis project Ga0172371, IMG submission 114543) | Freshwater microbial communities from Kabuno Bay, South-Kivu, Congo - kab_022012_12m | ecosystem: Environmental > Aquatic > Freshwater > Lake | place: Democratic Republic of the Congo: South-Kivu...
ATGTGGAAGTCGTCCTTTAGGATACTGATTGGCGCGTTATTCGACCAACTCACCCACCTCATGAAAGGAAGGTACACCCATGGCACGCATTCGAGTTACACCGGAGCAGGTTCGCCAGGTCTCAACCCAATTCAAGCAAGCCAGCGGGCAAAGTGAGCAGATGGTGGGCCAACTGCAAAACACCATCAACGGCTTGCAAGGCGAATGGGAGGGCATGACCAAGGAACGTTTCTACGGCGAGTTCCAGCAGTGGCAGACCTCCATGCGCCAGTTCGTCCAATTGCTGAACCAGATCGGCCAGCAACTGGACGCTATCGCTGCTCGCTTCGAGGCCGCTGACCAAGGTTGAGATCAATTGAGGCCGAGGTTAAGGCTGAGGTTGAGGCCTTAACCTCAGCCTTAACCTCGATCTGACATTCCCTCTCCAGGAAGCGCACCCATGCCTGCACCGCCGATCTTTCAGCGCCCGCCCCGCCACCCTCTCGAATTACCGAAGGGGGAGGTCGAGATTCCGGCGCCCCAGCCCGCGCCCACAAAACCCTCGGTTTCCCTGCTGCCGGTGCTACTGCCGGGCATCTTTGCGGTCGCAGCGCTGGCGGTCACGCTGGTCACGGCTACGACAAGCAACTTCCTGGCCTCCGCGCTTTCGTTCGGCTTCATGGGCATCAGCTCTCTCACCGCTCTACTAAACTACAACGGCCAGAAGAAGGCCTATCAACAGGCCATAGAGAAACGTGAGACAGGGTATCGCGCGGCGCTGGAAGCGCGACGCCAGGAGTTGTCGAGGTTGCGCGTCCAGCAACAGCAAGTCCTGTGCGCCAACGACCCCGATCTGCGCGAGTGCTTGGCGCGCGTCGAGCGGCGTCCCGAACCCGACAGGCGGCTATGGGAACGCTCGCCCAAGGACGCGGATTTTCTCGCCTTACGATTGGGAGTCGGTGCGCGACTCTCGTCCATCGCCATCAAGATACCCAAATCGGCAGACCTGATTGACGTAGATCCGCTACTGACGGAAGCGCAGGCACTGGCACAGCAGTTCGCGAGCGTACCGGACGCGCCGATCTGTCTGCCATTGCTGCAAGCCGGCGTCGCCGGTGTCGCCGGATCACGCGGCGAGGCGCTCAACACCGCATGCGGCCTGCTGATGCAGTTGGCGACGCACCATTCGCCCGACGAAGTCAAAATCGTCGCGCTCTTTCCGGCCGATGAAGCCGCCCGATGGGACTGGCTCCGCTGGCTGCCCCACGCCTGGACAGATGATCGCCAGCATCGGCTGTTAGCTTGCGATAAGGACGCTGCGCACCGGCTGCTCTTGAGCCTTTTCGATTTGCTCAATCGCCGTCGCGTGCAGATTGCGGCTGCGAAAGATACGGCAGCAATCGCCTCTTTGCCCAACTACGTCTTTCTGTTTGCCGATCCACGGCTGGTCGAAAACGAGCCGATTGTGTCGCTGCTGCTCGCCAGTCCAGGCGCTTTGGGCGCGTATCCGCTTTTCGTCGCCGACCGCGTGGAAACGCTGCCGAAGGGGTGCCAGGCGGTCGTCGAGGTCAGCGCAAACCAGGGGCGGCTCCTGCAAACCGCGCCGGCCACAATGGAAGCACAATTTCAGCCGGATTCAGCGGCTCCCGAGTTGGCCGACCGGCTGGCGCGCACGATGGCGCCGATTCGCTTGCAGCAGCTCAGCATGGTCACCGAAATTCCGCACTCAGTCGCCCTGTTGGATTTGCTCGGGGTCAAAACGGTGGAGGACTTGGACGTCGCTGCGCGCTGGCAGGCCAGTGAGCCTTACCGCTCCTTGGTGGTGCCGATCGGCAGACGCGCAGCAGGCGAGCCCTTTACGTTGGACATTCACGAGGTCGGCCAGGGGCCTCACGGCCTGGTCGCCGGCACGGTGGGATCTGGCAAAAGCGAGCTTCTGCAATCAGTCATCGCTTCATTGGCGGCAAATATCCATCCGCACCAGGTCACGTTCGTCTTGATAGATTACAAGGGCGGCGGGATGGCCAATGCCTTCCGCGAACTGCCGCACCTGGTGGGGACGATCACCAACCTCCAGGGCAACCTGGCCATGCGCGCCCTGACCGCGCTAAAGAGCGAGCTGCACCGACGCGAGACCCTCCTCGCGCAGGCGGGAACGACCAGCATCAACGATTACCAGCGTCGCTATCGCAACGGACAGGTGAAGGAGCCGCTCCCGCACCTGGTCATCATTGCCGACGAATTTGCCGAGCTGAAGACCGAGCTGCCCGACTTCATGGTCGAGCTGGTGCGCGCAGCCCGGTTGGGCCGCAGCCTGGGAGTGCATCTGATCCTGGCGACCCAGAAGCCCGCGGGCGTGGTCAGTGAGGAGATTTGGGCCAACTCTAGCTTCCGGATTTGCCTGCGCGTCGAACGGCCCGAGGACAGCCAGGAGGTGCTCAAACAGCCCGATGCGGCCGGCCTGAGCAAGACCACGCCAGGCCGCGCCTATTTGCAGGTCGGCGCGAATCCGCTGGTCGAATTCCAGGCTGCCTGGGGCGGCGCGGATTACACTCCTGGCGGGGCGGTCACGAGCGATCCCAACGAGGTCATCGAGGTGGTGTTGGATGGCAGCCGCCGGCCGCTGCGCCTTTCTCCCAAGCCGCTGGCGGTTCAGGCGACTGGTAAACAACTTCAGGCTTTGGTCGCGTATCTGCGAGACGCGGCGCAGAGCAAGGGTATCCAACGCCTGCCTGGGCCGTGGCTGCCCCCGCTGCCGGAACAGATCGCCCTCGAGCAAATCCGGCCGGCCGAGGGCTTCGACGGCCAGGGCTGGCAGCCGGCGCAGGGCTGGCTGGAGCCGGTCGTGGGGCAACTGGACGATCCGGCGCACCAGGCGCAGCCGCCCCTGCGCCTGAACCTGGGCAAGGAGGGCCACCTGGCCGTTTACGGCGCGCCCGGCGTCGGCAAGACAACCTTCCTGCAGACCGCGGCGCTGGCGCTGGCGCTCACATACCCGCCGCAGGATGTCCACCTCTATTTGCTGGATTTCGGCGGCCGTGCGTTGACCTCGCTGGCGGGACTGCCCCACGTCGGCGGCGTGATCGTGGCGGATGAAACCGAGCGGCTGACGCGCCTGCTGCGCTTCCTGCTACGTGAAATGGAGGCGCGCAAGGCCATTTTTGCCCGCGCCGGCGTCAGCACGCTGCCAGCTTACCGGAAGACCCCCGGCGATCCGCTGCCGGCCATCGTGGTGATGCTCGACAACTACACCGGCTTCACCGACGCCTATCGCGACACGTCGATCGAAGATCAACTGGCGCAGATCGTCCGCGAAGGCGGCAACCTGGGCATACACCTCATCCTGACCGCGACTGGCCCGTCGGTGGTCAAGACCAAAATCAGCGGCAACATCACCGCGGCTGTGGCGCTGCGCCTGGCGGATAAGGGGGAGTACAGCACCGCGGTCGGCCGGACCGGCGGCATGGAGCCGGCCGCGGTGGCAGGACGCGGCCTGGTCAAAGGCAACCCGCCGCTCGAATTCCAGACCGCCTTGCCGGCCGCCGGCGCGACCGAGGCCGAACGATCCGCCAACCTCAAGGCGCTTATCGAGCGGCTGGCCCTGGCATGCACCGGTCCTTGCGCAGATCCCGTGCCGATGCTCCCCGACATCGTGCCGCTGTGCGACCTGCTGCCGCCCAAGGATGCCTGGCCGCGTCCACCGGCCGATGGTTCACTGCCAGTTCCCATCGGCCTGGACGTGGAAGACCTGGAACCCTTCGTGCTCGATCTGAACGACGGGCCGCACTACCTGATCACCGGCCCCGCGCAATCCGGCAAGACCACCACCTTGCAGAGCTGGCTGTTGGCGCTGGCCGAGCAATTCCCGCCGTCGCGGCTGCGCCTCTACATGGCAGACTTCGGCCGCGGCGGCCTCCGGTCATTGGCCCGCCTGCCGCACGCGGAGGGCCGCTACGTTCGGGACGACGATCAGCTAGGCGCGGCCCTGGCCGAGATCGCTCAGACCATGAAAGAACGGCGGGAGTTGCTGGAACAAGCTCGCCAAGCGGCCGGCGGCGTGCTTGACGACGAACGCGCGTGGCTGGCAGCGCATCCAGCCATCGTGCTGGCGATTGACGACTTTGACGCGTTTCAGGCCGGCATCCAGTTCGGTGCCAAAGATCGGCTCGACCAGTTGATCCGCCGCGAGCGCGGCATGGGCTTCTATGCGCTGGTGGCGGGCGCGTCGAACGATCTCAACAGCAGTTTCGATCCCTGGGTCAAGGCCCTGAAAGAGGCCCAGACCGGCTTCCTGTTGGGCAGCAGCGATCACACCGACCTGCAACTGCTCAACATCAAGCTGCCAATGGGCGAGGCGGGCAAGCCGCTGGCGGCCGGCCAGGGGTTCTATACGAAACGCGGCCGATCACGCAAGGTCAAAGCTGCCACCTGTCAAGCCGGCGCGACGACGTTGGGCACCTGGATTGCCCAGATTCAGAAACGTGCGACCGCATAGACGTTCCAAGGAGGCGTCCGATGACACGCATTATCGTCGTTCCCGAAAACCTACGCTCACTCAGCTCTCAATTGCAGCGCACGGCCCAGGAACTCGGCGCGACCAGCAGTCGCGTGGGCGGCGCGCTGGGCGGGCTGGACTGGGAAGCACGACAGAAGGCCGGCGTAGATGGGCAGGTTAACGACGCGCGCAGCCGAGCCAGCGCGCTGGCAAACCAGGCGGAGGACATGGCACGGTACTTGACCAACAAGGCGCAGGCCTTTGAGCAAGCCGACCAGCAGGGCGCGGCCGATCTGGATACCGTCATCCGGCAATATCCGCTCCCCGTGCCCATGCCTTCGCCAACTCCGGTTCCCGACAGCGATACCGAGGAGACCCCGCCTGCCCTGTCGGTCGAGAACGCGATCAAGGGTCTCGACGATCTCTTGAAACCCATTGACTGGACATCCAAATCAAAGACGGCATCCAAAGCCTTCGAGGAGGCGCTCAAGGAGATCGGCCGGATTCTCAACGCCGTGACCGGCCAACGCGGACATATCAAGTTGATGACAGAATTGGGCGATGTTCTGACCGGCACTACAAAGACGGTCGGCGCGGCCAGCAACTTGCTCGACCTGCACGACTTCAACCGCTACTTCGCTGGTGAGCTTACCAATCAGCAAGTCGCTGACACGGCAATCAAAGCTCTGGTCCCAATCCCCATCCTCAACGACAAATTCGCTGCCTGGATGATCGCCAACCTGCCCGATCCGAACGGCAAGTGGCACGGTTTGGTTACGCCGGTTGAATGACGTACAGATAAGGGGGCGCCATGACACGCATCCTTGTGGTTCCCGAACAGCTGCGATCTCTGAGTTCACAGTTGCGTCAGACTTCACAGGAATTGAACGCCATGAGCGGCCGCGTGGGTAGCGCGCTGGGGGGATTGGACTGGGAGGCGCGGCAGAAGGCCGGCGTAGACGGGCAGGCCAATGACGCGTGCGGCCGGGCCAGCGCCCTGGCGACTCAAGCGGAGACCATGGCGCGTTACCTGGTGAACAAGGCTCAGGCGTTTGCACAGGCCGATCAACAAGGCGCGGCGGACCTTCAGGTCATCATTGACAAGTACCCGCTCCCGATTCCTGTTCCCACACCAGAACCGGGAGGAACCACCGTGTCGCTGCCCAGCCTCGACACAATCTTTGACGTATTCAAGGCCTCCCTATCCACCGTCTCCCTGTTTGTGACAAGCCTGGGACTGGATGCAGTCAAGGTCTTTGCAGGCGCCGGTGACTTCTTCCTGCGCAAACTGCCCAACGCTGAAGCCGCTTTCCGACGCTGGGAGGACTACAACCGACAGGACAACTGGAATCGAGCCACAGCCGATCAATACCAGGAAGAAGCCCGAAAGACTCTTGAGGAGTTGGGGGTGAGTGGACTGAAGGACACACTTGACCTTATTGCCGACAAGATCCCCAAGAGCGACGTCATTGACGAAGCCCTCAAGAAAGCCTACGATGCCATCGGCGCAGTAGGAGACTGGATTGAAGCCTTGGGCACGGGGAAGAGGTAAAGGCGCGAACACCGATAGACCGCGGGAGGCGTGATATGACTCGCATCCTTGTTGTTCCTGAACACCTACGCTCGCTCAGTTCTCAACTGCAGCGAGCAACTCAAGAATTGAACGGGGTAAGCAGCCGAATCGCCAGCGCTCTGAGTGGCCTGGATTGGGAAGCACGCCAGCGCGCGGGCGTGGATGGGATGGCTGGCGACGCACGCAACCGCGCCACTGCGCTGGCAAGTCAGGCGGAGACGATGGCGCGTTACCTGACCAGCAAGGCACAGGCGTTTGAGGCGGCCGATCAGCAGAGCGCAGCCGCTCTGCCGAGCGTGCCGACGCTGCCCTTTCCAACGCCTGTTCCCACACCGGCAATACAACCCTGGCCTTTTCCGGCACTCATTGGGATTACCTTGCCTTTCATTCCATCGCTTGTGGGAATCAAGTGGCCTCCGCACATCTCGCTGCCGCTGCCTCGTATCGGATTGCCACCCTGGCTTGACCGAATTCTTCATCCGGTGCCACCAAGCAGCGCTCCGGTTGCGACTCCCACCCCCGTTGCGCCATTTATCGGCCCGCAGAAGCCTACGCCTGAGGCCCCGAGTGCTTCGCCCATAGTAGGGCCAGTGAAAACCCCCTTTGTTTCGCAGTGGGATCCCATCGTAAAGTCTGGACGCGCAAACTGCGGCCCGGCATCTCTGGCCATGGTGATTGGGCAATACGGTCATACTACAACGACGACTGAGGTAGCCTCACGGGTACGCGACGCACCTACCGGCGACACAAACTTCAAGTCGAAGAAGGCGATAGACCTGCTCGACTCCTATAACCTCGCCCAACATGACGTCAACAGCCTCGACAGCTTACAGAAGCAGCTAGACCAGGGGCATCCGACGATCATGCTCGTGGACAACAAGGAGTATATGCGCCAAGAGGATGGACGTTCAGTACCTTATCCAGCCAACACGGGCTTCGAAGCTCACCACATTGTTGTGGTGACAGGCTACGAGCTGGGTCCCGATGGCAAGATCCAGTCTGTGTACATCAATGACCCCCTTGCCGTCAAAAAGGTAGACGGTCAGTATGTCGCTGATCCTGAGGGGGGAACGCACTTTAGCGTTCCTATTGATGCGTTTGTGAGAGCGGCAGGCAATACCGGTTGGTATGGGTCGGCTGTGGCGCCGAAGTCAATATAGGCGAGGCCAGTCGCAGCGAGACTGCTGCAAGATGTGCCCCATGGATGAAGCGGAGAAAGCACGATGGACGAGAATCCGGCATGGTCACTGGAATTGAGCCAGGAGGAATTGTATCTCCTGGCGGGATTTCTGGAAACGCCCAGTCTGATTGGGATGGATGATCCATTCCTGGGAAAACTCGCAGACGAGGTCAGCAGCGAACTGGAACAGGTCCGGAAAGAATTGATCGCTCGCGGGCTGCTGGCTGTAGAGCCAGATGGGTCGTTGTCCCTAGACCCTGCGGTTTGTCTGCTGGTCAATACGATTACGAAGACCCGACACGTGCTGATGGCAGTTCGCCGTTCAGGATATGAAGACCAGGACTTACGCTTACTTCACGTCGCGGACAATCTCGTGGTCGAACAACGAACCTTACGTGATCGGCGGGTGATGCTGTCCGCTCTGCGCGACCAGGCACACCTGGCGCAGCACCTGAAAACCCTCTTTCGGGTGGAGACAGACGCGCAGGCCCTTGGCCCGGTGTGGGATATCCCTGAGGCCAGACTCACCGAGGCGCTGAGGTTGAGCCACGATAAAGGGCCACGAGCAGGCGAAGCATATCTCCAGGACGCCGGAGTGCCTGCTGTTGCCATGCTGCCTTTGGTATCTGCACTGGATGAAGGTCGGGGGGTGTGTTCCTTGATACAGGCGTGTCGCGACCCTCAACAGATTCATTACGGTGAGCGAATAGCCTGGTTGACATCCAGTCGAGGCGCGTGGAAGATCGAGCCACTGCCTGAGCACGCACCGCCGCTGGTACGGATGATTCCAGTCACAGGCACAGCGATCGAGCAAAGAATGGCGGAGATCATCGCCATGCGGAGCTAATAGCGACGAGAGCATCCGCGGAGTAAGGACACGCCGAAGAGTTTCAACGGCGGCCGGTTTGATATTGAGCAGTTGACAAACATCTGTTCGAAGAGGATCTATCGCTGATGGCATTCCAACCAACTGTAAACCAAGAGCTCCTGATAGACGGCGCACGCTACCGCATTGCCGAACACCCCGCTGCCCAGGGCATTCCTTACGGCCAAGAGGGACGACAGGCCGTCGTCTATCAATTGGCTGCAGATGGCGACGGGCAACGGCGCGCGCTCAAGGTATTCAAGCCCCGCCATCGCGTGCCATCTCTGGTCGGTCTGGCGGATAGACTCGCCGCGTTTGCTGATCTGCCTGGCCTGGCCGTGTGCCGGCGCACGGTGCTGAACGCTCGTCGCCATGACGAACTGCTCCGAACCTATCCAGATCTGACCTATGCGGTGTTGATGCCGTGGATCGCGGGGCCGACCTGGATGGAGGTCTTGCTGGAAAAGCGCGACCTGACGCCTGAGCAGAGCTTATACCTGGCGCATGCATTGGCCGAAACTCTGGCTGGCATGGAAGAACAAGGCCTGGCGCATTGCGACCTATCCGGACCGAACGTGTTACTTCCTGGATTGCTCCCTGCGGCTGAACGCGGCCGTTCCGCGAGCGCGGTGGGGTTAGTGGATGTGGAGCAGATGTACGGCCCCGGCCTGCATCGCCCGCACCTGCTTCCCGGAGGGTCGCCTGGCTACGCCCATCGAACGGCTCCAGATGGCCTCTGGTCATCCGATGCCGACCGTTTCGCTGGCGCGGTGCTGATCACTGAGATGCTGGGCTGGTGTGACCCACAAATACGAGATCAGTGCTGGGGCGAGACTTACTTCCACCCCACGGAGGCGCAACAGGAGTCCGACCGTTACCGCCTGTTGCTGGAAGCCCTGTCCAAACAATGGGGGGCAGATGCCGGCCGGCTCTTCGAGCGCGCCTGGCGGAGCGGTTCACTGGCTGAATGCCCCACGTTTGGTGAGTGGCTGGTGGCGCTGCCCAAAAACGCGCCCCCACGAACCTCCCCTGCTCCAGCCGCCGGCGCAAAATCTGTGAGTCCAGCGGAGCCAACCGGCGGCGCGACGCAGGCGCTTATAGACCTGGCCGAGGAGCTGACCAGGCAGGGAAACAACTCGGCGGCCTTGACGGCTTATCGCCAGGCAGCTCAGACTGCCCCCCCGACCAGCGCCTTGCGCACGCGAATTGCACAACGCATCCAGGAATTGGAAATCCTGGATAAACCAGTCCGCTCCCAGATCATAGACGAGGCAAGGTATTCCTCTCCACAAGCTGCTCCGCAACCGTTAAGGGCAGCCAGCGGCCTTTTAGATGAGAAGTGGCAACCCGCCATCGGCGCTCCATCCAGAAATACACTTCTGTGGCGATTTGTGCTGGTATTCGCAGGGGTAGGATCGGCGCTTGCCGCACTTGTCTTGCTGTTTCCCGGCCTACTCGCTTCGATCAGTTACAGTTTCTGGCTGATGGGGGGTGGGGCTGCATTCAATGGCCTGGGAGTCGGCGCCCTTGCGCTGGTCATCAGCCTTGTACAAGTTTGGATCTTCCGAGAGCGGGTGCGGGGCCAGCAGAAGCCCTTGTTCATCCTCATCACCGTGCTGAGCGGCGCCATCGGCGGCGCGATTGGTGGCGCCATGCTGCAATCCAGGCAGATCGGAGGATCCGAGCTGGGCCTGGTGGCTGGCGCGGTGACCGGCGTGTTGACCAGCTTCGGCCAGTCGTTCATGATCCACAACGAGGCCAAGTCGAAGTGGCTGGTATGGAACACGGTCGGCTGGGCGCTTGCGCTGTATGTGGGCTGGGCACTGAGCCTGGCTGTTGGCGGGTGGAGCGGAACCGCGATCGGGGCGGGTCTCATCATGATTGCCATGGGTGTCTCGCTCGCGCTCTTCCTGCGCCTCTCGCCGGAGTTCGAGTTCTGAGACATGCTCAGCATATTCGGGATAGAGGAATAACATGCCCTTTCAAGCGAGCGTTAGCCAGGAATTGGTGATAGATGGCGTTGCGTACCGCATCGCCGAGCATCCCGCCGCGCCTGGCATGCCTTATGGCCAGGAGGGCCGTCAAGCGGTCGTGTACCAGGTCATCGCAAAAAACGGCGATCGGCGCGCGCTGAAGGTCTTCAAGCCGCGCTTTCGGGCGCCCGCGTTGGTGGGGCTGACCGACCAACTTGCAGCCTTCGCTGACCTGCCCGGCCTGTCCGTCTGCCGCCGCGCCGTGCTGACCCCGCGCCGGCACACCGAACTGCTGCGCCAGCAGCCCGACTTGACCTACGCCGTGTTGATGCCCTGGATCGAGGGGCCAACCTGGATGGAGGTTGTGCTGGAGAAGCAGCCGCTGCCGCCCGAACAGAGCTTGCGCCTGGCGCGCGGTCTGGCCGGCATCCTGGCCGAGATGGAAGAACGCGGCCTGGCTCATTGCGATCTTTCTGGCCCCAACGTGCTCCTTCCGCTGCTGGCCCCCTCCCCCTGCGAGGGGAAGGATCGGGGTGGGGGTGAGGGCGTCGCCCTGGTGGACGTTGAGCAGATGTTTGCCCCTGGCCTGAATCGCCCACAATTGCTCGCCAGTGGCTCATCCGGATACGCCCATAGCACGGCCCCCGACGGCTTGTGGGCCGCCAACGCCGACCGCTTCGCAGGCGCGGTGCTGTTGGCCGAGATGCTTGGCTGGTGCGACGCAGGAGCGCAGAACGCTGCCTGGGGCGAGAGCTACTTTGACCCTGCCGAGGTGCAGCAGGATACGGCGAGGTATCGAACGCTACTGGCGGTTCTACGAAGCATGTGGGGCGAAGGCGTCGCCAGCCTCTTCGAGCGCGCCTGGCATAGCGACACTCTGGCCGATTGCGGGACGTTTGGGGAATGGCTGGTGGCGCTGCCCGATCCGGCTTCGCTGTCTCAGAGAGCTTCGGCGGCCGCGCAAGGCAGCGCCGGAAGGGCGCAGCCCGTGGACGCCGATGCCGCCGTCTACGCGCTCATGGATCTGGCGCGCCGATTCGCTCAGCAAAGCAAACTCGACAGCGCGCTGGAAACCTATCGCCAGGCTCTCGCCCTGCCCCCCCGCGACAGCGGCCTGGCGCGCGAACTGACCCTGATCGTGGCCGACCTGGAGGCGCGGGACCGTCCATCGCCGCCAGCGTCTACGCCACCTGAGCGGCCACGGCCAGCGCCGATTAATCGTTCTGAGTCGCCGGTCTCGCGCCTGCACACGGCCTCAGCGTTTGACCCAGCGCTGGATCGGCCTGGGGCCATCACAGCACGGCCCGCGCGTCGCTCGTTTGTGCCGTTAGCAATTGGCGGGCTGCTGGCAGTCGTCATCCTGGCCGCAATCGTCGGCCTGGGCATGCTCCAGGGTCTTGGTCCGCTCGCCCGGTTGAGACAACCCACGCCCACCCCGGTCAGGCTCCTAGCAGTCGCTTCGCCCACGCCTATAACAACCTCAACCGTCTTGACAGCCGCAAATGTCGGCCAGCTAAGTGAACTGGCGCGCTGGGAGCAAGACACGGTGTTGGCCGAAGGACGCGTCTTCGGCTGGTCGCCACGCGGCCGCTGGTTCACGGTGCGCAGCACTCTTGGGCTGCGCCTCTATGATGGCGAAACCTTCAATTCCTCCGGTGTTTTTTCAACAGGCGCGTATCCGGTCATCTCACCAGATGAGAAGTTGGTAGCGTCCGCAGAAGATGCGCCTGGGATGATTCGCATCACCGACATGCAGACGGGGCAAAAGGTGCGTGAGTGGCAGCCGCACCAAGCGGCACTAACCGCTCTTTGGTTCGCGGGCGACACCCTTTTCTCGCGTGATCAGAAGGACACCATCACTGCAAGTGACTTCTCCAGCGATCCGCCGCGCGAACTATTGCAAATGCCAAACATGTCAGGTCGGATCTATACATCCGCCGATGGCAAAGGCGTGATAGCGGTCGCTCTTGATTCTGATGTACAGCCTTCGATACAAAAAATCCGCACCTGCGACATAGCAGCTCAATCCTGCCGAGACGAATCGCTCAACGGTGACATTGTGCTTGACATCAACGAGAACTTCACTCCAGAGAATGGTGCAATCCTGACCCTCAGCGCCAAAGGCGAAATCGGGGGTCAACGGTATGACACAGGTAGCGGCGATTCATTTCGGCTGGGCGTTTATACCAACACGGAATCGCTGATCTACTCGTCCAGCCTGAGCCCACACGGCCTCTACGCCTTGGTGGGCGATGACGTCTGGCGGGTAGCCGACCAACAGCGAGTGCTGTCGAGTGCGGTGCTGGCGGCGGCGCTGGGACGCCGCGCTGAATTCTTCTCTTTGCGCGATGTGACTTTCAGTCCAAATGACCGTTTCTTGGCCGGAACGAGTGATCCTTTTCTGGCCGACGTCGAGGGCAAGCAATCGCCATGGGTTGCGCGCAGCGAAATGAATCCCATCCGAGGCGGTTACAGCATCCCACCTCCAGCCTTCCGACCCGATGACCAGCGCGTGGCCTGGGGAATGATCGGCGCAGGCGGCAAAATCGAGATCTTCGACACATCTGATGGTCGGAAAGTTGGCACAGTGGATGCCGACAGCAGCTCTGGTTTGCACGCGTTGGCGTTCGATAACCACAATGACCTGCTCACCATCTCGACTTCCGCGTTGCGGACACGTGCGCTATCCGATGGAACAGTCCGTCGCGACATCGCCAACCCCAGCGGCGGAGACTTTGCTCTGACTGATAACGGCATTTATCTACGCAGCGCCGACAGCAAGGCCCGCTATCGTTTCATCCCACTCGATCCGGCGCAACCTGAGCGCGAGGTGAGATTCGACCCACCTCCCACTTCAAGGTCGGTTGTCAGCATGGCAAGACCCGGAGATGAACGCACGGAGTACTTCGCTTTCAGCCATGATGACCGCTATCTGGCGCTCGAACAGGTGAGCGCCGACAATGACCTCAAAAACCAGCGCACCATGATCGCGGTCTACGATGCAACCAAGCCGCAGCCGATAGCCACGGCCACTCTGACCGCCAGTCTTGAAACCAATCTCGCGTTCTCGCCTGACGACAGCCGGCTGGCCGTGGGGCTTGCAGATCATATCGAATTGCTCCGCGTGTCGGATCTGGGCGAGGAACGTCGAACGCCATCGTTCCCAGGAGGCATCAGCACGTTCGTCTTTTCCCCCAACGGCCAATTGCTGGCCATCTCGGCGTCGCCAGATACCATCTATCTCTGGCAGCTTGCGGATGGAGCACTTTATCGGATGAACGCCGCCAGTGAATCGGTCGGTCAATTGACGTTCACCCCAGATGGCTCGCTGCTCGCCGTGGTCGTCAAAGACGCTGTCCAGTTATGGGACGTTGCCAGCAATCGTCTCTTGCGCTCGCTGGATGCCCCTTACGCCCTATCTGTTGCTTTTTCACCTGACCAGACACTTCTGGCCGTAGGCTCGCGATATGATGCAATTTACTTGTGGTGTATTAAATAGCAGATACCTCCTTGCAGGACGTCTTTATAGAGGCATAGTTCATGAAACAGCCGGTAGAATCTTTAGAACTCTCACAGGATTGCGAGATGCCCGTGCAATTCATGCGCGGGCAGCCCTTCTTGTATCGCTACGCCTACGCCCGCTCCGCCGACACGGCCGCCGCCGGCGACGTCGGCCAGGACTACCTGGCCCTGCGCCACGACGACAGGACGTTCGTGTTCGCCTTGTGCGACGGCGTCAGCCAGTCGTTCTACGGCAACTTGGCGGCGCGCTTGCTCGGCGACGCGTTGGTCGCCTGGCTGTGGGATGAGCTGCCGGACGGCGGCGAGGCCGCGACGTTCGGCGCGGCGCTCAACGCCGGGCTGCTGGCGCTCACCGCGGCGGCGACCGAGCGGGTGCAGCAACATCCACTGCCGGCCGGTCTGGCGAGCATGCTGCGAGAAGTATTGGAGCAGAAGCGCGCTTCGGGCAGCGACAGTACCTTCGTCTGCGGCCGGCTTGACCTGCCTGGCGGCGATAGGCCCCAGGGGCGACTGATCCTGGCCTGGATGGGCGACTCGCGACTGCGCCTTTGGGGGCCGGAGGGCGAACGCAGCACCGAGCTGGGCGGCCGCTTCGATACCGCGCAGCGTTGGTCGAGCCGTCGCGGCCCGGTCAACGGCCGGCCGAACGTCTACATCAGCCCACTGACGGCAGAGGGCCGGCCGGTCATCCTCTCCCTGGCGGCCTATTCCGATGGCCTGAGTCGCCTGGACGGACGGCAGCCGCCCTCCAACTTCGGCCTCCAGGCTGCGGTGGACGATGCGCGCGACGATGTGGCCAGCGACGACATCTCCTACCTGGAGCTCTGGCTGGGACCAGTTCCGGCGCATGTCGAAGCCGAGCCGCTGCCCGCGCCGAAGGATGTCACGCTCACGTCCGCCGCAGACGGCGCGCTGGTGAGTTGGTCGCCTGTGTCGCACGCCAGCGCCTACCAGGTGCAAATCAGAGATGGCGAAATCGTGAGCTGGACGGCCGCAAGTCCGCCTTATCGCTTGCCCGCGCTGCCTGCCGGCCGTTGCCAGGTTCGCGTGCGCGCTATGCAAGCGGAGGAGCCTGGAGTCTGGAGCGCGCGCTGCGAACTGGAAACGCCGGCGTTGCCCACGCCAGCCCCCGTGCTCCAGGGGGAGACTCCCTCTGTACCACAGCCAGTTGTTCCCGTGCCGGTGGCGGAAAAATCGTCGCCGACTGACCGGCCTCAGTCGGAGTCGATCCGTCCTGCGATTGAACCCGTGCAGTCAGCGCCCGGCGCACCCGATCGTGTACCCGTCACGCCGCGATCGGGGGAGCAACCCCCGCGGGTGCCACCGACAGCGCCTGCCACACCCCCACAGCGCCTATTGCTGCCCATCGTGCCAATTATCGGGGTTGGTGGACTGCTGTGTTTGTGCTTGTTAGTGGGTCTGACCAGCGCCTGGCGGCATCGTGAGGATCTGGGCCGGATAATCAATCCGCCTACGACAACCTGGACGCCCAGTGTCACGCCAAGCCCGACGCCAACCTTGAAGCCAACCGACACGTCGACGCCGCGGCCGAGCGCCACAGCTACTCCCACGGCCACGCACACGCCGACGGCGACGCGCACGCCAACGCTGACCCATACGCCAAGCCCGACGGCGACGTCTACCAGGACGGCAACACTGACGCCAACTGCGACGACCAGCAGCACGCCGACAGCGACGCGCACGCCAACGCTCACATCAGCAATGATTTTGACTGCGACGCCATCGGCGACCGCGACGGAGTTGCCGGCCGTTACACCGACCCCAGTGCCATAGGGAGAATAAGAGGCCATGACTCGGATCATCGTTCAACCTGAGCACCTCCGTTCGCTGGCGGCTCAGTGCCGGCGCCAAGTCGATGACCTGCGTTCGATCCTGGGCAATCTGAGCGCCGGCCTCGGCGGCCTCGACTGGCAGGTGCGTGAGTCGGCCGGCGTGGATGGGAGGTGGCAGGTTGCACGCGGCCGCGGCTACGGCCTGGCGGAACAGGCAGAAGCGCTGGCCCGCTATCTCGACCGCAAAGCCGGGGCGTTCGACGAAGCTGATAACACCGGCGCAGCGGCGGTGGGCCAGGTCGCCGGCGCGTTCACGGTTGCCCAACAGCAGTGGAGCGGCTGGTGGCAGCAAATCCAACCGGCGCTATCATTCCCGCACGACTGGTTGATCCAGTTGGCGCGCCTGGGCCAGGGCATCGTCAACGCCCCGTTGATCTGGGCTGTCACGGCGTTGGGCAGTGTGAGCGCGGTTGTCGGCGGGCTGCTCGTTGGCACACAGTCATTGCGATCGCCCGTACCGACACCTGCTGGGGGGGCGAATACATCGACGGCGACATCTGCGGCTGTACCCGGCGCGCTCTATCGGTTGATGATGGACAAAATGCAGCGGCCGGCCTTATCGTCTTCGCCATCCCAATCGCCGGTGACCGAACCGACGATTCGTTTGTCGGACGGACGTCAGGTATTGGCCCCACAATTGGACGGCCGTACGCCTGCCGAGGGTCTCGACAGCATTTACGGCAAGCCCGGCCAGTTTCTCCTTAAAGCCCCGATCACCAGCACGGCGGATATGCGACGGCCCGAGCTGTATGCCGCGGCCATCAACCAGTTCGGTGTGGAAGGCAACCCGCGCTACACTCGCGATGGATCGTACACCTATTGCAATACCTTCGCCGGCGACGTCGCACGGGCGATGGGTGTGCCTCTGCCCACCAAGGCCGAATGGTTAGGCATCAAGGGCGATCCGGCAACGGTGGCCGCTGCTGATCTGCACCGCTGGTTTACGACGCGGTCCAGTACCCAGGGCTGGCGCGAGGTGGATCCAAGTACGCCCGACGGACTGCGTTTGCTTCAGGAACACGTGAACATAGGCAGACCCGCCATGGCGGTTGCCCCTGGCCATATCGCCGTGGTTCGTCCCAATCCACAGGCGGAAACAATGGCGGATTTGCACGTCGCCCAGGCCGGAAAGTACAACCTGAACGATGTGCGCCTGGGTGATGCAGGGTTGGGCGCCTCATTCAACCCGAGGTTTTTTGTCCATGATTGAGAAAGACGCGATAAAGGACGATTCTCTGACCATCACCTGTTCGCCGATCGAAGCGGCCTTCCTGGCCAGCCTGTTGAACGCCAACACGCTGGTTGGCATGGTCGATCCATTTCACGGCTGGCTCGCCGATGAGATCGAGACGGCCTGGGCCAACGCGCGCGAGGCGCTGGCCGGTCAGCGCTTCATCGAGGTGCAGCCGGACGGCGGGATCACCATGGATAGCAGCGTCGCCGCGCTGATCGGGACATGGGCTTCGGCCGATGCGTCGCTGTTACTCACTTTCACGGCAAACGGCGAGCCGACCTCGCTGCGCAACTATCATCTGACGCAGCAGATGGCTGTAGCACAGTGGATAACCGATGCTGGCGCGATCCAGGTCGCGCCCCTCCAGGATGCCGCAGCGGTCTATAGCGAGGTCGTGCGGTTTTGGCGGCTGGCGAACCAGAGCGCAGCGCCCGGCAGCCGCGGCTCCTTGCGTGAAGCGGCTCTCACTCAGGCGCGCTCCGTAGCGGCCGGCCAGGGCTCGAAAACTGCGGCTGCTATCTTGTCCCAGGCACGGTTACCAGAGGCGACTGTGTCCGCCCTGGCTGAGGCGCTGGCCGCGCCGGTCGGCAACGGCGCCCTGGCGGCCCTGGCGCGTCGCGGCGCGGTCTGGGATGTCGCCGGCCTGGGCGTGATGGAGGGGCCGATGGGCCTCTGGCGTCTGCGCGCCTTCACCCAAGAAGGCGAAAACTGGATCGAGATCATTCCGTGCAGCGCCGTCGAAGCGCGGAGCGAGCTGCGCCGCGTGCTGAATCGGGTCTCGCCGAAGCCGCTGCCGGATGGAGAAGGGGGATGACGCCATGGAACGCGTGATCGTGACGGTGAAGCGCGCCGGCGAGGCGCGCGTGCGCGATCTCGAGGTGCCCGCGGAGGTCAAGGCGAGCCAACTGGGCGAGTTGATCGCTGCCGCGCTGCAATGGCAGAGCGACGCCGCCGGCCAGACAATGCGTTACGAGATCAAAGCCGAGCCGCTCGGCCGGCTGCTCCAGCCCCACGAGAGCCTGGTCGACGCCGGCGTGTGGGACGGTTCCTGGCTGGTATTTCAGCCCGTTGGAAGCACGCCATGGCAGCCTCCGGCCCATCAGCCACCCATACAGTCAGGGTCTCCACCGTCTGGAGAAACTCCTGTGAAGGGCCACATACCCATCGGCATACCGATTCCGCCGTCCGTCTGCGCTACACCGACACCACCTGCCCAGGCCGATGACAAGCCGCCTTCCGGCTTCACCTGGAAACGATTGGATTGAGGATATCACCGGAGATAGCTCCATGCCCTTTCAGCCGCAAGTCAACCAGGAATTAATCCTCGACGGCGTCGCCTATCGTATCGCCGAACATCCGGCCGCGCCTGGCATGCCCTATGGTCAGGAAGGCCGCCAGGCGATCGTCTATCAACTCCGATCCGATACCGGCGACCGCCGCGCCATCAAGGTCTTCAAGCCGCGTTTCCGCTCGCCGGCCCTGGTCAGGCTGGCCGACAAGCTGGCGCCCTTCGCCGCCTTGCCTGGCCTCCAGGTCTGCCGCCGATCGGTGCTGACCCCTCAGCGCCACGCCGCGCCGCTGCGCCAGCACCCCGACCTGACCTATGCCGTCATCATGCCCTGGGTCGAAGGGCCGACGTGGATGGAGATATTGCTGGAGAAACGCGCCCTGTCCGCCGAACAGAGCTTGAGCCTGGCCCGCAGCCTGGCCAGCATCCTGACAGGGTGTGAAGAGCGCGGCCTGGCGCACTGCGACCTTTCTGGCCCCAATCTGCTCCTTCCGCTGCTGGCGCCCTCCCCCTCGCAGGGGGAGGGTTGGGGTGGGGGTCGTGGCCCTTCACAGGGGGATGACTGGGGTAGGGGTGAGGGCGTCGCCCTGGTGGACGTCGAGCAGATCTACGGCCCTGGCCTGGAACGTCCCCAGGCAGTAACCAGCGCCACGATGGGGTACAACCACAAGACCGCCGAACAGCCGGACTTTTGGGGGCCTTATGCCGATCGCTTCGCCGGCGCGGTGTTGCTCGCCGAGATGTTGGGGTGGTGCGATAGTCGCGTGCGCGATGCCGCCTGGAGCGAAAGCTACTTCGACCCCGCCGAGTTACAGCAAAACGCCGAGCGATCGCGCGTGCTGATTGCTGCGCTGGGCCAACATTGGGGCGCTATGGCCGCTGATCTGTTCGAACGCGCCTGGCGCAGCGAGTCGCTGTTGGATTGCGCGACGTTCGGCGAATGGCTGGTGATACTGCCGGAGCAGATGCCCGGCGCGATCAAGGCGCCGCCGCCCAGGCCAGATCAACAGGCCGAGGTAACACAGGTTATCCGACCCCCACAGCCTGCGCCCGTAGTTCAAGGCAGTGTCCCCGGTCCCGCTACGCCACCGCCGAACCTCGATCAGTTGCGCTCGCAAGCGTATGCCTTGACCAGCCAGGGCAAATGGACGGAGGTCATCAACGCATGCAGCACTATCCTGAGCCGATGGCCCGATCAGGGCGACATTGCCCTGTTGCTATCGAGGGCGCAACGGCTGGTGAAGGCGCACAATGAGGTGGAGCAAACGTGGCGACAGGCGCTGCAATCCGGCCTCACTAAAGACTGGGAGGTTTGCTGGAAAGCAGCGCAGGCCATCTTGCAGCAGGCGCCCAGGACCGCGCACTACCAGGAGATCCTGGAGCAAGCCGATCAAGAGATGACATGGGCAGCGATGGTGGAGCGGGCCGATGCGCTGGTGACTCAGGGTCGCCTGGACGAGGCTGTGACGTTGCTGGATAAGGTCCCCGCCAGCCATCCCGCGGCGGCTGGTGTCAGGGCGCAGATCGAGCTTGCCAGGAGCAAGGCGCGGCGCGTAGCTGAACTGCTCCAAAAGGCGCAGGAAAACCTGGCCCAGTGCGCCTGGGAAGAAGCCGCGCTGGCCTGTCAGACGGGCATGGCATTGGGAGGCGCTGCTGCGGACTTCCAACCGTTGCTGGAGCAAGCGCAGCACGAACTGGAAGTCGAGCGCCAGGTGGCGCAATATGCGCAGGAGGTTACGCAGGCGGCCCAGGCGCAAAACTGGTCACAGGGGCTCGCGCTGCTGGACAAGGCCCTGGCCTTGCGACCGCAGCGCCCCGATCTCCAGGCGCAGCACGAGCTCTTCAGCAGCTACCAGGCGTGGGCGCAGCAGATCGAGGAGGCCAGACGGTTGCTGACGACCTGCGACTGGCACCAGGCGCTCGCGACCCTGGCTGACATCCCCGACGACTTCATGCAGGTCGCTGCGGTGAGGGAGGCGGCGCAGCGTGAAATTCAGCGGCAGGAACAGTTGGCGACGGCGCGCCAGGGCTACGACGGTGAACGCATGCTGGCGCTGTTGGTCGGCGCGCCGCCGAACTATCCCCAGGCCGACGAGTTGTGGCGCTGGGCCGAAGCCGAGATTGAACGTAAGCGACAGTTGGCGTCTGCCCGGCAGGCGTATGATGGGGAACGCGTCCTCGCCCTGCTGGATGGCGTCGCCGACGACTATCCTCAGTTCCAAGAGCTGCGAGAAGGGGCCCAACTCGAGATCAATCGTCGCCGGCAACTGGCGCAGGCGCGCGCAGCCTACGATACCGAACAGGTTCTCGCATGGCTGACCCATCTTCCGACCGACTACCCCGGAATGGATGATCTCCGGCAATGGGCAGATCGCGAAACACAACGTCAACAATGTCTGGCTGACGCCCGCCGGGCCTACGACGGCGCGCGAATCCTCAAACTGCTGGCCGATGCGCCTTCAGACTATCCCAGACTTCAGGAGTGGCGCGACTGGGCCAATGCAGAAGAACGGCGGCGGACACAACTGGAGCTGGCGCGCTCCCGCTACGACGGGCCGCGCGTCTTGCAGTTACTCTCTGATGCACCCGCCGACTATCCCGGCTTGAATGAACTCCGATGTTGGGCGGAGGCTGAGGTCCAACGCTGCCAGCAACTGGAAGCCGCACGCCGCGCCTATGACGGGACGTTGCTTCTCCAGTTGTTGGCCGATGCACCGGCCGACTACCCGGCGCCCGAGGAGCTTCGTCAGTGGGCGCAGGCCGAGATCGAACGCCAGGAGAGATTGGCAGAAGCTTGGCAGGCCTATGATGCGCTACAGGTTCTTGCTTTGCTGGCAGACGTCGGTCCTGATTACCCTCATGTCGATGAACTACGTCGCTGGGCAGAAGCAGAACTGCAATTGCGGCAGCTGATTGCAAACGCGCGCCAAGCTTACGATCCGGAACAGGTGTTACATCTGCTGGCAAATGCGCCGCCAGATTATCCGGATGCAGAGGCCCTGCAGCGCTGGGCGCACAGAGAGATCGAACGTTATCGGCAGCTCGAGAGCGCTCGAGCCGTCTACGACGGCGCACAGGTTTTGGCGTTGCTGGCCGACGTCGCGCCGGGCTACCCGAAGGTGGATGCATTCTGGCACTGGGCGCAGGCCGAGATCGAACGAAGGGAACACCTGACCGCTGCCCGTAGTGTCTACGATACACAGAAGGTCCTGACACTGTTGGCCGAGGTTCCTGACGATCATCCCCTGTTTGAAGCTTTACGGCTTTGGGCGCAAACGGAAACCGAACGACAGCGGCAGTTGGATGCCGCCCAACGCGCCTATGACGGCAAGACAGTTCTGGCACTCTTGGCTGATGTAACATCCGCTTATCCCCGCAGAGAGGAACTTCGCGCTTGGGCAAATGCCGAGGTGGCGCGCCAGGCGCAATTGGAGGTCGCTCAGCAGGCCTACGACGGAAAACGCGTTCTGGCCTTGCTGGCCGATGTCACGCCTGATTATCCGCATGTCACTGAGCTTCGCGAATGGGCGCAACAGGAAATCCAACGCGGCCAGCAACTAGAGGAGGTCCGTCGTACCTATGATGGAGAACGGGCATTGGCTTTGCTCAACGATGCCCTTCCCGATTACCCGCATCTCCGCGAACTGCGCAGTTGGGCGGAAACTGAGATTCAACGACAAGAACAGCTCAAGGAAGCTCTGGCTGCCTACAACAGCACGCAGGTTCTGGCACTGTTGGCCGACGTCGGATCGGACTACCCACGAGTGGACGCGCTCCGAAGTTGGGCGCGGGCCGAGATCGAACGAAAGGAACACCTAGCCGCCGCCCGTAACGCGTATGATACGCAGAGTGCTGTGGCGTTGTTGGCCGAGGTTCCCGAAGACTACCCCCAGCGCGCGGAACTACAGCTTTGGGTGCAACAGGAAACCGAAAGACAGGGGCAATTGGCTGCCGCCCAATGCACCTATGACGGCAAGGTGGTTCTGGCACTCCTGGCCGACGTCACAAGCGCCTATCCTCGTAGGGAGGAATTGCGCGCCTGGGCAAATGCCCAAATAGCGCGGCAGGCGCAACTGGAGGCTGCGCGTGCGGCCTACGATGCGGAACGCGTCCTGGCCTTGCTGGCCGACGTCACGCCTGATTATCCAGATTTGGCCGACTGGCGCTGCTGGGCAGACACCGAAATCCAACGGCGCCGGCGGCTTGAGGCGGCGCGCACGGCTTATGATGGCGCCGCGCTGCTGCAACTGCTCGCTGAGGCGCCAGCGGACTACCCCACAGCCAGCGAGCTGCACCGCTGGGCGCAAGCCGAAATCCAGCGCCAGGACGACCTGGCTCTGGCCCAGCAAGCCTACGATGGCGAACGCGTGCTGGGTTTGCTATCGGATGTCGCAGATAGCTATCCCTGTTATCACGAACTTCATCAGTGGGCCGCGACCGAGATCGAGCGCCGCAGGCATTTGGATGCCGCACGCAGTCAGTACAGTATTGAGCAAGTCCTGGAACTGGTGAATGAAACCCCACCCGATTATCCGCTGACAGGCGAGTTGCAGCGTTGGGCAGAAGCAGAGACCCTGCGCCGGCGGCAAATCGAGGAGACACGTCGCGCATACGATGGTCAACGCGTCCTTGATCTGCTCGCCGACGTGTCCCTGCAATATCCTCACTACCTGGAGCTGCGGCAATGGGCCGAACAAGAACGCCAGAGACGCGTCCAGATTGACTCAGCCTGGCAGACAGGCCATTGGGACGACGCGGTAAAGCTATTGGCGGCGACCCCTTCTGATTATCCGAACCGCGATCAACGCCTGGGAGAAGCGCGACAAGCCCTCCAACACCAAGAGCATCTGGATGCGCTCTGGCGACAGGCGAACGCGGCGTTCCAGGCCGGACGCTGGCAGGACGCCTGCGCAATCTGCGCAGAAGCCAGCGCGGTAGGAGGCGAGACGGCTCGCTTTGGCCGCCTGGCCGCACAAGCCCAGCAGGAGCAGGATACCGACCAGGCCGTCGAGGAGGCAGTTCAGGCCGCTGAGCAAGCCGTCCAGTCTGGCGACCTGTCGCAAGCGCTGGCACAGATGAAACACGCCCTCTCCTTGCGGCCGCAGCGTTCTGACTTGCAACAGCGCGTTGAAGGATTGCAGCGCCAATGGGAGCATGCGCAGCGCCTGGCGGAGGCGCGGCAGGCGTTCGCTGCAGGGCAATGGGCCGAGACCCTGGCCGCTCTGGACAGAAGCCCCTTGCAAGATGCGGACTCAACCACGCTGCAGCGAGAGGCTCGCGCCAGGCTCAGTGCGCAGTTCTACGCGCGCGCCGACGCCGCAGAGCAAACCGAAGATTGGGCTGGCGCCATCGCCGCGCTGCACGACCTGCAAACGCTAGGAGTCGTGGACAAGGCGATCCCAGACCGACTGGCGATGCTTGCGCGTGAACAAGAAGCAGCGCAAGCCCTGGCAGAAGCCCGTCAGGCGCTGGAGCGTCATCGCTGGAAAACAGCGCTGGAACATACCGAGCACGCGCGGCGCCTTTTCCCCCAGCGCGAAACTGTCCTGGCAGTCTACACGCAAGCCCAGGAAGCGCTGGTCCGCTGGCGCGAAAGAAGGCGCCGGATGATGCTCTTCGGTGGCCTGGCCGCAGCAGTATTGGTGATCGTTGCGGGGGCCGCGTTCGGGTTGACCAAGGTTCTCAACCACGAAACGCCAACCCCGCAACCAACCGTTCTGGTCTCTATGGCCACGCTGCTCCCCGCCGTGCGCCCAACGTCCACCAATGCGCCAGCCGCGGCAAGCGCAGCGGCGCCGACGGCCAGGCCAACAGTCGCCGCGGCGACCACGACTGCTGCTGCGCCCACAGCCACCAGCGCGCCTGCCGCTGCTGCGACGACTGCATCTCCTGGCGCCGTAGTCACCGCGTCCCCACAGCCGGCGGCTACTCCTGCGCCCGCACTCGTCCCCACGGCGACGACGCCCGCCACGGCAGCGCCGACCGCTACAGCCACGCGAACAGTCGCCCCGCGGCCCACGGCCACCGCGGCGATCCTTGCCCCGGCGCTTGTGAGTCCGGAGGAGAACGCTTCTGTGAGCGGGCAGACGACCTTCACCTGGAACTGGTCTAGCCCGGCCCTGGCAGCGAACCAGGGCTTCGAGGTGCGGCTATGGAAAGAAGGTCAGCCCGATCACTACGGCGCAAATGAGCCGGTGCGGAGTACGAGCGTTACGTTTGACGTGAAGGGCGCCTACGGCGTGCAGCAAGGCGGCGCGGGCAAGTACTACTGGACCGTGGCGGTGGTACAGCTCAATCCGTATCAGCGTACGGGGATAGAGGCCGCGCCACGTACCTTGCACGTGCAACTGCAAGGATCATCGTCCTGCGTTGGCCCAGGATGCGAGAAGTAAGGGAACCTCGAATGACAGCAGATGTAAATCGCGCAACTCTCAGTCGCGGCCTAGTAGTCGTACTTGTCGTCGGCCTGGCATGGATTTTGCTTTGGCCGGTATCACGTCCCGTGCAAGGCAGTCCGACCGCGAATCATCTGACTCAGTCCCCGATCGCAGATACGTATGTGTCCTCAGGACACCCGGACCTGGAAAGATCGCAACACAAGCTTTTGTGGATCGGATATGATCAGAGCGGCGGCTACCAGATCATGCGGACGCTACTCAAATTCGATCTCAGCGCGATTCCGCCTGGCAGTGTGATACGATCCGCCACGCTGTCTCTCTTTCTTGCAGGCCAAACGGGCAATGCACCCATGTCCACTTCTGCCTATCGTGTGCGGAGTGATTGGCCTGAGACAATCACCTGGAATCAGCACTTGACCCTCACCGTTGACCCAGATCCAATAGCGAGTCAGTGGGTGGGGACGCAGTTCACCTGGTATACCTGGAATCTGACCGCAGCAGTGCAGGCTTGGGCCAACAACCGTGAGAGCAGCTCCTTTGGTCTCATCCTAAGGGGCGATGAAGCGGTGGGTCAACACGAACGCTCATTCTGGTCAAAGGACTGCTCCGATTCCGATTGTGGGGCGCCGCCTGGTAAACGCCCCAAGTTGGAAGTAGACTACGATCCTCCGTCGCCGCTTACTCCCACACCGACGCGCACGGCTCCACCGACGCCTACGCCCACGATTACCAGGTCAGCGGTTATCACGGGGATATTCCTGCCAGTGCTGGTGCGCGCGGCACCGACAGTCCCTATTCCACCGACGTGGACTCCGACGTCTAGCACAACCCCCTCACCGGCCTGTGTCACAGATCCATGGGAACAGGAACCCAACAATGACTGGCAACACGCCAACGGACCCTTGTGCAGCGACCAGGACTATTATGGATACTCGAATGATGCCAACGACTACTTCAGCTTCAAACCATCCGTGTCTGGTCGCATCACTGTTGATCTGACGAGGCACACCGGCCGCGAGGTGCAGCTTCAGTTGTTCTACTCTACCGACCAGTCTGTGGGGACGCAGGTTGGCTACGACGAGGGGGCGCCCTTCCACATTGAGCTGAACGATCGCCTTCCAGGCCAGTACTACGTCAGGATCTATACCGGCTCGGGCTTCAATACTGGCACGCCTTACACCTTGCGAGTGACATTCCCAAGTCCGACGCCAACAGCTACCCCCACACCAACCGCTACTCCAACGCGAACCCCTACGAGGACGCCGACTCGGACACCAACGCACATCGTAGTAACTCCAACGCCAACGGCTACTCCGACGCGAACACCCACGAGGACGCCGACTCGGACACCAACGCACATCGTAGTAACTCCAACGCCAACGGCTACTCCAACGCGAACGCCCACGAGGACGCCGACTCGGACACCAACACCGACCAACGGACCCGTTGCCGAAATGCTCTATGTATCTGCCGGAGATTTTCTTATGGGTTCAACCGCGGCAGACCTTGATGCGGGCTCGGAGGAAAAGCCACAGCATATGGTCTACCTGGATGCGTATTGGATTGACCGCACAGAAGTAACCAATGCCATGTACGCGCGCTGTGTGCAGGCGGGAGTCTGCCAGCCGCCCGCGTCCAGCGCTTCTCGTAAGCGCAGCAGTTACTACGGCAATCCGCCATATGCCGATTACCCGGTGATCAATGTCTCGTGGTATCAGGCGGTAGCCTACTGCGCTTGGGCCGGCAAGCGTCTGCCGACCGAGGCGGAATGGGAGAAAGCGGCTCGCGGTACCGACGGTCGCATCTACCCCTGGGGTAACGATGGCCCGAATTGCAGCAAGCAGAACTATTTCGGCCAGGTGGGCGGTTGCGTTGGTGATACCGACGCGGCCGGTACTCATGAGGGTTACGGCAGCCCTTATGGCGCGCTAAACACAACGGGCAATGTGTGGGAATGGGTTGCCGACTGGTATGACCCCAACTACTACGCGGTCTCCCCGCGTGCCAATCCACCGGGTCCAGCTTCAGGGATCTACCGGGCGTGGCGCGGCGGCTCCTGGTTCAATAGCCAACCAGGGGTTCGCGCAGCATACCGCGGCGGGCACCGCCCTGATTATACTTCTGACGAGGCCGGCTTCCGATGTGCACGAACGCCTTGAATGTGGCTACCTATCCTGACCATCCGAACTTTACAGACGAACAACTTCATCATGAGGCAACACAACATGCCCTTTCAGCCACAAGTTAACCAAGAATTCGTTTTGGATGGTGTCACTTATCGCATGGCCGAACACCCTGCCGCCCTTGGTATGCCATACGGCCAAGAGGGACGGCAAGCCACGGTGTATCAGCTTGTCTCCAGTCAGGAACGACGGGCGCCGAAAGTTTTCAAGGCGCGCTTCCGTGCCCCGGCTCTGGTCTCCCTGTCAGACCGACTGCGACCCTATGCCAAGCTGTCCGGCCTGGCCGCGTGCCATCGCAGTGTACTGACGCCAGAACGCCATGCTTCCCTGCTCAAAGCGCATCCCGATCTCCTCTATGCTGTGGCCATGCCATGGATTGAAGGGCCGACTTGGTTCCAAGTGCTACTGGAGAAGCGCAGCCTGCAACCCAAAACCTCCCTGGAATTGGCCCGCACGTTGGGAGGGATCCTGTCAGGAATGGAACAGAACGGCGTGGCGCACTGCGATCTTTCCGGGCCGAATGTCCTGTTACCCGTACTGGCGGGGGGCAGCGGCATCGCTTTGGTAGATCTGGAGCAGATGTATGGTCCTGACTTGCGACCACCATCGCTCCTGCCTGGCGGATCACCTGGATATGCCCACAGATCAGCGCCAGATGGTCTATGGTCGCTCGATGCTGATCGCTTCGCCGGCGCAGTGCTGCTCGCTGAAATGCTGGGCTGGTGCGATGAACGGGTGAGGGACGCCGCCTGGGGCGAAAGCTATTTCGACCCCCGCGAGACGCAAGAAGACGGCGATCGCTACACCTTGCTCGTGGCTGTTCTTCGGCAAAAATGGGGTGAACAGGTGGCTGCACTCTTCAGCGCCGCCTGGCACAGTCAAACGCCGGCCGACTGCCCCACCTTCGGTGAATGGCTTCTTGCATTGCCGGAGCAAGCATCAGATGGTTGGGTGGACCCTCCGCCTCCCGAAAACGACCTTCTCAATTTGCTTTTGGCGCGGGCAAGACGACTGGAAACGAGCGGTGACGCTGCGTCAGCATTGACGACCTACGAACAAGCCGTGCAGAAGACTCCACCTAACAGCGATCTGCGGAAGGACCTGGAGTGGATCATCGACCACTTGCGGCGCGCCCAGGACAGCCGAGACCTGCTGAAGAATAGAGTGATCGAAGCCGCGGAATTTGAGAAGGCTGCGAAGTGGACCGCGGCCGCAGCTATTTATCAGGAGTTGCTTGGGCTAGAGAGCAGCACAGCGCAACAGCGTGAGGAATGGAACACCGCACTTCGACGCTGCACGATGGAAACCGACTTGGCTGGCATGTTTGCCTCGGCCGAGCAAATGCTATCCGGAGATCGCCTAGCTGCAGCTCGCGAGATTCTCGAAGGAATCGAGCGGCGCCACCCTCGCTACGAGCACAACGGCAAATCCGTAGTCCAGCTTTTGAGAAGCATTAGTGAGCGGGAGGCAAGGCAAAGGACGACTCCGCCACGCCATGCGTTGCGTGGAAGTATACTTGGTGCAGTCTCCATCATGGTGATCGCCCTCCTTGGAACCATCGGCCTCGGTGTCACGACCGGCAAGGGTCCGGCGGGCTCGTTTTTCTGGACGGCAACCTTCACATCAACCTCCACACCAACACCCACTGCTGTACCGACTACTACGACAATACCTCCCCATACCCCAACCGCCACGGCAAGCGTCACTCGTTCGCCGACGGCCGCCGCAACTTCGACAGCATCTTCTGTCCCTACAAGCACTGCAACTGCCACACAGGTTCCTACCTCAACGCCGACTGCAAAGCCGACGGAGACGCTTACGCCGATCCCATCATCTACAAAGCAACCGACGAACACAGCTATCCCGACGCCAAGGCCCATCCCAGCTATCACTTTAGGAGGACCATCCTCCGATTTCAACTTCAGTGGGCCTGAGGCAAGAATCGAGCTCACTTGGAATCAGTCTGGTCGGGCTCTTGGTTCTGCTGACTACTACGTGGTCACGATCCAGTACCCACATGACAACACCACATGGTACGATCATCAATGGTCTCGCGCGACCCAGCTAGTGATACCCGCCTACCTGTACGACTTGGCCACAGGCGATCGCTTCTATACCTGGTCAGTGATGTTGGTGCGGCTCACTCAAGGTAAAGCCGAGGGTGATCCCACAGGTCGCACGGAGGTACTGTCTCGCAGCGCCCAGACAAAGCGATTTCTATGGACGCGCAGCGGTTCGCCTTCCACCGGACTCTCGCAGCGCGCTTCACCGCCCCCGCCAGCTTCAGCAGCCGGGTTATTGCTGGTCGTCATTGGTGGTATCGTCTACGCGTCTTTTGGATTGCCGTCTCCGACACTCGATGAAGATAAATCCAAATTGAAGCCGAGACGAGATCCTTTGAGCCGCGAAGAGCAAAGGTCATGCAAGAAGCAAGCGAAGGGCAAAGCACGTCGACTATCTGGCTAGAGAGGGCTGTCGAGATTACCCTGCTGCTTCTTGCTGCGAGCCTACCTCTCTGGATGAATCTATGGAGTGCGCAGCCATTTGAACCTGCCAAAGCGCTAGTTCTGCGGGTTGGGAGCAGTTTAGCCGTCCTAGTCAGCGTGATACGCGGCTGGCTTGCCAGGAGCCGACTGACCTGGACGCATGTGACCAAGTTGGCTGTCGGACTGGTGCTCGCGCTTGCCATGACCATTGTCATTGCCACGGTAGCCTCAACCCGCCCATCGCGCAGCCTGTGGGGTTCAAACTACTGGCGCCGCGGGCTGCTGACGGAACTGAGTGAGTTGGCGCTCTTCCCCCTCGCTCTGTTCACATTCAGGTCTGCGCCTTGTGTCCGCAGGCTCTTGACGGTCGCAGCCCTAACCAGTCTGCCTGTATCTGCTTACGCACTGATCCAGGCCCTAGACCTCGACCCCATCGTCTGGAATAGCTCCAACACTGGACGCGCATTCAGCACGATGGGGAACCCCAACCTCCTCGCTGCCTACCTCGCTATGGTTACCCCCATCACCCTAGTTCAGACTTTCGGCGAAAGAAGCCTGAGACGTCGCGTTCTATGGATAACAGCACTCGGCCTCCAATTCGCGGCCTTGTTGGTTACCCAATCTCGCGGCGGATATATGGCGATGGCGACAGCTCTGGTGATCCTGACCGGCTTACTGCGCCACAAAACTCCGTGGCTCAGGATCATCCTTTCAATA
>Ga0172371_10002399_pt1 | contig 29742 bp, 25 predicted proteins | sample Lak12m_FD_114543 | JGI IMG/M metagenome (GOLD analysis project Ga0172371, IMG submission 114543) | Freshwater microbial communities from Kabuno Bay, South-Kivu, Congo - kab_022012_12m | ecosystem: Environmental > Aquatic > Freshwater > Lake | place: Democratic Republic of the Congo: South-Kivu...
ATAGCCACCACCTTGCCTAAAACTGATTTAGGAACAAAATCGCCATAGCCAACTGTTGTTATCGTCGAGACAATCCACCAAATAGAATCAAAAAGACCTGAAAAATATTCTGTACTAAAAGATCCATCACCGCGTTCTATAAACCAAATTAAATTACTCATGCCGAAGATAAAAACTCCAAGCAAAACAAGGGCTGAAAATATTTTTTTGTACTTTTCACGTACAAAATTTAACAAAGTCTGGATAAAAGAAACCTGAGCTTTAGCTGAGAGCATAATCATCAAGGAAGAATTCATAGTCGGATAGACAAAGTCAAAAACTTTCTCACGCTCCACTGTTTGACTTATCGCTCCAAAGGCTAGATCCAATTTCCCGCTAATTACTTTATTTATTAGCTGAGGAAAGGGCATCTCCTGATATTCATACTTAACATTAAGATTTTTTGCGATCTCTTCCCAAAGGTCGACCTCAAAACCAACCAACTTCCCCTTGTATTTAAAAACAAAAGGTTTTATTTCAGATATGCCAACGATTAACGTCTCTTTTTGCATAGATACTTAATGCATGTATGATTCTTTATAAAGCCAGGCGCTAAATGTTGTAATTATTGTGTATAAAACTGCCCCAAGAACAGCCGCCCACCAAGTTTGGACATCGAAACCTTGAATGTACTTGGCTACAAGAGCAAAAATAATCGAGTTGATGACCAGATTAGAAAGCCCCAAAGTGATTATATTGATAGGCCAGGTAATTAACTTTAAAATCATCCCCAGGACTGAGTTAACAAGCCCAATAACAACGACTAAAATCATCGCCGTATACAAACTTTCCACCTCAATACCCGGAATAAAGTAACCTATGGCCAACAAACCCAGGGCATTGATAAGCCATCTTAATATCATGTACATACGCTTAGATTATTATTTACTTATTTTTGTCTTTTTTAGGTGGGGCACCCTCGATTATTCTATCTATCCAACCATGTTCATCTAAAAGATCCATAAACTCGCGTACCTGACGCGATACTTTTTTCCGATTAAGCAAATAGACCAACTTCACCATCCAGTAATAGACAATCACGCAAACAGAAATTAGATATACTAACCACCAAAACCAATTATTATGCAAAGACCAGAACCGAATATCCAACTTAACATTATCATAAACAACATTACCTACCTTATCTTCCACTCGTACTTTTACAACATGCTCACCTTGAGGCAGAAAAACACGCAGCTGCTCTGTTTCATAGGTAACTTTCTCGTCTACAGTCCACTGGTACTTAAGGTTTGGCGCAGGCAAATTAGAAACGACCGTGAATTCGAAATTTTGCCAACTCGTTTGTACATATTTAATGTAAGCGTTTTTCAATGGAGTCGCTTGCGCATCTAGCGCTACCTTTTTCTGCGCCAAAATACCACTGGGCAACACCAACAGTGCTAACGAAATAATAATCGCGAACTGCCTATTCATTTTCCTCTTTATTCTTTTTGTTTTTAGGTTCTCTTTTGACTCGAGTAACGATTGTTTTTTCTTCAACCGTAACAGTTCTTTCCCTGTGCTTAAAACTGGTACCGAACAGAACAATCGCCAAGGCGACAGCTAACACAAACAACCAGAGCCAATAATTATAGATCGTCCAAAAATCAACCGTGACTTTAACATTATCGTAAAAATAACTATCCCAAGGTCCTTTGACTTTTAGAGTGACATAGTAATCACCAGTTTTTTTATAGGTGTGCTGCCCATCCTGAGTTCCCTGCGCCCCATCACCATAATCCCAAACATACTGTAGATTCTTCGTGTCTAATTCTGGTAAATTAGTTGTAAAAGAGAAATCAAAAGTATTCCAATTCACTTGCTGAGCATGAACATTAATTTGATTAAAGAGTGTTACCTCCGCTGACTGGTAGAAATCGCCCACAATTTCTTCTTTGGTTTCTTTGTTTTCTTTAGTTTCAATATTGGCTGTCACTTTTTGCGGTTCAGGAGTTGTAACTTTCGGTTTTGTCTCCACCGGAGCGGCTTTTTTCACTTCTTTAGGTGGTTCAACCTTGGGTGGTTCAATCTTAGGTTCTTCTTTTTTATATTTGCTTGGATCGAGAGGATAGGCATCAATCAAATCATTATAACCATCGCCATCAGTATCATATTTAAGCGGGTCTGTGCCCAATCGGTCTTCATCAACATCTTTTAAGCCGTCGCCATCATCATCTTCATCGATTTTATTGGCAATTCCATCGTGATCAGTATCAATATCCACCTCATAAAGTTGAGCCAGAAGTTGGTCATTAGATGAATTCTTGTCAGCAGGATCGGTTCCTTTTAACTCAAAATAAATTCGGAAGGGGTGATCAGGCACTACAAAATCAGCATAAACCTCATCAGCAAAACCCTGTGCTGGCACTGAAACTGGTTTTTCACCAATCACCTGCACATCTCGGTAAAACACGACCGTACCGGAAACATCTTCCGTACCATAGTTAGCCACCGACACATACACTCTTTCTTTCTCTCCCACTATAAAATTTTCATCACCACCAGAAAATCTTACCGATGTGGGTTTAAAGCCCAAATCGACATTAGCTGCCAGCACGTTAACCGGAATTACTACGGCCAGGACAGCTAATAAAATAAAAACTTTTCGCATATTTTTGTTTTATAAACAACCAATTAATTTCAGCGCTCTTCTGAATAATTCAACCACCTTTTTTGTTTCGCCTGAACTTAGTTCATATTTCACATCATGCACAACCATATTGCGTACCTTGTGCGCCCACCAAACCCGTTTTAAATCTTTATATTTATAAGCAGCAAACTGCAAACGTTCGGCCGTTGTTGTACCCGGAAAGTTCAAAACTGTAAGTGCGTGATCGAGAAGCTTATCCGCTTCAATTATAGCTAACTTATAATTCATCTCCTTACCCATTTTTAAAAGACCTTCAATCTGCAGCCAGCGATCTTGGAAAAATTTATGATCTATCTCGGCTTTATGCGCACGACGTATCAGATAGAGTGCAACCAAAATAACAACACTGACCAAGATAATGCCCAGGATTACCACTGCATCAAGAACTGTGAATTCCCATGAAATTTGCATGGTATATTTTAAATATTTTTTTCCAATTGGTTTGCGACGTTCAACAGAGAGGCTTCGTCAAATTGTTTACCAATCAACTGGACTCCGACTGGCATTTTGTTGGCTAAACCAGCCGGAAGAGAAAGAGCTGGAACCCCAGCCACATTAATTGAAACCGTAAAAATATCAGCCAAATACATAGTTAGAGGATCGTTAAACTTTTCACCCAAGTTAAAAGCAGTTGTTGGCGATGTCGGTGTTAACAATAAATCAACATTTTCAAAAACCTTAGCAAAATCTTGTTGAATCAAACGCCTGACCTGCTGTGCCTTTTTATAATATGCATCATAATAACCAGAAGAAAGCACATATGTTCCCAGCATAATACGACGGCGGACTTCATCGCCTAAACCTTGCTGTCTTGTTTTTAAATACATTTCAAGAAGATTCCCTGATTCAGCACGAAAACCGTAACGCACCCCATCATAACGGGCCATATTTGACGAAACTTCTGCAGGGACCAAAACATAATATACAGCCAAAGCATATTTAGTAAGAGGCAAACTAACATCAACAACTTCAGCCCCCAAAGATTTTAATTTTTCTGCCATCTTTAAAACTGTCTTTTCCACTTCAGGATCCATGCCTTCTACAAAAAATTCTTTTGGTAATCCAATACGTTTACCTTTAATATCATTTTCAATGCCTGAAATTATTTCAGTTTTTTGTTTTCTGGTGGTTGAATCAAATTTATCAATACCCGCTAATTGTTCATAAACATAAGCCGCATCACGAACCGTTTTGCTTAGAACGCCAACCTGATCAAAACTCGAAGCCATGGCAATTATTCCATGTCTAGAAATTGAGCCATAAGACGGCTTGAAGCCAACCAGCCCACAAAATGATGCGGGTAATCGAACTGACCCGCCCGTATCCGTACCTAAGGCAAATAAGGCTTCATGACTAGCAACAGCCACAGCGGAACCACTCGAGGAACCACCAGGGACTTTAGTAATATCAAGCGGATTTTTTGCTGAACCATAATGCGATGTTTCGCCAGATGAACCCATAGCGAATTCATCCATATTTGTTTTACCCAAAATAGCAGTACCGGCCAGCTTCAACTTTTCTATTACAGTAGCATCATAAGTGGCCACATAACTTTCGAGTATTTTGGAACCTGCAGTACATTTAGTCCCTTCAACTAAAATATTATCTTTGATGGCTACGGGGATACCTTCTAACACACCCAATTCCTGATGTGCGTTTTTTATCTTAGTATCAACTTTCTCTGCTTGAACTAGTGCACGCTCTTCGGTGACTGTAATAAAAGCGTTTAATTGTTCATCTTGCGCACGAATCGAATCTAAACATGATTGCGTTAACTCAACAGCAGAAAATTCTTTTTTCTGCAGACTGCGATGAGCCTCTTCGATTGTGAGTTTATTTAACTGCATGTTATTTATGCTCCAAAACCTTTCTTACCTTAATTTGCCGTTTTTCCAAATCAGGGACTTCAGCCAAAACCTTTTCTTGAGAAAAACACTGTTTAACCAAATCTGGCCGCAATACGTCTATAGCGCCGCTAACTTGAGCTAGAGGATCAACATCCTGCGTATCTAATTCGTTCAACTTTTCTACATATTCCAAAATAGCTGAAAGTTGCTCAGCATAGAGCTCTTTTTCAGCTTCTGTAATATCTAATTTAGCCAAATTAGCTAAATGCTCAATTTGCGCTTTGTCTAATTTCATAAATCAACTAAATTATAGCAAAAAAATAAGTTTCCGAACAATTTTGGAAAACTAATCTCTAACCATTGACAAAAACGACCAAAAATACTATTATATGAGGTCCGAAACCAAGGAGGTTCCCATGAACGGTAACTGGACCGACTCTCGCACCTTCCGCATCCTGGAAACGGCTTTCTACGTGGGAAGCATGTACTGCACGCTGTTGAGCGGTCTGGCCTTCGCGCTCGTCTTCTACGGCGTGGTGACGGTGGACGACTTCTCCACCGTGAACAACCTGTACTGGCCCTCCCTCCTGATGTACAGCACCATGCGCAAGTCGAGAAGGTCGCAGCACCCGACCGAGGTGCCGCACCGCTCTTCCGAGATGCTGCTGCTCTTCTGGATGGTGGTCGGCCTCGTCGGCATGACCATCACCCTGGCCTTCCGGCGTGAGATGTTCCCCCTCATGAAGGAATTCGGCTTGCTCTACCTCATCCTGCTCGGGATCTTCCTGGGCGGCAAGGCGGTGGAGCAGCTGGTCGGGAGCATCCTCGGCGCCAAGAAGTGACGTCCCCCCCCCCCATATCCGCCGAGCGGGTGTGGGGGAATTTTTATATATAAAAAAATGACCCCTCTTAGGTCACAACAAAACCGGTTCAGTTTACTTAACTGACCATCTTAACACTTTACTGGCCTTAATTCGCCAAGCCCACATATATGCTAAGAGCGAAAAAGCCGATAGCGCCGAATGTGATAAGGGCATTTACGACTGGTTTCCTAATCCACCAATCTAGCCACCATGAAAGGACTTCCATGATCGCTTCCATACTAATAGATTGGTTAACCAGGGATATTTTCGCGCCGAACGCAAAATAAACCCAGTTAGAGATTATTAATTATTAAAGGACATCTTTATTATGACAGATTGGCACTTATTGTCAACACCTTTTTAGCCTATCCGTGATATTTTTAGCTAAATTTAGACAAATTATTTAAGGAGACTTTTGAAATCAGCTTCTGAAATCACCTTAATACCTAAACGATCTGATTCGGCTTTCTTACTACCAGGATTTGCCCCTAAAACCACCAAATCTGTCTTCCGGCTAACACTTCCAGACACCTTGCCGCCAAATTTCTTAATTAATTCCTTGGCCTCTTCCCGGGAAAGAGTCTCTAAAGTCCCAGTAAGAACAAAGGTTTTACCAGTTATCTTCTCGTTTTTCTCTTTTTTCTCTAGAGGTATCAATGTCACGCCCAAGGATGCCAGCTTCTCTAATTTTTCTATATTTTTTTTATTGGCAAAATAATCTGCAATACTCGATGCTACCTTATCCCCCACTCCTTCGATTTCATTTAACGCAGCTAGATCTATAGCGGTTACTCGGCGTAAGAAATCTCGAATACTGTCAGAATTTAGTTCTTGCGCTAAAAGCGTCGCATTTTCTTCTCCGACATAGCGTATACCCAAAGCAAACAAAAACTTGCTAATTAGGACTTTCTTACTTCTTTCGATTGATTCTATTAACTTTTCCGAAGATCTTTTGGCAAAGCGATCCAGCGTTGTTAAATCACCAACCTTAAGTTCAAAAATATCCGTATAATCTTTAATTAAACCCTCATTCAACAAGAGCTCAATATTTTTATCGCCCAAACCTTCAATAGCAAAACCCTTTTTTGAAGCAAAATGAATAAGTTGTTCTCGTTCTTGAGCATAACAATTTTTGTTGGAGCATTTCACCGCGACCTCACCTTCTTTTTGCACAACGACACTGGCACAAATTGGACATTTAGTTGGCTTGGTGACTTTCTTTTCTTTACCAGAACGCAATTTAGGTAAGACTTCAACCACTTCTGGTATAACATCACCAGCTTTTTGGAGAATTACCGTGTCGCCAATTCTAACATCCTTACGATTTAACTCGTCGTAATTGTGTAAGGTCGCGCGACTAACTGTTGAACCAGCAACTAAAACTGGTCGCAAATGCGCTACAGGAGTTAACGCCCCGGTACGTCCAACCTGCCAAACAATATCTTCGACAACTGTTGTTGCTTGTTCAGCTGGAAATTTATAAGCGCACGCCCAACGCACATACTTAGCGGCTCGGCCCAAACGCTCCTGCCAATCCAAACGATTGACTTTAATGGCCACGCCATCAATATCATAGGCTAATTTATCCCTTTTCTTACCCCAAGATTCACAAAATTTTACAGCCGCATCAATCCCCTCCGCCAACCCATAATGTTCATTTACTTTAAAGCCTAAATCTTTCATTTCCTGCAAAACATCCATCTGTGTTTTTAAGTGTCCGGCCCCATAAATAGCCCAGCAATAAATGTCCAAATCACGCTCGGCGGCCACAGCCGGATCAAGTTGGCGCACACTGCCAGCAGCGGCATTGCGGGCATTGGCGAAAAGTGGTTTGCCTTCAGCGCTAAATTTTTTATTTATTTTTTCTAGACTTTTCTTGGGCAAAAAAACCTCTCCGCCCAATTCCACATCAATATCTCGTGATAACCGTAGAGGCAAACTCTTTATGGTTCTAACTGTATGAGTCACATCCTCGCCAAACACACCATCTCCACGAGTAACTGCTTTTTGAAATAATCCATTCTCATAGTGGAAAGACATGTTCAATCCATCAATTTTCAACTCGCAAGTATATTCAATTTTTTCATCTTCTTTTAAACCCAGAAAGCGTTTAACGCGAGCATCAAATTCTCTTATTTCGTCAAAGCTAAAAACATCATCAAGCGAATATTTAGGAATCTCGTGTTTAACTTTATTAAACTTACTCAACGCCCGCCCCCCGATACGCTGAGTTGGTGAGTCTGGCCTGATTATTTCTGGATATTGCTTTTCCAAAGCCTCAATTTCATCCTTTAAACTGTCACGGGCCGCATCAGAAATGATTGGTTTATCTAAAACATAGTAAGCATGATCAACTGCTTGAAGTTGCTTCAATAATTTTAGATAGCGTTTTTGAGTTTCTACTTTATTCATATCAAGTTACTATTAATATCCCACCAATAACGATAACCACTATGGCTGCAATTTTTTGTATAATAGTACGTCGTGACATCGGCTCATTAATAATTTTAGGCGTGAATTTACTTAATATCAATACCATTAAAAATACTAATAACGGCTTAGTCGCTAGAACTGCGGAAGCAAGTGAAACACTTCCGATGATCAACGCCTTGGTAAAACAAAACAGTGCAATAGAAGAAAGAAAAGCACACAAAACTAGATGTTTAACCCCTTCCCAGCCACATGCACGTAAGTGTGGATGTGGGAATAAGCTCAAAATCAACGGTAACAACAAACTGCCCATACCAGTCCAAAAAATTGTTACCCAAAAATCATGTCCTGCTATACTGGAAAGTTTGAACAATAAATTTCTAGAAACAAACAAGAGAACAGAAATTACGATAAAAACGAAAAGATGTTTTGATTTGATTTTTGTGGAATGCTTTTTGTAAGAGATGAGAATAACACCAACGATAGCTAAAAGCATGCCAAAATAATTTTTTGCAGCATAGTGTTCGTTGAAAAGAAAAAAAGCCGCTATTGAAGCAAAAATTGGTTCCAAACCTATAGCCGGAACAAAGCGAGAGACTTCTTCTCTCCGCATCACATAATAATAAAACCAAAGAGCGGCCGAATAAACTACACCCGCAAAAAAAGCAGCGTACGAAAAACTTTTAGAAAGTACAGTGGGTTCAAAAACAAAGGCTGCAACAATAAAAAAAATGCCCATGATGATACCAAAAATCCGCGTTACGCTTACTTCATCACGTAATTCAGCGCTGACAACATGTTTATCCATGATATTAACTATAGACCATAAAACCATGGCTACTAGTGTAAGAATCAACCAACTCATAAAATTATCTTAATAATGAAAGGTACCAAACCAATATTTGCTGTCCCCAGAACATCGAGATAAAGGTCCCAAGGGTTAGAAAGACACCAAAAGGTAATTGTGATTTAAGCTGTTTCTTTTTACGTATCAACAAAACAATACTAACCATGGCGCCTAAAATGTAAGCAAAGAAAAGTGCTACAATTAAACCCTGAACACCCAAAAGTAATCCCATCAGAAGCCCCAGATAAACATCGCCCTGTCCAACCCAAGTGCCATGAGAAAGAGAATGTTGCAACCAGAAAAATAGCGCACCCGCCAAGCCAGCCAGGAGGAAATCCCAAAGTCCCGTCTGCCAATTCTGCGATAATACCGATAGCACGATGTTAGAGATGACACTCACAAAGATCAAGAACCAGGTGACCACATCAAACAATAAAAAGTGTTTTAAATCTGTCATGAAAATTACTATCAAACCAGAAACGATAATGAGATTACGCCAAAACAGAATATCACCAAAACCAAGATTAACCTGATGGTAATAGGCAATGAAAACGAATAAGACTCCAGTGAAAAACTCTATTACCGGATACTGAAGGGAAATTTTTCCACGGCAATAACGACACCGGCCGCGTAACATTAAAAAACTCACCAGAGGAATAAGATCCTTTGGCTTTAAAGAAGCCTTGCATAAAGGACAAATAGAACGCCCCTTAACAACTGATTGCTGTGTTGGCAGACGATAAATCAAGACGTTCAGAAAACTGCCTATGCATAGCCCCAAAATAAACCACAGAACGTAAAGCATATTTACACTTTAAATATCATTTCAACTAAACGATTAGTATACCCCCACTCATTATCGTACCAAGCTAAAATTTTGACTAAGTTGCCGCCAACAACACGGGTAAATTGGCTATCAACAATTGTCGACGCAGTGGTGCCCAATATATCAGTTGAAACTAATTCTTCGTCAGAAACTTCAATTATTCCTTTATAGCGAGGAGTTTTAGATGCCTTTAACAGTGCCTTGTTAACTTCTTCAACTGTTGTTTTTTTCTTAGTAACAATGACAATATCAGAAATCGATCCGCAAATTACTGGAACCCGAAGAGAAATTCCATCAAATTTATCTTTTAGCTGAGGCAAGGTCAAGGCCGTAGCAATGGCCGCGCCAGTACTCGAAGGAATGATATTAGCAGCCGCTGCCCGCCCCTCGCGCCAATCCTTAGGGTTCGCTAAATCAACTGTACGTTGACTAGCGGTTGTGGCATGGACAGTTGAGAGTAAGGCTTTATCCACACCAAACACTTCATCCATAACAGCCATGATTGGAGCAATACAATTGGTGGTGCAAGAGGCATTAGCCACGACTTTTTGTCCTTTAGCTTTGGTATCATTAACACTACACACAACCGTGACAACACCCTCACTTTTTGTTGGAGCAGAAATGATCACTTTTTTAGCGCCTGCCGTAAGATGACGCTGCGCATCTTCTTTTTTGGTAAACACTCCAGTACATTCCAACACGACGTCAACCTTCAATTGCTTCCAAGGTAGTTTTTCTGGTTCGGTCTCTTTATAAAACGGAATTTTTGTGGTACCAACAACTAAATTTTGACCAACGACTTTGACTGGTTTGTCATAACGTCCCTGAACTGAATCGAACTTTAACAAATAAGCCAAGTTATTAATATCACCAAGGTCGTTGACTGCAACAAGACGTAATTTTTTGTTTTCCAAAATTTGTTTTAAGGCTGATCGGCCAATGCGGCCGAAACCATTAATAGCGACATTTAGCATAAAATTAAGTTATTTTTACAGATAAATTATAGCAAAAATGTTTATCTTTGCCCAATAAAAAACCGCCTCATTATGCGAGGCGGGAAAGCTTTATCTCAATTTCAATCCTTAGGTTCTATTGCTGTAGTAGGCGGAGTGACAGGTTCCATCGAAACTTGAGGGCAGGCATCTTGTTCTTGTGTTAAAAATTCATGCGTATCATCAATATACTTTTGAAAAGATTGACTCATCAACTTCACTTCCCAATATAAAGAGGCGAACAAACAACCGAAAGTAAAAAAAACGACCACAATCAAAACTGTAATCATGATCGACAAGCCCTTAAAATAATGCAACTCCGAAGTAATGTGCGCATCATCACGGCGCACCACCTTTTCTAATTCCTCAATCGGATTTTCTTTTTTTGTAATTTTATTTTTTGCTGGTCGCGTGTTTTTTTGAGACGCGGATTTCAAAACTTTTGTTTTCCCTCCTGGCATACGCTTGTTTGATTTTTTGTTTTTTTGATGACCGATTTAGTTTTTTAGATTATACCACAAAATACTATTTCATGAAAATAACACTCTGAATAAAGTAATCGACTTCATCCACCACCTCATCAGGTAAATTGATTTTGACATAATAGTCAGCACGTGGATATACGGCGACCAAACGATTCACGGTTTCCTTATCTAACGTTTTTACATATCGATAAAGAATAAATTTTTGCTTCAAAATATTTTCCTTAACCTGACAACTTCGTATTTCACCCAAATTATATGTTTTTAATATTTCAAAAAGTGCATTTTGGCACTCACCGATTTTGCTTTTGTCCATCACAGCCAGGATATCATTACTAGAGAACTTGTCGTTGACTGCTGCACGTTGTAATCCATCGTCATAAGGCAAGACTGCTAAATCTAAATAGTCATTAGCCGATAAATTGTTAAATTTACCATAAAGCACAGTAGCTTTCTGATCATTAGAAGTTATACTTTTATATTCTGTTTTAAGGCCACCCCAACTAACCGGACTTTTCAATTGAAGACCAAAATCATTATCCTGATATGGCTGCCAATTCTTTGTTGCCTCAGTAAACTTTAGAGATTGTTGCACTATCTTCTCATCCGAAACACTAATCTTGTCCATCTTATCGTTCTGCGTTCTAACTTGGTTGTAGAGGTTGAACATGTTATTCTCTACCTTTTTCAAATCTTGATAGATATAAACAATCACAACAAAAAAGAGAATCGTGATTATGCCAACAATCAGGAAGAAAGTTCCCTTGATAACTATTTTAGTACTATGACGCATACTTTTTTTGTAATTCTGCAAGACAACGACGCAACACGAATTCAATAGAATGAACTAAATTTGTCTTAGATTCGACAAAACTTGGAGCTAATTCCCTTTTTAATTCTTTGATATATTGGATCCATTTAGTGGGGTTGGTCGGATCAGGTTTAACATCTTTCAATTTTTCCTTCACTAATTGAGATTCTTCTGCTAACAATGATTGAAATTGTTGTCTAAAATCATCGAGAAGATTTTGGTCAAATCCGACAATGGGCAAACATTCTTCCAGACGTGTAAAGGCTAAGGTAAACCAAGAAGTACGCAACTTATTCTGCTTCTTTGTCTCCAATGCCTCTGTCGACGAATAATCTTCTGGCATCAAAAACGAATCAGGCATAATCGTATAACCATTTAACACCGTTTGGACTTGATCTATCAATAATTGTATTTTTTCACGCCCAACATCAAGCCGCCCCTCACGTTTGCTTTCTAAAACAGGGGTAAGCTCCGGCGCAGAAACTTCTCTTAGCGGCTTATCTTGTCCCATATATTTACAAACCAATCCTTATAATCCCAAAGGTCACTACCAGTGACAATTACCACGAGCACTAGCAGTAAAGCAAAACCGACAGTATGAATTATTTGCTCAATTTTTTGATTAACGGCTCGTCCTCTAATTTTTTCAATAATCAAGAATAATACCCGACCTCCGTCCAAAGCCGGCAATGGTAAAAAATTAATGATGGCTAAGTTCAAAGATAACAGTGCCGTAAATTGAATAATATAAATAAATCCCATGCGAGCGATTCGTCCTGTCATAACAGCGATTCCTACTGGGCCGGCCACATCAACCCCTAATGGTTGATGAATTAGAGCATTTTTAATGACAGTAACAAAACCAAGTATGATTTGAATAAACATGAGATACGTTCCCTTAAGTCCCAACCAAATAGCTTCGTACCAGGGATATGAAATAATTCCAGTCTTGGCTAAAGCGATTCCGATTCCTGCCTTGCCCGTCTCTGATAAAATAATTGGTTTTAGACTAACTTCTTTCCTTTCTCCCGAATGGATAACCTGCACTTTTATTTCTGTATCCGGTTTTGAAGCAACATAATCTTGAACCTCTTGGATCTTACTAAACACTTTACCGTCGATTGAAATTAATTCATCACCCATAGCTAACCCGGCTTGAGCGGCCGGTGTCTTGGGCAAAATAGAAATGATTTGAGTTTTAACATCACGAGCTTGAGTTGCTAACTCATTATCATCCAAAGCTTGAGGGGCGCCAATAGCAAACGCTGACATCAACAACACAGCGCAGAGGATTACATTCATAGTCACTCCAGCGCTAAGAATTATCGCTCGCTTCCATATCTTTTGATATCCAAAACTATCCTTGTCTTCTTTCTGTTCTCCATCCTCACCTTTTATTTTTACAAAACCACCTAACGGGATCCAATTTAGTGAATAAATCGTGTCTTCAGTTTCAACTTCTTTATTACCCCAAAAAAATTTTCGTTTACCATTAACTTTTTTCCAGCCAAATATTCGTGGCGGAAAACCAAAACCGAATTCGTCACACTTCACACCCAATTTACGAGCCGTAAAAAAATGTCCACATTCATGGACAAAAACCATGAGACCAAGAATGAGCAAAAATATAATCAGTGTTAACAACATAATCAAAGTTCGATTTTTTTAATATTTATTTTCTCTTTTAAAAATTGTTCCGCTATTTCTTTAAAATTTTCCGAAAGATCAGTTACATAATACTTAGTCAGTGCTTTTTTTGTTGGAAAAGAATACTCTGGATGCCTTTTGAGATAATCACGCAACGACACAGCCACGATTTCACCAGGATTTGGCACAAAACATTTACGGGACAGCTGCGTTCGAATCTTCTTTAAAATAACTGGATAATGTGTACAACCTAAAATCAAGGTATCGACTTTTTTCTTTTTCAAGACTACTAAATATTTCTCTAAAATAGAATCAATTTCAGCAGACTTGAGCCACCCCTCTTCGATTAAAGGAACTAACAAAGGAGCCGCTTGCTGAAACACTTCGAGCGTCTTCTTTTGGTGCTTTAATTCTACCACATATGCCTGGGAATTGACAGTTCCTCTGGTACCCAAAATCCCCACTCGCCCGGAACTTTTCTGAGCCACAAATTCAGCTACTGGTCGAATAACTCCAAGTATATTCAAAGGTTTCTTAGGAGAATTTATTTTGGGTAAATAATTTTGCTGTAATCGACGTAAAGCCTTGGCCGTGGCTGTATTGCAGGCGATGATGACCAATCGGCAACCACGCTTAAATAAAAAAGCACAAGCCTTTTGAGTCAATTCATAAACCGCTTCATCTGAACGATTTCCATAAGGCACGTGCAAGGTATCCCCCAAGTAAATATAACTCTCCTGAGGATTATATTTTTTTAATTCTTTCAAAACCGTCAAACCACCCAACCCCGAATCAAAAACACCTATCATATTGACCAATATTTATTTTTTTATTATCTTTCATTTATCTTGCTTCTGTCCACCAACGCTGGAGGCCAACATGTTTGACATCCAGATTCGCACCTTCGTCAAGGACCTATTCCTCCTGCTCCGCACTCACCTCAAGAACGAACGGGAAGAAACGCCTGTCAGTATCGTAGTCGTTCTGCCTGCCAACGAGGAGCCGGCTCTACTCAAGGTGCGCCTGCGCCCAAGACGTACCATTGATCACCTACGCGATGACCTGAAGGGGTTACTCCAAGAGCGCACACCCCACACTCTCCAGGATGTCCAAGACATCATCGCAGCGATTCGCGCTGAAGGCAAGACGATCCTCTAGCCCACCTCCGGACACTCCATGCGACATGGCGGTGTCTTTTTTATCCCAAAGCTTCCACATTTACATTTATTTTGGAAGTCCAATCGATTTCCGAATAGCGGCGCAACAACTCGTTTAAATACCCTCTCAATTTATTATATTGTTCTTCTGTTTGAGCTTCATATTTAATCGTCAAATACGGTCCATTCTGAGAATAACGAATCACAAACATACTGTCAGGTAGCTCTAAACGAACGCCATCGCCGGCGCGTTCATCGTCAACAACTTCAGCGCTGGGAAAATCTTGACGTAATACTGCGCCAACTACATCCATTAAGGCTACTTTCTTGTCATCAGCACAAAAAACTTTAATCTCTGGGCTTGAAAGATACTTAGGGAGTTTAGCAAATGCGTCATTAAGCGTTTGGTTGGAGTCAGCAAGATATTTCAACAATCTTAAAGCCGCATATAAACCATCATCATGATTATAAAAATCTTTTGAGAAGAAAAAATGCCCTGAAAGTTCACCAATAAAAGCTGCACCGATTTCCTGATTTTTCTTTTTTAAAAATGAATGACCCGTACGCCACATAAAAGGTACGCCACCACTACTTAAAATCGTTTCTGGAACAACTTTAGAACAAAGAGTATTAAACATAATCGTAGAACCAGGGTGTTCTTGAAGTACTGAAACAGCGAACAACGCGACCAAAACATCATTCCAAATTATAGTCCCTTTGTTATCAACGATTCCGATACGATCGCCATCCGCATCATAGGAAAAACCAACATCCGCATTAACTTCTAAAACTTTTCGACTTAATCTTTCTGCTACGAAAGTTTCCGTGGGGTCAGGTGTGCCTAAGGGGAATGAAGAATCTAGTTGGCAATTGCTCTCCACAACTTCACAGCCAGCTTCACGAAAAAAGTCAGGAGCAATGACACCGGCCGTTGCACAACTAGCATCAACAACAACCTTGAACTTCTTGGAAAGTGGCAATCGTTTCACGATGTCAGCGTTATATGCGCCCAAGACTTCCTGTTTTTCAACTTGACCCTGGTTTTCCGATAAATCATAATCCTCTGTCTCAACCATTTTTCTTAAATCCTGAATATTTTCACCAACTAATGTTTCTGAATAATTTACAGCGAACTTGAATCCATTGTATTGAGCAGGATTGTGCGAAGCTGTAACAAAAGCGCCACCAGGAATTTTTAAATAATATTGTGCCCAATAAAAAACGCCAACCAAGCACAATCCAATGTCCACCACATCCAAACCGACTTGATTATAACCTCGTGCTAACGCTTGGGCATATTCTTCACTAGTGGCACGAGAATCACGACCGATTAAAGCTTTAGTCATACCAGCACGCTTCAACATTGTTCCATGCGCACGACCAAGATGCTCAACGATCTCTGGATTTAGGTCTTCTCCTACGACTCCACGTAGATCATAACCGCGAAACATAAATTTATTTACTTGAGGCATAAAAATATGATTGCATTTAATTAATAATCGAGCACAGCATTGTCACCCCGGACGCGATCCGGGGTCTGGGATTGTACTGTGCTCAACAAGAATTCTATAACACTCACAGGATTGCGCAACTTCTTTGACGTTCAAACAGAAATATTATACAATATTTAGAGAAAATTAACGAAAATTTCGCCAAAAAACGAAATATTTTTCGCTATTTTGTTACCATATGCCAGAAGAGGCTGCACAACCAAAACAAAATCAAAATTCCGATACGGATCAAGACTTTGGCAACGACCCAGAAATAGAAATGATGGATCGTGTTGCTGATGATGTTGAACAACGCTTAGGCGGCGACATCAAACGGATTCTGCGTGACCGGAAAGAAATGGCACGCCAAGGAAAACATCTAAAAAAAGTAGATATTGAGTTTGATGTTGATACCAAAACTGTAAAACCAAGCAGTGGTTCGTGGTCAAAATCTAGTACTGGTGCAGCAGGTGGAGGCAAATCAATGGGTGGTCAAGTACAAGCCTCCGGTGGAGGCAAGCAACACAATGCTCAAAGTCATGCATTAAGGAAGCAAGCCAAAGAATTACAGAAAAAAGCTGAAGACTTACAAAAGAAATCACGCGACTTAAAGGAAAAAGCCGATAAAATGCGTAATGATCGACGTAACGCCAACATGTCGGCTGAAGAAGCAAGGCGCAAAGATACTGAACGTTTTGGGGAAAATGGTTATAAACCCAATCAACGAGATCAAGCAAATGCTCAAGGGCAAAAGGAACAAGAAATGCAAGAGACAGGAGAAAATAGTGATCAGTGGAACCAACGCAACGAACAAGAAGAACAAAAGCTTAGAGATGAGGCTGAAAAGCTAAAGCAAGAAGCAAAAGACACACAGAAAGACGCTGCGAATAAATTTGATGAGTCACGCGCAGCGATGGATGATATTGATAATCCACAGGCAGGCTATAGGGAATATGACAATCTAGATAAAATGAAATTTGATGAGAATGGCAACCCCAAGGAAAGTGGTACTTCAACTCCTCATGGCGCAGCTACGGGTGACAGCCCACTTGATCCAACCAAAGCAGGTCGTGGCGGTGCTGCCACTGGAGCAGATTCAACGAACTTAGGCTCGGCTCAAATGGGCACCGAATCAAACATGAATTCTGATAACAATGGAGCGTATGATCGCGAAAAATCAGGAGATGATTTTGCCAACGCCATTCAAGCATCAGCTAACCGTGCCCGACCTGGATCAGTTAGAGAGACTGAAAAACAACGCCTACTCCGGGAAAAAGGAAACCCAACGATTCAAGATACGGAAAAAGAGCAACTGTTGAAGCGTCAACTAAACAAAAGTAAAAAATATGACCCTGGTAGCGATGTTAAGCCAGGTGCTGGAGACCTAGCTAAAAGCATGGGCGGTGGGGCTGGGGCTCCAACAGGTGGGAAAGGCGGAGGATTCCAGACAGGTGGTGGACAAATTGATCCTTCTCAATTTGATGCACAAAAACAAGCTGGCGCTGGAGGCGCTGGAAAAGGCGGGAAACTCCAACAAGCCGGCAATGCCATGAGAGGCGCTATGGACCAAGGCAAACAAGCCGCTGATTCAGTTAAACGACAGCTTGCGGCTGCCAAGCAAATGGGAAAAAACGTAAAGGATAAAATTACCGCACCAGTGCGTAAGGTCCAAGAGGCCAAGGAAAAATTGTCCAATCTAGTAGAATCATTCAATCCCATCAAAAAGATTAAGGAGATGATGCAGCAGGTTTGGAAAATGATTCCTATTGCCATGCGCATGCTCATTGAATACGCTGGATATAAGATGGTTCTTATCTGGGCTGATCGACTGCTAAAACCAGACAATGTTGATAAAATATTAACCTGCATGTTCTGTTGTAACTGTATCCAACAGTTCTTAATGTTCACCTGGCCAATTTGGTTGGTGGCTATAATTATTGCCGGAGTGGCTGCTAGTTAAAAATCAATTGCTAATTAATATAAAAAATAAATATGATCGACTTCCAAAACATCAACTGGAAAAAAATCGGCCTGATTATTAGCTTTATACTAGTAGTTCTTGTCGTAGGTTATTTAATGTATGCTATGTTCTTTAAAGCACCAACACCACCAACCGAGGAAACGAAGAAGCCCGGAGAAGTAACGCAACTTCCAGGAGCAGAAAAAGGAGAACAGCCTGGAGCGGTAGGTACAGAAGAAGGTGCAGGGCAAAAATTGCCAACTGAAAAGATCACTAAGATCGAAGCAACAAAAACAACTCAACCTGACAGCGTGGCCCAGGGTGGAATTACCAAAGTTTATGATCTTGATTATCAAAAAAATGATTCCATTAATCTCGATTCATCTGGCAACAGTATCGTAACTTATCAAAAAGAGACTGGATTATTCTACAAAATAAATCCTGATGGCTCACGTGAAAAATTATCTGATCGTGTTTATAAAGATGTAGAAAACGTAGCCTGGGCCCCAGGTTCGGACAAAGCCATTCTGGAATTCCCTGATGGTAGCAATATTCTTTTTGATATTAAGAATGACAAACAAGTTTCACTACCCAAGGACTGGACCGAGTTTGACTTCAATCAAACCGGGGACAAGATCGGTTTCAAAGACATGAATGTTAATCCAGACCTTCAGTGGGTGGGCATTTCCAACCCAGATGGTTCGGGACAAAAATATTTAGAACCGCTAGGACAAAGCGCGAACCGTTTTAAAGTTGACTGGTCACCATCTGGCGACAAGGTTGCTGAATATAACCCTGGCGCTACAGCCCAAACAACCAGACTTCTTTTTGTGGGTTTAAACGGTGAAAATTTCCGCGATATTGATATGCGGGGGTATGGAGTCGAAACAAAATGGACGCCGGACGGTTCTCGCATTTTTTACAGTGCCCATACAATCCAAACCGATCATAAACCCCTTCTGCATATTGTAAATGCTTCCGGCGACACCATAGGCTACGATCACCAAGATATCAACTTAAACACTTGGGCCGATAAATGCACCTTTGCTGATGCCGACACTGTCTATTGCGCTGTACCCAAGGAACTACCTTACGGCGCTGATTTCGCGCCCGAAATAGCAGACACTATCCCCGACTACATTTACAAAGTTGATCTTAAAAACGGCAGCAAGAGCTTTGTCGCCGAACCGGAATTCGATTATACCATTAACAACATGCAAGTTTCTGAAGATGGAAACAATTTATATTTCACAGATAAACTAACCGGGGCACTACATACAATACGCTTAAAATAAAATAGCATGCACAAGCAAAACAAAATCAAAATTTTGCTCACATCATTAATGTTATTTTTTCCGCTCCTTGTTTTTGCTGGCACAAAAGATTTTGGCGAAAATTGCCAAGCTGACGCTGACTGCATTTCTAATTTATGTGCTACCAGCACACTCACAACACCTGACAATAAATTTTGTGCTTGTTCCTCAGCTGCTGATTGTGAAAATAAATACAAAAAAAATCCACCGACAGAAGTTTGGACCTGTGTAGGCGGTGCAGAAAAGAGCAAAGGCTTACCTTTTTGTAATAGTGACCAAAGAGGAACGCAAATTCCGGAACCAATTTTAAAATCTACCACAAAACCTGCGGAAGAAAAAACTGAAGGGGCCAAACAGATTACACTGACAGTTCCGAAACCAGAAGTACAAATTCCCGGGCTTCCTGATTGGACACCACAAACAATAAACGAAGGCGATACAGCTAAAATATCATACTTAGCTGACTATATTATTGCTATATATAAATACGGACTAATAATAGGTGCCATCCTAGCCGTGACGGTTATCACGATAGGAGGGATTATGTATCTAACTGCAGCCGGTGCACCAGAGCTTATTACAACTGCAAAAAACTTAATTTATGGCGCCATTAGTGGGGTTATACTGTTACTTGGATCATATTTGCTTCTAACTACAATCAATCCCAATCTTGTGAATTTAAACCCAATCGAAATACAAACGATCAAAGGCCTTGAGGCTGACTACGCCGCATCAGCGCAAATTGGGCAGCAAGAACTTGCAGGTGTACCAACAGCAATCCCGCAACTAATCAACGGCAAATATAGCGGACTATCAATACCTCCTGCCTCTTCGTGTGCAAGTATTTGTTTATCAAATCCTAAAACACGCTGCGCAGATCAAAAAATACGAGATCAGGCATACGAAGCACAAGAAAAAACTGGTTATCCCGCCGCTGTAATGATAGCACAATATTTAACAGAAGGGCCAACTTTTGGCAGCACCTGTAGCGGAGCTTTTATAGTTTCAGAAAAAGGAGATAAAGCTGCCGCAGAAGCTGCAAACTGTAATGAAAAATGTGGAGCCGGTTTTACATGGGAATGCACAAAAAGCCCCAAATATTTACCGCCAAAAGCAGCAATGGATTTCAAAAGCGGCAAAACTATTGATTGCGGTAAAGGAGAAAAAGAGGGGAAGGGTTTTACACAAGTTCATGGATACAGGTGTTTTGCTAAACCCGACCCAGTCAACATATTTTCTTTATTAGTAAAAACCTATGAACGAATAAAATGCATACGTGAAGGGAGATTAACTTATGGTGGCGATCCGGTTGCTTTTGCTAAGAAAGTTCATGCTTGTGGATACGCCACGGCGCAATCATATTCCGATCATTTAATATCCATGATGAAAAAATATTGTCTTATCGGCACCCCAATTACTACCACGGGGGACACTTCACCAGAAGCCAAGACTGAATAATGTCAGTTAATCAACAAACAAACATATTATGTCCGTAAAAACCATTAACTCTTGTTTACTATTAGTATTACTTGCATTTCCTTTTTACGTGCATGCCGGCACCACCGACCTAGCCCAACCCTGCATCCAGGATGCGGATTGTATTTCTGGAAAATGTGCCCAAAGTACCTTAACCGGAGCTCAAACAAAATTCTGCGCGTGCGCTAGCGATCAAACTTGCGAAGCCAAATTCACAAAACAAACTGGTGAGACTTGGACATGTAAACCAGGAGAAGACAAAACTAAAGGCGTCCCCTATTGCTCCAGCAATACAAGGGGTAATCAAGACCCAATTGCTGCGGGAGCTGCCCCCAGTGGCGCTCCTGAAGAAAAAACGCCTGAAAAAGCTGGTGAAAAGGTAAAATTAATCGCCCCTACAATTGAAATTCCGATACCAGAGCTACCAAGTTTCGCCTCAATTGAGGTAAAGCCAGGTGAAGAAATAAACGTTCCTTATATTGCGCAATATATAATTGCGATATATAAATATGGTTTAACTATTGGCTCAATCCTAGCTGTAATGATGATAGTTGCTGGTGGTATAATGTATATTATATCCAGCGCTGATCCTAGCAAAATTAACACTGCTAAACAATTAATATTCGGATCCATCACGGGGATAACAGTATTAATTTGTTCTTACTTATTATTGAAAGTCATTAATCCCAATTTAGTCGATCTTAAAGCGATATCTCTTGAAACAATTCCCATGGAATTTCTAGACGAATCCACTGCAGGCATAGTTACTGACCCAGGCTCTTTGGCCGCGGCAGCAGTTGCCGAAACCGCGTCAGCAATATATCTTGCGCCAGGACAATTCGGATCATTGAACAAGGCCGGCGGATGTACTCCGACAGAAATTATTACAGCCGCAAAAACTTTAGCGTCACTAAAAGTGTGCTTTGGTGCCTGCCACTGTGCTTCAACCGTTTCAAGAATTTTGCGACTCGCCGGGTGTTCTATTCCCTCTAGTGGTAGTGCCAATGACCTTAAAAAAAGATTACTCGGTGCTGGGTGGATATTAAAAAACTGCACGGACTTCCCACTAAACACGATTCCTGTTGGTTACCTCTATACCTCTGGCCACGCCATGGTGTCAATCGGTGGTGGACGACTTGTTGAATCTAGCACTGATATTGTAAAGTGCTGGAAAAGTTCAGAAGCTGTGCAAAAATGCATGAAAGACAAAAAAACATTCGACGAATGCGCTATTGCCGCAGGAGAATGCCCCAAATCTACCATGCTTTCAGTCAATAAACCATATTGTGATTATTGTGCTAAAATTCCAGATGAAGGCCCTGCCACCTGTCGTTTCTCTGCAGCCAAACATCCAGTAACCGGAGAATTCTGCCGCGGCTCTGAAAGTTGTGCTTCAAATCAATGCACCTACCAAAGTGGCCCCTCGCGAATTAAGTGGTTAATTTCAAAAAATTCATGTGAAATACTTTATAAGGCTGGGTGGGAGGACTCAGGTAAAGTGGTTCATAATGGACCTCTCAATGAAACAGCTACTAGTGCGGGTAGTTCAGGACATTAATCTTATATGCTCTACTCCTGCTCCAAATGTGATGCTCAATTCCCCAAGTGGTCTGGCCGTTGTCCAGAGTGCGGAGCTTGGGGTACGGTTGCAGAAGGGATAGCTCCGACAAAACCAGGCAAAAAAACTTCCACTCCAGTAAAGTTTAACCAGGATAAACTTATTGATTTTAATAAAATTGATTCACAACATTTTGAGCGTTTAATGTTAACATCATCAGAAATCAATCAAATTTTTGGCGGTGGTATCGTAAGAGGCAGCTTGACTCTAATCGGTGGCGAACCAGGCATTGGTAAATCAACTTTATCGCTTCAAATACTAAAAGAATTAGAAACTAAAAATGCTCCCCTGCTTTATGTTTCCGGCGAGGAATCTGCTGAACAAATCAAACTGCGCGTCGATCGACTGGGCTATAAACCGCAAAACTTGAAATTTTTATCAGAAACAAATGTCGAGACAATAGTTGCGGCAATTAATTCACTAAAACCACAACTAGCCATTATTGATTCTATCCAGACCCTTTATTCAGCCGAAGTGGAAAGTGAAAGTGGTAACGTTAATCAAATTCGTGCCTGCACCGTAAAATTAGTCGAAGTAGCTAAATCAACAAACGTACCGATTATTATCACTGGCCACGTAACAAAGGATGGAACTATGGCCGGTCCCAAAACTTTGGAACATCTGGTTGATGTTGTTATGTACCTTGAGGGAGATAAGTATCATGAATATCGCTTGCTACGTTGTTCCAAAAATCGTTTTGGCTCAACCAACGAAGTTGCAGTATTAGAAATGACACAAAAAGGTTTGGAGGAAGTCAAGAATCCGACCACTATCTTTCTTCAACAAATGGAACAAAATACAGCCGGTACTGTTATTAGTTGTTTCATGGAAGGTTCACGTGCCTTCTTGGTTGAAGTTCAAGCTTTAGTCACTCCAACCATCTTTGGCTATCCACAACGTAAAACCTCGGGCTATGATATTAATCGTTTACAAATGATTGCGGCAGTTCTTTTCAAAAGAGCCAAGCTTAATTTACAAAATCAGGATATCCATCTAAATATAGTCGGCGGCGTCAAAATCAACGAACCTGCAATTGACCTAGCAGTGGCCTTAGCCATTTATTCAGCTTTAAGAAATAAACCAATTAAACCAAATCAAGTTGTGTGTGGTGAACTTGGTCTCGGAGGAGAAATCAGACCAGTCTCCCAACTGGATAAACGATTAAAAGCTGCTGAGAAGTTAGGTTTCGAATCAGCGCTTGTTCCCAATCAAAAGAACGAACTGAAAATGAAAATAAAACATAAAGTTATCAAGAATATAAGTGAGATTGAGTTGATATAAAATAACAAAAAAAGAGGACCCGATCAAGGGTCCTTATTCAAAATGCATTGAAATCTGTAATCGCCTAATCTTCTCCGTTAGGACCTCCGGGAGATTCCCTTCACTCAATATTTTACGCGCTTCCTCTTGCGCTTTTTTTAATAAAACAACATCTGTCAAACTAGCAATCTTCAAATCTGGCAAACCCGACTGCCGTACTCCATAAACTTCACCCGGACCGCGTAATTCCAAGTCTTTTTCAGCCAGTTTAAAACCATCACTACACGTTTCCAAATACTTTAATCTTTTCTGAGTCAACTCAGACCAATTCTCTGAAAATAAAAAACAGTATGACTGATGTTCCCCACGTCCCACACGGCCACGGAACTGATGCAACTGTGCCAAACCAAAACGGTCCGAGCCTTCGATCATCATGATGGTCGCATTGGGCACATCGATTCCAACCTCAATTACCGAAGTTGAAACAAGGATACTAAATTCTTTATTTAAAAATTTTTGCATGACTTCTTCTTTTTCTTTAGCCTTAAGTTTCCCATGCATTAAACCTATTTTAATATCTGGAAAAATAATCTTGTCTAATTTCTCGTATTCTTGTTTAACTGATTTATAACCGAAACGATCTGAAGGATCGATCAATGGACAAATGACAAAGACCTGTCGCCCTTCTTGAACTTGTTTTTCAATGAATCGATAAGCTTCGTCACGCTGATTTTCTGCCACTAACTTCGTCACGATCGGCTTTCGATTTGGCGGTAAATGTTTAATAATCGATAAATCCAAATCTCCATATAAAGCTAAAACTAATGATCGGGGAATTGGTGTTGCTGTCATCGATAAAAAGTGTGGGGTCAAGCCACGATTATCACGGAGCATCAAAGCTTTTCGTTGCGCCACCCCAAAGCGGTGTTGTTCATCAACTACAACCAACGCTAAGTCCTTAACTTGCACTGAGTCCTGAATTACAGCATGGGTGCCGATAATTAAATCAACTTCCCCGGAATTTATTTTGTCTAAAATTTCTTGTTTGCTTTGTTTTTCTCCGGCTATCTCCCGCTTACTCCCAGTCAACAAGGCTAACTTAAACTTTTGTTTACTGAATAATTTGCTCATGGTTTTGTAATGTTGCTCAGCCAAAATCTCCGTTGGTGCCATTAAAATCGCTTTATAACCATTAGCTATGACATTTAATAGAGCCAGTGAAACAACGACTGTTTTTCCAGAGCCCACGTCACCCTCCAATAAACGATTCATGAGTTTTTGTTTACCCAAATCTTGGATAATTTCCCAGGAACATTTTTTTTGATCATCTGTTAATTTAAAGGGCAGAACAGCTACAAAATCCTTGGTCAACTTCTCAATAAAGGCCACAGGCAACGCCGTGTTTTGAGTTAATTCACTCTTGGCTAATAATATAGCCAGCTGGATGAGAAACAACTCCTCAAATTGAAAACGTTCTCTGGCCATTCGGGCCGCTTTAGCATCCTGAGGAAAATGGATAGCGCGTAATGCCGAACTAATTTTCGGAAAATTATTTTTCTTTAAAACTTCAGCCGGTAAGTATTCTTCAATTTGATCAAAAACCGCGGTGGTCAAGCTTAATAAAAAACGCAATTGTTTTTGCGTAATGCCACTAGTGGTATGATAAACCGGCACTATCCTCGCTGTATGGATATTCTCACCTGGATGTTTAGCAAGTGACATTCTTTCGTAATCAGGGCTTATCATTTGGGTGCCAGTGTCATCAACCTTACCAGACAAGTAAATCTCATCACCTACTTTTAAAGCCTTGATTAAAAATGGTTGATTAAACCAAACGACCTTAAGTGTGCCGGAGTCATCCGACACTAATGCTTCGGTGATGTTTTTTCGTTTGCGAAAGGAACGGCGATTGGCAATCAACTGAATTTTTCCATGAACGCTTATACTTTCGCCAGCTTTTAAGTCAGCAATTGGTTTAACAGCACTAAAATCTTCGTATCTAAAAGGAAAATAAAAAATAAGATCTGCGACAGTATCAATGCCGAGCAATTTAAGACGAGAAGAAGTAGTTTTACCCACGCGCGAAAGAGAGCTGATGGGTGTATCCAAATTCATATATCAATATTTTAGCATATTTTAGGGATAAAAAAATCAGCCTTTCGGCTAATTCTTCAAATCAATGGCGCGCCATCCGAAGCTCCAAAGGAGCGAAAAAGGTATTTTTGGTTTACCATTCGTAACGCAGCAGCCCTTCACGAGAGTTTCGGGCCGCATTCTTCACTGCCGTGCTTCGCCATAGCGGCTACGCGTCGGCGAGCGTGAAGAATGGTGCAGTATTCTTAAATTAGTCCGAACGCATTTTTCCGAAAAAATCTCCCCGCGAAAATTCGGAAAGGCGGCGGAGCCGCACCGCTGACAATTTCAAGTTTTTCTTTGGCGGCATTCAATTATGAATTTACAAAGTAAATACAATTATTGTTTCGGTGCTTCAATGTTTCCACCCTCAATCGGATTTATTTCCGGTTTTACTTCACTTGGCGGAACCTCGCCTTCAGGAGTATTTGATTTTTCTTCGGGTTTTGGTTCTTCCGGTTTTTCTTCCTTTTTCTGCTCTTCCTCCATTTTTTGCTTTTCTTCTTCTAGTTTTTTGTCCACGCGCTCGGTTGCTTCTTTTGTTAAGTCCTCGTCAAACTTTTTCAAAAGCTCTGGTAGTGCTTCAAGAATTTTTGGCAATAACTTAATTCCTTCTTTGAAAGCTTTTGCTAAAGATTGCGCAACTTCCGGGTCAAGAGAACCCATTGACTTACTTTCCACATTGCGACCTTCTGGAGTTTTACCACTCTTAAAAATGCTTTCAAAGTCGCGGGGATTAAGTCCCTCAAATTCCTTGAAAACTTCATTAAGTTTTTCTTGTAAGATTTTTTCTTTTTCTTCGCGAATAAGCCGCTCTTTTTCTTGTTGGCTTATGAGTTCTTCTTTTTGTTTTTCTAAACCCTCTTGCTCGGCTTTTAATTTTTCCAATTTATCTTTTTCTGAAAATACGCTTGGCGGATCTTCCTCGGTTGGAGGCAAGCCGAGTTTTTCTCTCGCGGCATTTAGAGCAGATTTTGTACCCTCAATAGATTCTGACAAACGAGTCATTTCTTCTTGTTTGGCTTTAGCTTCGCCTTCCAGATTCTTTAGTTGGTCTTCTGGCGACAACTCCGGTTTCTCTGCTTCTTGTTCTTGGCCTCCTTCAACTTTTAGTTTTTCCAATTCCTCCGGTGTGAGTTCGCCCTCAAGTTTTTTTCCTGCATTAACACCAGCCTGTACCTCGGCAGGATTGATTTCTGGACTATTTAAGTTTGGTGCTCCTTCAAATTTTGGCATAGTTTTTGTTGAATGTATTAAAAAATTTTCTTCTCCCAAAATTAAAATATGGTTCGAGCCGATGTTTTTCTCCGGGTTCTTTTGCTGTTTTGAGCGGTGCGGCTCCGCCGCCTTTCCGAATTTTCGCGGGGAGATTTTTTCGGAAAAATGCGTTCGGACTAATTTAAGAATACTGCACCAGAAAGGAAAAGTCAAAGAGTTTTGGTTCGCCTCGCTTCGCTCGGCGACTAATTTGTATTCAATTTTGGGGGTAAAAACGAATTCACGATTTCGCATTTTGGGGGAAGAAAATTTTTTAATCCTTAATTTCTTAAACTTATGAAATACATACTTTACGCAAGAAAAAGCACCGAGGAAGATGACCGCCAAGTCTTGAGTATTGAAGCGCAACTCGTAGAGTTGCAAGAGTATGCCGCCAAAGAAAAACTTGAAATTGTTGCTTCCTTTCAGGAAGCCAAAACCGCAAAAGAACCCGGACGAATGAAATTCGCAGAAATGTTGTCATTGATTGAGGGAGGAAAAGCAGACGGCATTATTTCTTGGCACCCCGACCGCCTCGCGCGTAATTCGGTAGACGGAGGTAAAATAATCCACTTCGTAGATCGCGGCTTGATTAAATCCCTCAAATTTCCCACCTTTTGGTTTGAAGCAACGCCACAAGGTTTGTTTATGTTGAACATCGCTTTCGGCCAATCAAAATATTTTGTAGATAATTTGCGAGAGAATGTGAAAAGAGGTTTACGGCAGAAAATCAGAAATGGCGTGTGGCCAGGTTGGGCTCCGGTGGGCTATTTAAACAACGCCAAAACTCGGGGTATTGATGTTGATAACGAAAAAGCACCGAAAGTAAAGAAACTCTTTACCATGTATGCCACCGGAGCATATACGCTTCATTCTCTCGCAAATTGGTGCAAAGAACATAATTTACGAGGTAATCTCGGCAAAGAGATAGCGTTGAGCAATGTACAGAGCATCCTACAAAATATTTTCTACATCGGACTCATGAAATATGGTGGGGAAATTCATGAGGGACAGCATGAGTCGTTAATTACAAAGAAACTTTTTGATATTTGCCAAGAAGTCATGAGCAAGCGTGGAAAATTCCACCATGTGAGAAAAAATGATTTTGCTTTTCTTGGCCTCTTAAAATGTGCATCTTGTGGTTGTTCAATAACTGCTGAAAAACAAAAAGGTCATAATTACTACCGCTGTACGAAAAAGAAAGGTCTTTGCCAAGAAAAGCATTATCTCCGCGAGGAAGCACTCACCGAGCAAATCACTTCTTATCTTCAAAAAGTTTCTTTATCAAGCCAAGACACTAAAAAAGTTTTGGCGGCGTTGGATAGCGAACAGGATAAAGCGCGAGAGGACGCACGAGGCGAGGTTGGTGTTTTGAAAGAGCAGTTATCACAGGTTGAGGTAAAACTTCAAAAGCTGTTAGATATCTATTTGGCAGACGCTTTATCCACAGAAGAATACGCCGCCAAAAAACAGAGTTTGCTTTCCGAAAAAGTTGCACTTGCAGAGAAAATTACCGACTTTGAGCAAAAAGGAGTGTCTTGGCTCGAACCGGCTCGTGAGTTCGTAAAATCCTTAAATCAAGCCGCAAATCTGCTTTCCTCTCAAAACAAAACAGAAATGACAACATTTCTGAAAAACATCGGCTCGAACCATATTTTGCGAAATCGTGAATTCGTTTTTACCCCCAAAATTGAATACAAATTACTCGCCGAGCGAAGCGAGGCGAACCAAAACTCTTTGACTTTTCCTTTCTGGTGCCCCCGCCAGGAATCGAACCTGGATCACAAGATCCGCAATCTTGCGTTCTATCCGTTGAACTACGAGGACTCGCTAGTAGAGACTTCGTCTCACTACCGAGCAAGCTCGGAGCGAAACATGCCTTTACTTTTGTTTTATTGTTTTATTGCTTCTTTGTTAAAGCCTCAACTGCTCATCTAATGGATATTCATCATTCTAGAAAAAGTTTCATCAAACTCCTCCTCATCTTTTTCAAAATCTTCTTCTATATAATTCAATAACATCTCTCTTACTTTAATTGGATTGATATCGTTTAAGGGAATCGGCATGTTCTTGCGGGCAGAAGACTTGAAACCCAGATACAAATATTTAATTTCTGGTGGTTCGTATATTATCCAAAAATTCTTTAAAATTTTATACGGATAAAACGACTGATCCATAATAACCCCATCTTCACCAATAATCACAGAAACACTCCTAGCTGGTTGGAAATTCTGAACAACAATGATGAAAACTCCCAGAACTAGAATAACCGCAAACAAAATGTTCATGGTCCAAATCGCATAGATCAGGGCCAAGGCCAATAAAACCCCGACCACTATATACCACCCTTTGCTTCGGGATCTCTTAGTATATTCCGGAAAAGTCCACTCCACCAAAACAGAGCCAATATCTTCTGGAATCTCTGGAGTAACCAATGCCTTTAAAAAAGTTTTCATATATTTGTATTTATTTTTGCTCAATCTTCGTTTACCGGCTCGCCATTCGTAGCCTTGGCGAAGAATGGCGGTGTTTTTTGGACGAAGTTCGAACATTTTTTGACGAAAATCCTGAAAACTAATTTGGACTCGGCGGGGCAAACTATTTTTCTGGGGGAATGGAATTGCCCCGCCTCGGCTTTCTTCCC
>Ga0172371_10002400_pt1 | contig 29740 bp, 43 predicted proteins | sample Lak12m_FD_114543 | JGI IMG/M metagenome (GOLD analysis project Ga0172371, IMG submission 114543) | Freshwater microbial communities from Kabuno Bay, South-Kivu, Congo - kab_022012_12m | ecosystem: Environmental > Aquatic > Freshwater > Lake | place: Democratic Republic of the Congo: South-Kivu...
AGATTTCTCCGAGCATATCCGAACAAGCGCCTGGAGCCGACGCGGGTTGGCCCTTTCTGTTTGTCTTTTGAGTATGGGTTTGCATAAAGTTATCTGCCGCGCGGCTCAGGCGCAGCGTTGGCCTTCAATATGTGGCGAATCAGCATCGCTGCCAGTTGATTGCCACTATGGTTCATCAATGGTCCATACCCGCACAGCGCGGATATGATGTCGTCTAGCGATTGGTCGTCTCCAGACGAGTCGGCAAGCATCTTCGCCGCCCGTAGTGTTTTCTCTGTCATGTTCCCTTTCCTGTGCTGGCGACCGGAAAGGCCAACCAGCACATCGAGCGGACGGCTATTCGCCGCCGCTCATGTTGTCGTTGGGCGTCATAGCAACGCGCCATACAGTTCGTGCGCGATACGGTCACACGCGGTTTTGGCGAGCGTCCCGGTTTTCGAGTGTCTTTCTTCGTGCTCATGGTTACTCCAATGCGACTCCTATCAGAATGCCTGCCGCAATCCACGGAAGCGTATTGAGCAGAAATACCAGCGCACGCTGGGCGGCGGCGTGTCGGCGGCGGCGGGCGAGCGATGCGTTCATGTCGTTGGTGTCTAGTAGGTTCATGGTTTCGGATTTGAAAAGTCTCCGCGAACGGCTTTGAAGAAAGTATCTGCGCTGACTGTGACCAGCCAGCGGCAGTCATTGCGGCGATGCGCTACGGCCCAGGCTTTGCCGTCGCTGTCAGTGCGGGCCTGGTTGCAGGCCGCTTCTATGTTCAGCCGCTGCACCCGCTTAACCTCCCAGTGAATCGGAAGTGATGAAACAACATCCGGCGAATCAGGACTACCGCTGAATTGCTGCCCGCGTCGGGCTTCGTAGCCCTCCGCCCGCAGCACGTCGCGCCATTCCCGTTCGCCGCGATTGCCTTTTTGCTTGGAGTTCATTTCGTGCGCAGGAAAGCCTCGGCGCGCTGGCGGGCGGTGGCGTGGATTTCTTTGTCGGTCATTGCATGATGCGCTTATAGAGCGCGTCGGTTATGTCTAGGTCACGTTGCAGATAAGTGGTGCGCTGCGCCACGGACAGGCCGGCGAAGTCGGCCCCGCTGCCCAGCTTCGGAGGAAGGCCGAGGAAGCGAGCGACGGCTTCTAGCGAGGACGTACCCTTGGCCGGCGAGCGGTCTCCTAGCAACCACTCATCACGGAGGTCGAGAAATGCGTCGGACCAGTAGAACCTACCGATCCGTCGGAAGCGAAGCCGCCCATTGCATTTCACGCCGTGAAGCCTCGAGCGTGTCGCAATGAATGGCAGGTCGAAGTTGAAGATATTAAAACCGGCGATGTCTGTGTTGCTGACGATTCTGGTTTCCAGGGCGTCCATCACCGATTCAAGCAGTTCCTTTTCGTCGCCTTGGAATATCGTCGTGCCTTCACCATCCTTGATGCCCACCATGAGCACCTGCCCGGTGAGCGGCGACAGCGCGGCGTTTGCGACGTAGGCCGTGCGGGCCTCGTCAATCTTCGCGGCAACCTTGGCCGGGTCCTTGAGATTGCCAACTGCGACTGTTGTTTCGTCGAACGGCGGAAGCTGGTCCAGTGGTCCGGTTTCAATGTCAAATACGATGTGTGTGCTCATATTGCTTCAATGGCTGTCAGTGTTTTTCCTTTGTCGTTTTCTGTGAAGTTGAAGTTGACGCGCTGGCCTTTGAGTGACTGAGCCAGCTCGCCGTGCTTTGTGTCAAACGTGTTAAACCAGTCGCCGCCGATCTTAACGCCGTAGAGCGCCCACGGCCCTTTCTTGGATTGGCCGTTCTTAACGGTGACGTGCTCGACCGTGCCGGTTGCCCCGGTGCCTTCGGCGCTTGGATTCGGCTTTGCTGTCGCCGGAGCCGGCTTTGCTTTCGCCAGCGGCTCCTCATGCGGAGCGAATGCGCTTTGCGCCGGGTCGCCCATTTCAAAGGCGCCGATGGCTGCCACCAAGCGCTTGAGTTCTTCCTTGGTCGTCGGGACAAAGCGCAATGGCAGATCCTCAAGCTTTTCGGTCGGCAAGAGCTGGTTGACCTTTTGGAAATACTCGGTTGCCACTTGCCGGGCCGCTGGGTCAGCGGCTTTGATTTCAGCGAGCATCCATTCCCGAGTCTTAGCCGTGCCGTATGTGATTGCGGGTTTAGGTGCTACCGGCTCCGGCTCCGTTGCAGTGACAGGTGCGGCAGGTTGCGCGGCGGGGGCCGTCCTCCCGCCACGCTTCCTGTTCCACCATCCCGCGCACCAATTCTTTGACCATGCCTGGAGTCCAACCCCCAGCTCCTTGCAGCATCGCCGCAAGGCCGCAGTCTTCGCGCCCTCGACGGCATCACCGTAATTCTGTGAATCGTTGTGCTTGTAGTAGCTCATGTCCCCGACCGCCTCGGAAACGAAGCACCCGCGAACGAGCAGCATGGCCTCCACGTAGACCCGGCTCGCGTCGTACCCCTTGGCTGTCTTGTAGTCCTCTGACCAGCGGCTGCGGGGAATGATGGACCATTGGCCGATGCCGACAGCCTCGTTGAGCCGTTGGCGCAAGGCAGCGTGCTCAATGTAAATCAGATTCTCTTTGCCTGCGGCTCCCGGCTGGAATGCTTCGTCTGGGAAAGGTGCCTGGAGCTTTGCGATTTCCTCTGGCGTGAGCGCGAGCTGCGATGCACGCTGGTATGCCGCCGCGGTCAGGTCTGCGATGGCGTCAATTTTGGCGCTGGCTGCCGTGCGTTGCGGTTGAGACGAGGCGACTTGCGGCGGCGCTGATGGAATAACGGATAGCGCTGTTCCGGTTGTCGGAATCTCCGCTTCTACTGTTTCAATTTTCTTGCTCATGCGGCCTCCGTTTCTTTAGCCAGCTTGGCCTCAACTTCTTGCCTGATGTCCTCACGAACTTTTTCACGGGCAATCGCATGGCGCAACATGAGCCATTCCATTTCGACTGGAGCTATGGCCGCCTTGTGCGCTTGGATTTGCTTCCACAGCTCACTTTCCTTCTTCTGCATTTCTTCGAGTGTCATATTTATGCCTAATTGTAGTCCCCCGCACGGGCCGGGTCGCGGATAGCTAGTTGCCCGGCTTCACCGCATTGCACCGCACGGGGGACTGATAAGAACGGACGGCAGCGCCAGGCGAACTACCGGCATCGCAGCCGGTGAGGAGCGCCGCCGCCCGCAAAGTGATTTGTTTCCGTTCGCCTGTCATACGCATCACATTATTCTGAATTACCGTGTGTGCCCACAACTATTTTCAACTTTGTTTGGGTTGACTTTTCTATCTAATCAGCACGCCGGGGAAGTGTTCAATGAGGGAGAACCAACCCTGCCGGAACCGTCTTCCGGTTCTATGCCTTCCCCGGCGGAAATATTGGCCTCGGATTCGATCATGGCTGCGATGATTTGCGCCGCGACTTGCCATTCCCGTTTTTGCTTTGTTTGGTGGTTTCTACGTTTTGTTTCATTTCGTTACGGAGCAGGTTTTGGACTTCGTCAATCTGCAAAAATGTCTGGCAGCGGGCGAGGCGTTTCAGGAGCGCGACGATCCGGTCAAGGCGCCCAACTCGCTGCCAGAGATATTTGAGTTCGGTTCGCGTCATATAGGAAGATCGTTGTCGCTCATGCGCGCGGGATTTTCAAAGCGCGCGAGGGCGCCGTTGAATCTGAGGTGAACTATTCCGTTTTCACCGTCCCGCTGCTTCGCAATGATGATAGCCGAATCTCCGTTCGGGTCGGTGCGCTTCCGGTCAATGAGAAGGATCGTGTCTGCATCCTGCTCGATCTGTTTTGAGTCTCCCAAGTCGGACATTCGCGGCGGGCGAGGCGCCTTGTCCTTTTCGCTGTCCCGGTTTAGCTGCGCCAGAGTGACGAGCGCCACTCGGGTTGAGATGGCCAACGCGCGCAGCAGGCCGGATACTTCCGCAACCTCATAGGTGCGCTTCTCTTCTTTGCGCGTGGATTTTATCTTCTGTAAGTAATCAATCATCACGAGCTTGACACCATCCTTTCGTGCGCGCCGTCGGACCACAGCACATACTTGGTTCACGTTCATCCCGCCAACGCCGTCGGTAATCCAGAGTGGCGCCTTGTTGGCCTTCACCGAGAATGCGGCGAACTTCTGAAAATTCTCCGGTGTATAGCTGCCTTTACGGATCGTGCCCATGCTGACCTCGCTTCGGGCCGCGCACGCGCGCCGCATTAGTGCCTCGATGCTCATTTCGAGCGATATAAACAGGGTGGGGATTTGCAGGTCGTGTGCCGCGTGCAGTGCGATGCCAAGGCCCATCGCCGTCTTTCCCATGCTTGGCCGTGCGCCGATCACGGTCTGTTCTCCGTATTGCATCCCGTCCAGTTTTCTGTCCAGATCATAGAATCCGGTAGGCACGCCGGAGAATGCGCCTTGCAATCCGAATCTCCGTTCTAAATCTGCCACCATGCGCGTGGCGCATTCCTTTCCACCAAATGTTGACACGCCGCGGACCTCGCTGAAAATGGACTTTTCAAGTTCCGACAGCAACGCATCTACCTTGACTTCGGTACGGCCGGCCTGGGCGATGACCGACTCGCAACACTGAATCAGGCTGCGCTTTCGCCAGGCGTTAGTTATGTCGTCCACCAGAAGCGGCATGGCTCCCGGCGGCGCGCCGGAAGCGGTCAGCATTTCCATAGGCTTTGGCTTCTGGCCATGGACATCATTCCATGCGCGACTTACGGCCCAACTGCTGACCTCCTTGCCTTGCGTTGCCAGCCGCTCGATCACCTGGAACACGTCGCGCGCATCATCCACATCGAACGCATCCGATGGGATGGACTCAATCGCCTCAATCGCTGTTTCCAGGCCGCACTCAAGACACATGCCGATGAGTTCGACTTCCTCTCTGTCTGCGGTAGGGTAGTGGCTCATCGCAGTGCTTCGTTGAGTAGTGCCTGGTCGAGGTCTGCCTGTGTGATAGGCACTTGCGCCCGACCACCGTTCTGTTCTACTGCGTGCGCCTGGCGCCAGCGGTGTTTCCAGCCAGAAAGCGCGTTGTGCCATTTCCGCATTGGGTTCTTTCCGACCCGCCACCCGTTGCTTTCGTAGTAGTCGAAGAAGCGAACGCACTCGCTGTCAGGCAGGCCGATCTTGGCCCCTTGCAGCTTAACTTCCTCGATGGTTGGACGCGCTAACCTAGACGGTCGTTTCCCTGGCTCGGATTGGTTTCCCCCTGCACCCCCTTCCGGTACAGAAGCAGAAGCAGAAGCAGAAGCAGAAGCAGTAAAGTCTAACGAGTTAGACTGTGTTAGACTTTTGTCTAACGGATTATCTAACTTAGATTCAGAAGCCCTAGATTTCCTCATGTATTCGCACATGTAGGCGCGTTTATCAAAGCCGTTTCGGATAGCCCGGTACTTCGCATAATTGACAATGCGCCAACCCCAATCCCGGTGAGAGTCGAGCAGAACCAGACGCCGGCCATCCTCATCTGGGCTTCGGCTTCGAGGATCTGGACTTTGAAGTTTGGTTAGCGCCGCCATGACCATTTTTAGCGGCACTCGAGTCTGGGCGGATATGGACTGGGGTGTCATGTCCACCACTCCGAACTGGTCGCACAAAACCAGGAGGTCTTGGAATACGTGCCGGACCTTGTAATCGTCGGCTATGCTGGAATTGAAAATTTGGGAAAATACTTTCGCATACATGCTACTATGTTTTGAAGTCTCCGAGCCATCCCTTGGGTTGTTGTGACGACAGAAAACAACTGTGGATGTTGATTCCCCCAAGGGACGGGTCGGAAATTTCTGTTTAATGCCGTCACGCATGCAAACTACACCTCGACATACCGCGCGTCAACATCTATTTTTCGCTCAGGGGCGACCGGGCCGCGCGGCAGCGAGGCACAGCAACGTGTAGAGCAGGCAGAGCAGGAACATGCGTTTCGCGTTTGACGTGCTTCCGACCGTTCTGCCGCGCAGCCGCACATTTGGCCGGCGACCGCGAATGGCCGTTTACGTGGCCGGCGTAGCGCAGGGCATCCTCGAAGCGCTCGCCGCATTGGGGGCAGACAAACTCAATCGGCATTGGTTTCCTTTCGTTTTTTGGCCTGGAATGGCCGAAATTTCCATAACGGACAGCTTTTAGTGCCGCAATCGCGCACATCTGGCCTGGAATAGCCCATGCACTCCAGGCAAAAAGCCTTGATGGCCTGATTTCTCGTCTGGGCAAGCGTTTTTACCCTCATAAACAGGCTTAGCATGGTCGGATGGTCTCTGGACACCATCTCCACCGTCCGATTGATTCTGGGTGTCCAAATCGCATTGTGGGAGCGATTTTCGGATGTTCCTGAGTCTGGTATCATTCCCGACCCCCTTCCTTTGCGAACGCAGACTCGACCATCTCCGAAAACCATCCCCGGTACTTGCTTACGTCAGCGGCCCAGGCAGCGTCCCTAGCAGCGTCCCTAGCAGCGTCCCTAGCAGCGTCCCTAGCAGCGGCCCAGGCAGCGGCCCAGGCAGCGGCCCAGGCAGCGTCCCTCGCAGCGGCCCCCGCGGCGGCGTCCCAGGCAGCGTCCCAGGCAGCGTCCCTGGCAGCGGCTCTTATATGCTCGTCGCCTGTCTCCAGATACCGTCGCACTACATCCGGCGCGTTCGGCCAGAGCGGAATCACGTCTAGCGCAACGCGACGGGCGAATGCCCTCAGCAATTCGGTTGCGTCTATCGTCTTGACCCGTTTACGCCTACGGGCACACAATTTGTCCTCTGGCTCGCCGTGCGGCACAATTTCGCCCTCCAACTCGACGATGTCGAGGAATTGGCCGGGGGCGTATTGCAGCGCGTCAAATGGGTGCTGAGACGCGTGCAGTCCGGCATTGCACGGTATCAGCGGCCCTTCGTGCTCCAGCCACTCGCCGATGGCCGGCAGCGGCCTACCGTCCCTTAATGTCTGTCCATTGTGGAAGTGGTAGGCTCTCACGGCTGCCTCCCTTCCGCCCGGGCGATGGCCGCGCGGGCCTGTCCTATGATTTCGCCACACTCTGCCGCGCCATCGCTTCCCCGATAATTGGCAACTGTTTCCCCGCGCCAAGTGTGCCAAGCGTTTAATTCGCGCTCTAGTCGGACGCACGCCGCCAGCAGCTCCGGCGCCGCCGCAATCAGACGGGCGTTTGCCAGCGCCGCTTCTGCACCCACATCGCGAGCTACATCAGCAACGTATTGATCGCGCTTGCCAGATGGGCCGATTATTTGCGTTCCGTTCGCGTGCCACGGCCCCGGCGTGTGGCCAGGGAAACCGCTGTCGGCACCGTGGTTTGCCAGGTCCGCGATATGCTCCATGCCAACCGCCAGAATTACTGCGTTGATGAGTCGTGCAGGTTTCCGGAATCCTCGATAACTTGTATTTTATCCTTCATTTTATTCGCCTTTCGTTTGTTGTTTGTTCACCGCCTGCCGGGCCAGCCTGTGGCCCGGATGGCGTTTCATGCTGTGGCAATCAGGGCATCAAACCCCTGCATAGCCTCGCGGATTACGGCCTCGCGGTCGTCACTGTCAACGACACAATTGAGCCATTCCGCGACCTGCCGGCGCAGCTCAGTGAGCTGCAACTGGGACACATCACAGCCCCTGTAACAGTTGCAATCCCCCATCTCGATCGTTTTACCCTCTCTGTGCAGTTCCAGGTAGTTGCCACCGTTTCTAAAACCTCGGCGCCAATCCACTAGCGCGAGAGTTTCCCGACCGGTCATCAGCCGGCGCACTGTTGCGTGTGTTTTCATCTTTCGCCTTTCGTTTTTGTTTGTTTGTTGTCTTACCGTGACCACACATTACCACACCCGGTAATAGCCTCAAGGAAAATCGCAAACTTTATTTCACTGCAATGTAAAGCTAAGACAGCCAGAACCCAACCGTTGGCATGCCTCACGCTAAGCCAGCATCCCGTATGCCAACAGTTGGGTTATTCCTCGTTTCCTGCCCCGTAGGCGCACTTTAACGCCCCGGATGGTATCCAGACACCACCCAGCCCGCAAAAGCCCGCCAGAAGCCAGCCAGAGCGCAACCCAAGCCTATCCGCCAGCCAGCCGGACTACCTCACCAGGAGAAAGGCCGAGCACCGCGCACAGCCGCCCGACCGCCCGGAGGTTCGGTCGCAGTTTGCCCCGCTCCCACCGGCACACGGTCTTGTTGTCCAGGTCCAGCCGCCGGGCAAGCTCGCGTTGCGGTATCTTCGCTCGCTCCCGAGCGTCTCGAATCATGTTGCCCAAGGGATCAGTGCTGTTGCGCATCCCACATATTACCACCTATGGAAACCGAAGCAACAAGATAATTGACATAACCAGGAAATCGGGGTATCGCTATTCTATGCCAGTTTCCCTATTCGAGGAGTTTCACCCAGGCCCCCCCACCGCGTTCCGTAGGCTTCCATTTCGACCCGCCGAACGGGTTACCGAACATCGCGCCTTTGCACCATGAGACCCACAAATCCGTTAAACCAGCAACCTGAAGGTTATTCCATCATCGCCATGTCGCGCCTCCTGCACATGACGCGGGAAACGATTCGGCGGCATGTGGCGAGCCTGACGCCGTGCGGTCAGCGAGACGGCAATCCGCTCTATCGGCTGGAGGACATGGAACAACTCATGGCCAAGAAGCCGGACAAGTCGCTGCGTGATGAAAAGCTGCAAGAGGAGATCCGCAAGTTGCGGCTTCGCAACGACCGTGACGAACGCAAGGTGGTGCTGCGGGCGGACATTGCCGCGAGGCTGTTTCAATACGTATCGGCAGCGCTTGCGATTCTGGACCAGAAACTATTGAACGAGGCACCCGTAGCTTTGGAGGGATTATGCTGCGAGGAAATCAGGCTGAAGTTAGACGCCTACATAGACGATGTGCGGGCCGAGCTTAACAAGCTCAAAGACACATTCCCGGAGGATGCCGAAAAGCTGTCCAATTCATAAGGCTGCCGACAGCGCGACAAAGCCGAAGTTCAACGGTCCAATTTATGAATGGGCGCATTCGAATGTTGTGTTGGCGCCGCCGATAACGCGCACTGGCAAGTTCTGTATTTCTGGGTCGCGCCATTTCATAGGAATATTCGACAGCCTGAAAAATGTCTTTAGGCGCGAAATAAACATACTCAAGCCGGTGCGCGGAGGCGGCAGCCTAATCGGTGATGTGCATGTGCTGTGGGCAATGGCAAATCACGCCGGTCCGTACATGGAGCTTTTCCAGACTCAGGAAATCGCAGAGGAGCACGCGGAGGCAAGGCTCATTCCAAACTTCCATAATTGCAAGGCTACGCGTGACCTGTTCCCCGACAACCGGCACAAGCTACGGGACCAACAGATAGTATTCAACAACGGGCATACATGGTATTGCAGCGGCCCGTCAATCAGTAACCTGCAAACAAAAGGCATTCGCTACCTGCGGCTAGAAGAGGTTTGGATGTGGGACCAGGGCAAAGACGGCGAGGCGTGCGGGCGTGTTGGCGATTACCTGAAGATGCGAACAAGCAAAGTCATTCGCATTTCTCAGGGCGGGCCAAGGGAGGGCGTGGATATGGAGACCAGCGACTGGTATCGCAATTACCATCGCGGCGTGATTCACGAGTGGGAAGTCCCATGCCCATCATGTGGAAAATACTTTGACCCGGTATTTACTGGCCGGCGCCCGGACGGGTCAGACTACGGAATCACCTGGGACAAGCATCGAACTCCGGGCGGAGATTGGGACATTCCGAAGTGCCTGCCAAGCGTTCGCTTTGCATGTCCGCATTGCGGCCACGTCATGCTTGACGGAGCCAAGACCAAGGGCCAATGGAACGACAACGGACGCTATCGTTCTCCGCAAGGAGACGGCACGCACAAGCGAGACTCGTTTCACTGGGAGGCCGTCATTGATTACCCGTGGGATGAGCTTGTCGAGCTGTGGTTAGAAGCCTGCAATGCTGAGAAGCGCGGAGACCTAAAGCCCAAGATTCAATTCTATCAAAAGCGCCGGGCCATGTTTCGTGACGAGCAATCTCTGCTCAGGGGGGGCTTGAGCCTCAAGCGCACGCCGTATGAAATCGCCTCCGAGTGGCCGGAAGAAAAGGGCCGGTGCATGAGCGTTGACCGACAGGAAGAGGACTTGTTCTGGTGGACTGTGCGGGCCTGGAGCGCGGACAAGTCACGTCGGCTTGGATTCGGGAAGGCATACGGATTTGCCGCATTGGAAGAAATCCGCCAGAAATACAAGGTCGCCAAGAACAATCTATTGATTGACTCTGGATTCCTGCCCAAGGGGGACCACGGCGTTTATTCCGCATGCCTCAAATACGGATGGATAGCAGTCAAAGGAGACCGGGCATATTCGTTCACGCATCGGCTGTCCAACGGAAAGATGGTTCAGCGATGCTACGCTCCACTTACCCGCGCCGACCCGGACGCCGGCACCGCGGGGCCGACTCGCCGCGAGTGCCCCCTGATTCGATACTCTAAAGACCAGATGAACCAAAAGGTTCAAGAGCTGATAGACCACGGAGACTGGCTTGAACCGCTCAACTTCGAAGATGCGGAGATGGAGCGAGAATACAACATGCAGATGGCCGCGCGTGTGAAGGTCCGTGAGTATGCTGGCAAGACTGGCCAGCTGATAGTCCGGTGGAAGGAGAGCAAGAATGACCATGCCCGCGACCTGGCAAACATGCAAGTTCTGTTCGCGGTGCTTTTGAATGTGCTACCTGACCCAGCCACAGAACGTCTAACCAAATCAGAAAGCAAGGACGATGCACGAGAACATTGACCCAGCCGAACGCGTGTCAGTAGAGGACCATCCGGCAGACCACATCTGCGAGAGCTACTGCCACAGGTGCGGCTTCGCTGTCAACCCAGTCTGCCCGAACTGCCATCACTGCATCGAGGCGTCTGGGGGCGAGCCGGACAAAGCGGCAACCTACCGGAGAATAATGCTCATGCTGCGCAAGGCCAAGAACACGGCGCTCTTCATAGACGCATTCTTTCTCGCAACGGGAGACGGCCAGCTTTACGACGGCACCAGCGAGCAGAAGATTTCCCTGCTGCACGGCGTCACCAAGGGGCAGGTCAGCAAGCAATGCCGCTACATAGTGCAACAGCTTGGCCTTATCCCTTCGCGCTCAATGCGCAGCGAGGGCGCCGTTGAAAAGTTTAGGAGCAGGAATCACAGACAGCACAACACATGAACGAACTGACCACACTCACGCCGGAACTCGATAAATTGAATGCTGGATACAGCAACGTCGGCATTTCCTTCGACGATGCGATGAGCAAGCACGAATGGGCGAGCATAGGACTTAAGCTGGCCATCGCAAATCAGAGGCTCCTGTGGTATTTGGCAGACTGGGCAAACTTCGGGGAGGTTAAATTCTCCGCGCTCCGCGAATACTGCGAGGCGCATGGGATGGACTACCGCCGACTGCGCTCGCTCGCAAAGGTTGGGGCAGGCGTCCGCATGGACCGGCGCAAAGACCAGCTTGATTTCTACTTCCACGCCGAGGTTGCTGGACTGGAACCTAAAGAACAATCCAAGTGGCTAACCGATGCTCAAGAACAACACATGACCAGGGCGGACCTGCGAGAGGCAATCCGAAAGGACCTGGCGGAAGAGGATGGCGCGCAACGGGACAATCCCCGCTTCGTCTATGGCTTGAAGTATGCCGAAGACCTCAAGGCGTGGCTCAAGCGCCAGCCGGCGGACTTCTGGACTCCTGAGCGCATAGACGCCTGGCACAAACTGATTCAGGAAATCGAGGCAGTTATTCCGCAGCCCTGATTCGTTGACGCCGCGCCTTTGGCGTGGCCATCAATTATTTTTTCGGCTGGCAGCGGGCCGACTTAGAGACCGCCTTGCGAGAGGCGCAAGGGGACCTCGCCGCCGGCAAGACCACTATCAGTGCCCGCGGCGGTCAGTCGCAAGTCGGCTCTGCCGTTGACATTCCGCCGCAAGAGCGCATCCGGCTGCTTCTTCAAGCGCTGCGTGCAGTAGCCCCGGAGGATTACCCGGCGTCCGGCACTTCCTCAATCAGCACAACCCGCGCGGCGTTCACATCGGAGGACACAGCATGGCAGTGAGACGAAAAACCATTCCCATCGCTGCCGCCTCGCCGGCCTACAAGGTGCTTGATCGGCGCGGCAACGGCTACTATAGCGCCGCAAATACGCTAATCGAGTCGGCCACACAAACGACAGACCGGAGCTATATCTCACCGCTCGACAGGGACGTGCATCGAACGGTGTCTAGCATGGGCCGGCGCACATTGATGACGCTGGGCCGGTCGCTTTTCTGGCGATTCCCTGCCCTGCAAGGCATGGTCCTAGAGCAGGCCAACGTTGCAGTTTCGACTTACATCCCTCAATACGCCGGACGGAATAAGCCATGGGGAATTGATGCGGAGTCTGCTCTTACCGAGTGGCACAAGGTCATGGACATTGCCGGCTGGCCATACGATTGGGACTCTTACATCCAATCGCTGGTCATCTCGCCCATTGTGGATGGGGAGGAATATGTCCTTCTGACGCAGACCGCAGAGGACTACCCGCTGGTGCAGACCATCCCGGCGCACCGCGTCGGCAGATACCCAAGCACAACCGGATTCGCCACCGTGCGCTACGCGGACAGCAGCATGTGGATTGACGGTGTTCTGGTGGATGATAATCGCCCGTATCCCGCAGCGCAGCCGGTTACCTTCGAGGCCCAACTGATTGACGGCGTAATTGTGGACAGCTACTCCAGGCCACTCGCATACCGCGTGGACGGGGACCAGCCGGAGCAATACGTGGACATTCCGGCGCGCAATATGTTCCCGGCATTCTGCCCCATCGTCACTGGACAAGTGCGCGGCTTCTCCCTCCTGGCGTCGTCAATCTTCGACTGGCAAGACCTCGCCGAGTGGAAGCGTTTTGAGATGCTGGCGCAGAAGGTGTTCTCGACGCGGACCATCATTGAGACCAACGAAACGGGGGACCTGGATGAAGCCAAGAGCATTATCAAAACCGCAGCGACCTACGACAGCAGCGGCAACAAGACCGACCTCGACGTGCAGAGACTCTACGGCGGGACCATCCAATACCTGCGCGCGAAGACTGGCAGTTCTGTTCAGGCATTCGGCTACGATCGTCCCGGTCAAGGTAGTCGGGATTTCCTCAAAACAACCATCCGTGACGCCTTCCGTGGCACCGAGTGGGATTCCTTTTTCTCGCTCGACCCGCAGTCCATAGGCGGTGCGCCGATGCGAGTCATCGTCGAGAAGATTAACCTCGTGGCAGAGAAGCGGCGCAAGCTGGTTCGCAAATGCTGTGCGCGCGTGGACGGCTACGCGCTCGCGAAGATGATGAAATTGGGCATTCTGCCGTGGGACGACGATTGGTATAAGTGGGAATACCAAGGGCCGGGGGACATCACGGCGGATAAGAAGTACGATAGCGACGTTGACCTGGCTGAAATCGCGCAAGGGATCAGCACGCGCAAAATCTCCTGTGCTCGCCGCGGCTTGGTCATGGAGGACGTTGACGCCCAGCGCGAGGCCGAGGCGGACAGCGACTTGACGCGCGCCGGTCGGCTGGCAAAGAAGCACGGCATCTCTATCGAGCAGGCTTTGGTTGTCCTGCGACCTCCCACCCCCAACGCACAGATGCCGCAGGCCAGCGAAGCAAAGCCAAAGGCCGAAAGCATGGACGACAGCGACATAATTCCAACAGAATGAAGGCTTACCCTACGATCATAGCGAAATTGTTTTACGAGCCGCTCGTCATCACGCGCGCGAAACATTGGGCCATTTGGAAAGTGCTGGAATCGAAGATTAGCGGGCAGGTTGCGCTGCCCGACCTGGAGAGCGACGAGGACGAGGACAAGCCGGAATGGTGCATCGCCGGGACCGACGCAATCATTCCCATTCACGGCATTCTGGGCAAGCACCTGTCCGGCATGGAGATGGCCAGCGGCGGCTGCGACGTGGCGCAAGTCGGCGCCCAGGTTGACGAGGCAATGTCTGATGACCGTGTCCAGCGCATCATCTTCGACATCAATTCACCCGGCGGAACGGTGACCGGCATCCCCGAACTGGCACGCAAGATTGCTGGGATTAGCACGAAGGACACCGTGGCCTACACCGATTCGGAATGCTGCTCAGGTGCCCTATGGTTGGCCTCGCAGTGCAAAATGTTCTATGCCTCCGAGTCCTCAACTGTTGGCTCGATTGGCGTCTGGTGCGCCTACCTGGATATGTCCCGCCGCATGGCCAACGAAGGAGAGAACCTGCAAGAGTTCTCCGCCGGAAAATACAAAACGATGGGCGCATATTGGAAGCCGTTAACGGAGGAAGAGAAGGGAATGATCCAGGCCAAGGTGGACAAGATTTACGCGCAATTCAAAGAGGCGGTGAACGCGAAGCGGACCATTGCGGATACCCACATGCAGGGGCAGACATTCGACGGGCTTGAGGCATTAGAGATCGGTCTGGTTGACGGAGTGGCAGATGGATTGTACGAATTGCAAGGATAACAAATGAACGCACTTGATCGGCGGTGCATTGAAATCTCTTACCGGCACAGGTTGGGCCATGTCAGTTCCAACCTGGACACAGTTCAGTTACTTGCCGAGATTTACCGCGAGAACTCAGACCCGGTATTAGTATTGGGCAACGCGCACGCATCGATTGCGCTCTATGTGGTTCTGGAATCTCAAGGCTACTGTGACGCCGAAGAAATGTTTTCACGTCACGGAACGCACTGCAAGCGCGACATTGGCAGCGATGTCTTTGACTGTGACGCAGTGGACTTGATGCCGCACGGATTCACCGGAACAATATGGGTGAGCGGTGGCAGTCTTGGACAGCCAGAGACAATCGCCGTCGGCCTTGCAATGTCAGATCGCAATCGAACGGTGCAGCTTGTGACATCCGACGGCGCTGCGGCGGAAGGTGCATTTTGGGAAGCGCTGGCGTTCTCCGGCAAGGAGAGGCTGCACAATCTTAAAGTGAACATCGTTGCCAATGGTCATGCGGCATACCAAGACGTTGACATTGACTATTTGGCCGTCCGGCTTGCCGCAACGTTCCCGGCCAGAATCTATCGGCCTGACAATGGATGGTATCCCGAATGGCTACGCGGCATCCCCGGCCATTACGCAGTACTCAACGATGTTCAGTATGCTGAGCTAATGGACCTATGAGGAAAGCGTTTGCGGGCGCGCTTCACGCCGAGATGGAGAGGGATGGAAGAATTGTGATGCTCACCGGAGACCTCGGGTATGGAGTCTTGGACCGAATACGAGACGACTACACAAATAGGTTCTGGAATATGGGCGCCGCAGAGCAGCTCGCGGTCGGAGCCGGCATCGGCCTGGCGCTCGACGGCAAGATCCCATTCGTCTATTCCATCACTCCATTTCTGCTGTGCCGGCCATTTGAGTGGCTGCGCAATTACCTCCAACACGAGGGCGTTCCCGTCCGGCTTGTAGGGGTTGGGATGGATGACGACTACAAGCATTTTGGAATCAGCCATGAGGCGTTTGACGCGCGCGCCATCTTAGGACTGTTTCCAAGAATCAGGACTCATTTTCCGCAAGACGCGGCAGAATTGCCCGGCATCGTGTCTTCCATGTGTAGCTACTGTGCTCCGGCATTCCTGTCTCTCAGAAGGTAGTTTCGTTGACTCCCGGCCATTTCTTGATGGCCTTTAAATTTTACCGCATTGTGGCCGCGAACGCCGAGATTGACCGGCTGGCGGCTGAGTTAGCTACCGCCACCAAGGAGCGTGATGAATACAAAGCGTCTCTTGAGTCCAACACCTCAGAGACCGCCAAGGCCGCAGAGGAACTGCAAGCCAAGGTGGATGCGTCAACGAAAAGCATTGCGGACCTCGAGGCGGCCAGCGCCGCGAAGGACGCGCAAATTGTTTCCCTGACCGATGAACTTACCAAGGCCAAAAACCAACTGGCAAACCCTTCCGGCCAGATTGCAAAGCTGGCTTCGCAGCAAGCCGCTACCATTACCGCCGCCCAAGGCCAACCGGCTTTGCCTGCCGCCACGGCTACCTCACCCGGGGCCAATGGTGGGCCAACCTCCGCAGATGAGCTAATGGCGCAGGCACAGGCAATCACCGACCCGAACGCCCGCACGATGTTTTTCCGCAAGAACCGGGCCGCATTCATGGCCGCCAAGCGGAGCCGTTGTCAATAACCACAGAACAAAGGAACACACATGGCAGCCTCAACTTATACAAACCTCGATACCGAGATCATCGCCAACAAAGCCCTGGAGGCGTTCGTCACGGAGCTTGCGCCGATTGCGGCGTTCTCCACGAATTTCAGCGCTGCGCCGGCTACGCGCGGGGCCAATATTCTCGTGCCGCTCATCGCCTCCCTGACCGCGACCACGTTCAACCAGAACTACGCGCTGACCACCGGCAACGCGACAAAGACCGTTGTGACCGTCGCGTTGACCCACCACAAGCACGTGCCGATTGGCCAGTGGGACATTGAGGCCGCGAACTCCAGCGCCGCCAGCCTGGAATCGTTCGGCTACCAGCAGGGGCGAGCCCTCGCCGTCGCCGTGTTGCAAGATGTTTTCACGCTGGTAACTACGGCGAACTTCGAGAACAACGTGACGAAGTTCGCCTCGACGGCGATGGATGTGGCGCAGCTCCGGGCCGCCCGCTACCAGCTAAACGCCGGCAATGCCCCGATGTCGCCGCGCTGTTGTCTGCTGGACTGCGTCCCGATGGACTCGCTCTTCGCTGTGACGAACTTCGTCCAGGCGCACATGTTCGCCGACCGTGGCGTCTTGCAGGAGGGTCGCATCGCCCGCGCGCTCGGCATGGACATGTTCGAGCTGAACGGGCTTTTCTCCACCTGCGTTATCGGCTTCGCCGCCCACGCGTCGGCCATCGCCGTGGCGATGCGCTATTTGGCTCCGCAGGAGGGGCACAACTACCGCGAAGCGCGGCCAGTCACCGACCCGGCCAGCGGTCTCACGTTCGGGTTGCGCGACCACTACGACAACAACACCGGCACGCGGTATGTAAACCTGGAATGCAACTACGGCTACGCGGCCGGCATCACTGCGGGCGGCTACGTGTTTGTGAAGACTGAAGCGTAAGCCGTATGGCCTACTTGGAGAATCTGACAATCGGCGGCGGCGGCGGATTGACTGCCGCCGCCGCCACATTGGCAGCCGCCTCAGTGACTACGGAGACCGTCACTACGGCCAACGTCACTACCGCCAACGTCACCAGCCTTAACGTGGCAACCGTGTTGGCGTTTACTCCTACGGCCGACCCACCAGACTCAGCAGCGGAGGGGATGCTGTACGCCGACACGGATCACAAGTTGTATTACTACAACGGGACAGCTTGGAAGGAAGTTCAGTTTGTGAGCGAGTAACTCATAGAGGTTGCCTGTATCCAGTAGAGATCGGCTTTGGATGCGGGCGGAACACAACCTGCAACCTGGGTTGTCTGGGCCGTGGTCCGATCACCACGGCCCTTTTGTTTTACATGAGCGCAAAAATTAGTCTGTGCATGATCGTGGGCAACGTCGAGGAATACATCGAGCGCTGCCTGGCATCGTTTTCACCCATTGCTGATGAGATTGTCCTGGTCCGGGCCATAGGCGGACAGAAGCCGGATAAGACCATCGAGCTTGCCCGCGCCAAGTATCCCGACCGGATCAAGGTGGGCGAATACAGGAACGCCAAGGGCCATGAGGATTGGCCGCATGTAGACAACTTCGCCGCCGCGCGCCAGATGTCATTTGACATTGCGACCGGCGATTACTGCTTCTGGTGCGATTCAGACGACGTGCTAAAGGACGGCAGCGCAGAGCATGTTCGGGCCCTGGCCAATCGTGGTAACTTTCCCTGCTTCATTTTCCCCTATGAAATTTTCGCCCGCGGCGTGACTGTGCCGCGTGAGCGCATGATGGCGCGCGGATCTGGCAAGTGGGAACACGCCGTCCATGAAGCATTCGAGTTCACAATTAAGCCGGTGCAGAGCGTGGAAGACAATAGGGTTGTCGTGGTCCACCTGCCGATATTCACCGGCAAGAAAGCGAAGCAGGGAAGCACAGCCCGCAACCTGCGCATTCTCGAAAGCATACCGGAAGAGAAGATGACGCCGGGGCTGCTCTACCACCTGCATGGTGAATACGTCTGCACCAACCAGATACCGAAAGCGATTGAGGCTGCGAAGAAGGCGCTTCAGTCAAAGGAACTGGGACCACCGGAGCGCTACGAGATCATGTTGAACCTGGCTCGCAGGAGCAAAGAGCCTGACAAGATAGAGTCATTCCTAATCGAAGCTTACAAGGCCGACCCGACGCGGCGCGAGGCTTTAGCCCTACTGGCTTCCAATGCGATGGACTACTCGCAACGGAATCGCGCAATGGCTTACGCGCGCCACATGATGGCAACGCCGCTTCCTGAAAAGCCGGCGTGGAACAGTCGCAGCGCAGCATACGGTTGGCTGGGTGACGAAATTTACGCTCAGGCGTTGCGCGTGGCCGGCAATCCTAACGAGGCGGAGCGGATTCGGCGCGCATCGTTAACATCGAGGGGCGGGCCAAGAATCAGCCTCATTCACGCCACGCGTGGCCGACCGCATCAAGCATCGCTCGCGCGCAAGCTGTGGCTCGACATGGCCGAGAAGCCAGAGCAGGTCGAGCATGTATTTGCGATTGACGGCGACGATCGTGAAAGCCAGGCGCTAACGCGAATGCACCATGTCATTGTACCGCCGGGTGGTGGATGCGTGCGGGCGTGGAATGTGGGCGCATTCGCTTCTGGCGCTGGTGTAATTGTGCAAGTAAGCGACGATTGGACGCCGCCTCCGCTGTGGGACAAGCTGATCCTGGAACGCATTGGAGACCAGAACAAGAAATCCGTTCTAGCTGTTAGCGACGGACACAGAACGGACAAGCTAATCTGCCTGGCCATTTGCACCGCTCCATACTGGAAAGAGGACTGCTTTTTCTTCCATCCGTGGTTCAAGAGTGTTTACTCAGACAACTGGTTCACCGACCTGGCTTACAGCCGAGGCGCAGTCATCGAGGCGCGGGACTTGGTGTTTGAGCACTCTCATCCGGCATTCGGCACGGCGACGATGGACCGGACGTATGAGCAACAGAACTCACCAGAACGCTACAAAGAAGGACTTGAACTTTATGAACGACTAAAGTCCGGCAAAGACTGGTCGTCCTGCCACGGTTGGTTTGACTACTACTATTTTTACGACAACATCGCCGGACTACTGAAGGATGGCCAGAGTGTGGCAGAGGTTGGCGTGTGGATGGGCCGCAGCATCATCTACCTGGCGCAGGCTCTCAAGCGCATGGGCAAGCGTGTCAGGCTCTACGCGGTGGACTCATTCGAGGGAGAGAAAGGAGAGCAGGAACAGTTGAAGCGCCTTGCCGATGCCGGAGGAAACTTGAGAGCAGTGTTCGAGGCGAACATCAAGCGCTGCGAGGTTGACGGCATGATTGAGATCATCGCCGGGGACAGCGCCGAAAGCGCAAGCAAGATTCCCGGCGGCTCGCTGGCGTTCTGTTTCATTGACGCCGCGCACGACTACGCGAGCGTCAAGCGCGACATTCTTGCTTGGACTCCAAAGCTTATGCCGGGCGGAATCATAGCCGGACATGATGCCCGGGCCCAGGGAGTGCGAAGTGGCGTAATTGACACGCTCATCAAGCCGGAGTTCGCCGGCTGCATTTGGGCGTCGGAAATCAAGGCGCCTGTCCTTCCGTGAAAATCTCCGCCCTAGTCCAGACCTACAACGAAGCCAACAGAATAGATGGCTTCATGCGGCACGCCACGAAGTGGGCCGATGAGGTTGTGGTTGTGGACAAGACCAGCCCGGACGGAACCGCAAAGATCGCTGCGGACATGGGCGCCAGAGTGAACCTGATTCCGTATTCTCCCAATGGACACGGAAACTACAGAGGGCTTTGCGATTGCTGTAGCAATGACTGGATTTGGTTTTTTACTGCGGGCGAGATTCCGACGCGCAGTCTGGTTTCCATGGTGAAGCGCACGCTCGACAGCGAGGGTGACAGTCTTGACCTGATACTGATTCCAAAGAAGCTTTACTCTTTCGGCATTCACGACACGCGCTCGCCGTGGTCAATCAGCTACCAGCCATTTGTCCTGAACCGGCTGCGGGCCAAGATTCAAGACACCATCCACGCCAACTTTCACGGAACGAACGCCAAACAGATTGACTATGCGCCGGACTGTTTCGTTTTGCACCCGACCCATCCGAACGTGGCAGCATTTCTGAAATCGCATTTCGATTACATCGAGCGCGAGGGCGCGGGCATCACTGACCCGATGCGCAAAATACAAGAGGCGGCGGCGATGCTTTCATATTTCGACTTCGGGAATGCGCAACCAACAGATCCACTATTCGGCCAGATGTGCGCCTGGCGGCTTTACTGGTATGGTGTGCTGCTAGAGGCATGGGAGAAAATGCGAGGGCACACATCCGACGCGCACTACGCGCAACTGCGCAATGAAATGCTGGAGGCCGAATGGAAATGAACCAATCACCGGAGCCGATGTTATCTGTGCTGACCCCGGCAGTGCCAAGCCGAATGGCAAACCTTGCGGCTCTCTGCTGTGAGCTGCAAAAGCAGATTGGCGACGGGCCGGTTGAGCACCTCGTCTTGCTCGACAACCGCAAGCGGACAGTGGGAGAAAAACGAGACGCCCTGCTTCGGGCCGCGCGCGGGCGGTATATCGCGTTCTCCGACGATGACGATTGGATTGCCCCGGACTATATCGAATCGCTCTTGGGCGCAATGAGCACCAATCCTGACGTGATTACCTTCCGCCAGCATTCTACGATTGACGGCGAAGAGAGCGAAACCATATTCCGGCTCGGTTCGCCAAACGAGCCGTTCAAGCCAGGCGGCACTCACCTGCGCAACGCCTGGCACGTCTGTGCATGGCGCCGCTCGTTGGCAATCCTGAGCAGCTTTCCGCCCGTCGACTTCGGTGAGGACTGGGCATTCTGCCGGCTGCTCTGCGGGCTGGCTGGATTGCGCGAAGTCCATCTTGACAAGGTTCTGCACTACTACAAGCACGACAGCACTAAGAGCGAAGCGCCGCCTCCGGTTGACACCGCAGCATAGGTGTGAACCGATTAGCACGAGAGATAAAGCGCAGCCAGCGCGAGGTGGAGGCGGCGCAAGGCAATCTCACATTCACATGGGCCGGCAACTCCTACGCGTGCGTGGCCGACGATACGCTCGCGGAAGGTCTGCTTACCATTGGCGGATTCCAGCCCGGAGCGGCGCTAACGCTGCACGTCCGCTCTGAGCTGCTGCCGTCGCCGGGACCCGCCGAGAATCAGACCGTTACTTTCTCAGGCCGCACCTATCGCATTGACCAGCTTCGCACCGTGCATGGTTGCGGAATCGTCGAGCTGATTCTGGAAGACCCGGCCAGGAGCGCGTAATGGCCGCGACCATCAAATTCAACTCGGCTGAGTTTGACGCTGCCCTGCGGGCTTATGCAGCCGTGTGCAAAAACATCCCCACCGAGGTCGTCAACCGAAAGGCCTACTTTATTGCGCGACGGGCGATTTGGTACACGCCGAAAGCGGACCGCGGCAAGATGACCAACGAGATTGGACCCACAGCCAGAGGCATCTCGATTAACACCGTGAAGCGGGGCAAGAACAAAGGCAAGAGCTATGTGAAAAAGGGGGCATGGCTCTATGCTCCCGGCCAAGCATCCACGGCGCCCGCTCTTGGGTTAATCATCAATGCGCGTCGAGGAAGGGCTGGCAAGCCGGGATTGCGCGGTCAAGAGATGGCTCAAGCGATGAAGAAGGTTTGGGGCGCAAGGTTGAAATCCATTGCGTACATCAACTCAGGGTGGATTACCGCGCGCGACACGTTCAAGCGGTGGGCTGGCGGTGGAGGCGGGCTTCCGCCTAACGATCCAAAATCTGTTCAGGTTGGAAGAAAGAAAGGCGATGCGCGTCCGGCAACGTCGTCAACGTGGAGAGCCAAGGCAACCCTGACAAACTCAGCGTCAACCAGCCGCGACAAAAAGGAAGCGCTGCGTCTCTACGGCGAGCCGGCGCTCGCCCGCGCATTCGCAATCGAGACGATTGATACAATGGATTACGTCGAGCGCAAACTGCGCGAGGCCGCGGCCAAAGTAGGAATCAAAACGAGATGAACTTGATGCTTGCAGACAAATTGGAATCAGCGCTTGCCGCGCTGGTCACAACCGCAGCCGGCGACCTGGCGGTGTTCACCGGGAAGCACTCAGACACAAAACAGATACCGTGCGTTATTTGCTCCGCAGAAATCTCAGAGGACGAAGAGCCGACGGGCAGCGGAAACCATATCTGCCGCGGAACCGTAGCCGTGAAGCAAAGCGCCGTCCAGAACCCGGACGGGACCGATACCGGAGCGGCCAGCCCGAAGAGTGCAACACAGACAATCTCCGATGCGATATTCTCTGCGGTTCAAACGGATACGCTCGCTGAGGACCTGACATCCAACGGGACTGATTTGACCGTGTTTCCAGGCTCAATCCGATTCCTGGCTTCGGAGTCTGGCCGCGACGATACCGGCCTCTGGATTGACTCGCTCTCCTTTTCCTGCTGCGCCTGCCCGTCCGATCTAACCTGACGGCTGTTGACTCCCGGCCATTTCTTGAATGGCTTGGACTTCTTCAGGACTCGGGACCATAGCGGGGATTACGGGTGTGATTGCCGGCATCACTGGGCCGGCAGCTGACGCCGCGCAAATCGCCGCAGTTAAGACCCTGCTTGTCTCTGAGATTGGGGGCATCTGCACCACGACCTATAACGGCGCGAAGCTCGTTGCGTCTGGTGAAGCACTGGACGGCTTGAGGACGATCCAAATCCAAATCATACCACTAGACCTAGATCTGTAACTTATGGCCGCAACAATCAATGGAGCACCAATCAATTTCGGATTTCAAGGCACGGCAGTAAGTGGCCTGCAAGGAATCAGCATCACCGGCATCACCGGATACCTTCAATCGCTCGAGTACTCCCGCAGCGCCGACGTAGAGGTGGTCAAGGACGGCAACGGCAATGAAGTGGTCCACGCCTGGTCGAACCAGAAGCGCGCGGCCAACCTGGAGCTAATTGTCAGCGGGGCGAGTCTGGCGGCAACGCTCACCGGAGTCAGCACTATGCTGCAAGCTCCGGGCACGCTGTTCGGCGTGAGTTCATGCACATCCCAGCCGGGCCTTGTCGGGGTAAGCTGGGAAGTGAAAGACTCGAAGGTGTCGCACAGCAACACGACCGCCGCCAAGCTGGCGCTGTCCCTAGAATCGCTCACAGACATCACTGGCGCTGCGTCATAACATGGATGGACTGTTCCTACTTCAACGCGGCACTGCCGGAGCCGTATAGGATCTTAGGTCTTGCGCTAAAACCCCTATCGCTGGGCCGTTATCGGCTTCTGAAAAGATTCGAGTGCGCTTTCGTCTCCGACGGCGAGGCGCGCGCCGGCATCTCCGACCTGCTCCTGGGTCTCGTCATCTGTTCTATGAGCGTTGACGATTTTCTTGCATCACTCGACAACGGCACGCTGGAAAAGGAAATCCGCAACTGGGGCCGGAAGGTTTGCCGCTGGCCGCTGTTGAGCCTGCTTCCGTTCATCGGCAAACACTGGCGCAAAAAGCACGTATTCGACTTCCGTGAGAAATGCGCGCTGTTTCAACGCTATCTGCTCGACGGAAGCGAGATGCCGAAATACTGGGACCAATCCGAAGGCGGAAAAGAATCCGGCGCGCATTGGTCGCAATCGGTGGAAGTGGTATTGCGTGGCGAGCTGGGATGGTCGGCAGAAGAGATTAACGAAGCACCGCTGACCAAGGCATTCGCGGATTACTTCCGGTGGGCGGAGAGCAACGGCCTAGTGCAGCTAATGACGCCGCAAGAGGTGGAACTCATCAAAGCAACGGAGGGCAACTAGCATGGGTTTAAGTCTTATCGGCACAGTCTCGCTGGACGGCAGCGGGTGGGACCGCGGCTTGTCGCGCATGGCCTCTTCCATGAAGAGTTTCATCGCCGGTGCATTCGGGTTCTATGGCGTGCAGGCTGCGATCCGCAAGACGGTGGACACTGCGAGCGAATTGATTGACGCGAGTAAGAGCTTGGGTGTCGCTCCTGAGCAGTTGCAGATTTTACAGAAGGCAGCGGAGGACGCCGGCTCAGACCTGGACGCACTGGCAACTGCATTCGAGAAAATAGACGTAGCCAGGGCAAAGGCGCTTGGAGGAGACAAGACAGCTCTCAAAGCGTTTGCTGCCATTGGGGTATCACCCGACGATTTGAAGACAAAGACCGCGGCGCGAATCTTCCAAGAGGACATGGGCCGAATCGCAAAGACCATGAGCCAGGAGACTGCTGGGCCAATCCTGGGACAAATCTTAGGAGCTAAGGGCGGGAAACTCATAGCAACCCTAAAGACTGACTTCGATGCGCTTGGCGCACAGATGCGCAATCTTGGAGCCATCACGGACACAGAGACCGCTGTTGCGCTACACCAACTGCGAGACAACTTTGCACTCCTCAGCAAGATCATGGTAAGCAGGTTTGGGCCTGCCCTGATTTCGCTGGCAGAGATGCTTTATAAAGCCGTCGGCGGATTGGCTGCCGGGTGGGCTTACGCTAAGACCTATGCCGTGCAGACATTCGACAGCGATAGGGCTCGAAGTATGCAGGACGTGATGGCGGCAACTCCCGGCTACGGCGGCGTAAGTCCTGGGCAGAAAGCTGCTTTGGACAGGCTAAAGCGCGCGGCATCTGTTGACAAAGCAGCCGCAGACTTGCTCGGGATGAGTCTTGACGATTACAGGGAAAAGCGGCTCAAGGACAAACATGAATCGGCCCGCAAGGCAGCGGGGGCAGAGGCTCTAAAAGTAGTTGACGCATTTTTAAAGCCTCTGGAGAAGATGAAAAAGGACTTGGAGAAGAAAGCGAAGGCGCTAAAGAACCCCAAGCCGCTTGTAGTCGAGCCTCCTGAAGAAACACCGGAGAGAAAGAAGGCTGTGGCCGCGCGCGTCGCGGCTGATACCTCAGACGTTCTACAGCGCGTAGGAAACTTCCTTGGATCATCGCGCAACATCCTGCAAGACCTCGGCTTCAGGCAGGTGGCACTCTTGCAGCAAATAGCCTACAACACCAGGCGCACGACAACCGACACAGCGGACTTTCCATATACATGAGCGCTTCACCAGTCATTAACGGCGCATCGGGAGCGCACGCGCAACCGATTGAATACGGGCTTGATGACAACGGACAGTTCACCATCCGTCGCTACCGCGGGACGCGCAGCCAGATTGCTACTCAATACTCTGTATGCGTTGCCGCTGGCGCTCACTGCACCGTCAAGCAGGGAATCGGGGTTGACGAGTTAGAGGCGCGATATTCCCACTCTCCAGACGGAAGCGGAAACACAGACGACCTGGTTGACGATTGGGAGTTTTTTGCGAACGTAGTAGAGAAGGACATTCTGGAGGCCGACATTGCCGCCGTGTCTGGAATCAGCGAGGAAGAGAAGGCAAAAATCCGCAACGCAATTCAGAACCCGCCAGAGGACAGTTCACCTGCGTTGACGGACGAAGATGCGATTGACATTTACCAGTTAATGCTCAAGGGCCAGCGCAGCATACGAGTCAATGCCCCGGTGTTGAGGCACACTCTGACTGTGAGCAACAGCTACACCATCAAGGCCGCGTTGACGAATGTTGGTAAGGTGATTTCGTCGGCAACGCTGGCCTCGCAGGAATCGCTGCCGGTGGATGTGTTATTCAACCTGCCGAACGACATATCGACTGACTCTTTGCTGCAATATGGATGGTTCAAGATGCATCCAACAATCCGCATGTCGGCGCGCCAGCGGGCGCAGATTGAACAGCAATGGGAATACGGGCTGTGGCCGATTGTGGTTTATGGTGCGGCGCTATGATGCGAGAACCGAATCCACCGACTGGAAACAGCGCGATTGCCGCCTGGTGCCGCAAGCTGCTCGATTATGTGCGTTCGATTCGGCTGGTGTCGGGGCCTGGCTACCGGCTTCGTCCGTCGTCACTGGGCACGACGCTTGAATTGTTTCCTGGCGGCGGCGGTGCAGAAAGCACGGCAAGGCGATTTCGAGTCAAGAGCGTTCAAGGCGATTACGCGACATGCCGAACATGGGATGGCTCTGTGGAAGGTGATAGTGACGTTAATATCGCCAAGCCTCCGCAGTTGAGGCATACCATCACATCACAAACCGTCAACACAGTTAGCGTAGCATATAGCGGGCACACGATAACTGATGGCGTATGTACGCGAGTCGCAAGCGCCACCGGATACGATTCACAGAACGAAATGGTTTTGCCGGTGTGGCAACTCGCTGGCACTGGTAAGGACGCAGAACTTTTTGCAATCCAGCCAGACGGAGGAACCGGTGTGGACGATGCCCCGGATTGGCTCGACCTCAACGTGGATGGGCGGGCTTGGTGCGAGTTGTATCCAGTTAGCGACGTGCTTTCCAGCATGGGATGAAGACCGGAATCCTAACTGGGCCGATTGCCAACGTGCTAACAACTGGTCCGATGCACTCTGCTCTGAAGTGCTCTCGCCTGCGACCCGTCAGCATACCTGACACCGTCCCATCTATCGTCGGCCAATATGAGGAGTTTAACGGGGTGGCCATGGGAGACCCAATCGAATTTTCTGCGGGGTTCCAAGACCGCCGCAGGGGGTACTGGATGGAAGCAATGCATTACGCCGGCGGCGAGTTGGCCTGCTATTGTCCCTGGGGCATTGATGGCGGCACACCGGAAAGCGAATGGGGTCTATCTGGAAAGCTCGTTGTGGCGCCTGGTAGCGGCTGGGGAGTTTTGCATGCCAGTGGCAATCAAAGTAACCTCACGGTCCTGCCTTGGTCATTCAAAGGATGGACCGATGTCCAGACCTCGGGGGGGCTCTACATCGGGGACGGCGCCCGCAACCAAGTCTGGGGACCAGCGTGGGGAACCCTGTTGCAGTTCGATCCGATTAGCGATTGCAGTATCCTCACCATGGGGGCCGATCCCTCGCCCATTGACCCGACAACCTGCGCTTCGTTTGAGGAGATTGTTATCGAGGCGAATGAATCTTACACCGTTGAGCCTAGTGCTGCGGTGAGTAGCAGTCCGTACACTTATGCCGTAGCAATATTCTACCCGGAGCGGCATCCATCCGATTTAGGACTATCATGAGAACACTACTAGCATTAGCTGTCGTTTGTGCCATTGGGTCATGCGGTGCCTTGGCTGACACCAATACAGTCCCCACCATGATCAGCGTCCCCTGGGTCATTGACCCGCTAAACGCCACGAACTATGCGCGGACGAATTTGCCGGCCTGGTGGGACGATGGAGGCTACCACTCTGAAGGTGTGAAGCTGTGGCAAATGACTCAGGCGCTCATGGAAAACCTTCGTCGCATCACGAATGCCCTCTCATTGCTTGGCCAGAGCAATATCGTCTCAGGAATCGCCGAGGCGCTGAGCAACGCCGCCCCGGCTTACGTGAGCATCGACGGGGAGGCTCGGTTCGCCTCCTTGTCGGTTTGGTCTGGCCCCCAATTCACTCTGGACACCAACGGAAACGTAACCGCTCGCTCCGCCATTATCGGAGCCGGTGGCACCAACATCATAGAGCTTTACAGTGATGGCGCCGCCGCGTTCGCCAACAGTCAAGCCGCGATTGAGACGGGCGGCAACGTGCGGGCTACAGAGTTCTCGGGCATCAACAACGGCCCTGCCATCTTCAACCACGGAATCACCATCAGTGCCCCGCTGACGTTTCCTGCCACGAACTCCCCATCCGCCGGGGATGCGTTGCGCTGGGATGGCACTCATTTTTATTGGGGGCCGTAACGGCCTGCATATTCAGTTGACGCCATCCCCTTAATGACATGAAGATATTTCTTGTTTTTCTCTGCACGCTAATCAGCCTTTCGCTGAACGCCGCTCATGTTCAGTTCAGCCACATGGACTTTGCGCAGACCATGCAAACCGGGCGCGTGCTAAACCTCTTCCCCGTCTCGATTCCATCCTGGGGAACGAATGGATTGACGACCGTGGACCGAGTGGCGGTGACGAATGACACAACCGGAACCGTGACAGTCAGCAACATGCTCGCCGGAACCTACCGCGGTGAGTTCATCGGCAAGTGGAAAGTCACAACCAACTACTTCACAGTGCCGGACACCGACATCCTCGTTTATGCGTCAAACATCGTGAGCACGACCACGCTCACGGCCTCGCAGATTGCCGGCTACACGATGGCGCAACAGGACGCACGATTTCAGAAGGGCACCCAGACGCTCACTAACTGGTCGCAAATCAGCACGAATATTCTTGCGACAATTAGCGGAGGACTGGTAAGCGGTGCAAGCGCAACGAACAACACGTTCTACGGGATGACGGTGGCGAGCGGGGACGGGGCGGGGCTGACGAACCTGCACGGCACCAACATCGTGGCGGGCACCATCGAGGCCAGTGCGCTGTCGGCGGCGGCGCAGGCAACGTGGATCACCAACGGGCAGGCGGGCGTTTCGTTCCCGGCACTGACGATTGACGGCGTTCACTATTCGTACTTCTGGGAAGTGAACGATGATGATGGGACCATGGTTCTCGAATGCGGCGAATCGAACATCCTGTTCACGACTGATGGGCGCGTCGCGGCAACTGCGTTCTACGGCGACGGCTCGGGCCTGACGAACCTGCACGGCACCAACATCGTGGCGGGCACCATCGAGACCAACGCGCTGTCAGCGGCGGCGTACGAGGCGCTGGTTGGGGGCGGTGGCACGGGCCAGACGAATTGGCCGGCCAGCGCAATCACGAATGCGACGTGGATCACCAACGGGCAGGCGGGCGTGGTGCTGGACGGGATACAGCTCTATTCCAGCGTCGGTAATGCGGTGATAACCAACGCCGCTGGGGTCCTACAATTCGACAGTGGAGCCGGGACGAAAGCCACGTTCGCGGACGGCGACTGGCAAGTGGTAGAGCTAATCGCAACGAACGGGGTTACGTCTGGAACCAACAGCGTGAGGTTGACAGACGCGAGCGGGATCGTGCAGTTAGGGGCGCTGCCGAGCGAGGTGCTGACGAACAACTACACCGGCTCCATCGTGCAGACCAACACCGCACAAGCCAACACGTTCTTAAGTCTGGACGGAAACAGGACTACTAGCGGGAATGTGATTGAATATAAGACCAACAATGTGAGCAAGTTTTCTGTGACTTCCGCGGGCGCGGTTACTGGTACGAGCTTCGGCGGCAGTGTGGACGTGGGAAATGGGTACCTTCTCATGAGCGCTAGCGGGTACTTGCGGCTGGGGCCGAGCTACAAATTTGAGATCTTGAATCTCACCAACTTGACATGGGGAAAGGGGTATTCTGTGAATTTTGTCATGGGTGGCACCCTTACCGCGACGAATGGCAATGTGATGTATCAGCTAGCAACGATTCCGACCAACTCCGTGCCTGCGTCTGAGGCTGGCATCACAAATTTTCTCCACATCAACCTGACCAACATCGGGCCGTGTTACGTCTATACCAACTACACGGACGGTGGATTAAAGATTCTTAGACCCACACTGACAGAAGCAACGTGGCCATGAGATTGCCGCTGTTCATCCAGGGGACGGAAGCATGGCAGTGAATTGTAATCCAAAATGACAAATATTCCAATGAACGACATAGAGCGCATCGTGGACCATGCGGCGGCGCAGA
>Ga0172371_10002403_pt1 | contig 29727 bp, 30 predicted proteins | sample Lak12m_FD_114543 | JGI IMG/M metagenome (GOLD analysis project Ga0172371, IMG submission 114543) | Freshwater microbial communities from Kabuno Bay, South-Kivu, Congo - kab_022012_12m | ecosystem: Environmental > Aquatic > Freshwater > Lake | place: Democratic Republic of the Congo: South-Kivu...
AGATTGCCAAAGAAAATAATTCCTGCGGGTGCCAATGTGGGTGCAAAGATGTTAGTCCGGAAGCCATTTCCCGCGCTATCGGCTATAGTGATGCCGAAATGAATATTGCCCCAGATGCTAACCTGGGTTTAGGTTGTGGCAATCCTACTGCTTTTTCGGAGATTAAAGAAGGTGATACAGTTTTGGATCTCGGATCGGGGGCTGGTTTTGACGCTTTCCTGGCTCTTAAGAAAGTTGGAGAAAAAGGAAAGGTAATCGGCGTGGATATGACTGAAGAAATGGTAAACAAAGCGAAAAAGAACGCCACTAAGTATAATTACAAGAATGTTGAATTCCGGCTGGGAGACATTGAAAAACTGCCGATTGACGACAATTCAGTGAATGTAATTATTAGTAATTGTGTAATCAATCTCGCGCCTGACAAAGACAAGGTTTTCGGCGAAGCCCATCGAGTGCTCAAAAATGGTGGGAAGATGTTTGTTTCCGACATTGTTTTGCTGGAAGAGCTTTCTGATGAGATAAAAAATAATCCCGAGTTGATTGCGGGTTGTGTTGGAGGAGCCATACTCAAAGAGGATTATCTAGGGAAAATAGAAAAGACTGGTTTTAAAGTGGATGTTTTGAATGAAAACAAAGATATCAGTAAAAAACAGTATCGGGGAATTCCTCTAGAAAGTGTTTTGGTAAGAGCAACTAAATAAAATAAGTTCTTGAAGAATACCTGTGTTATTTAAGTTCTTAAAAGTATCCACTAGCTGGAGCGTGATTATTATGCGATTATGGCAAAATAATAGTGAATATTCTTTATGTTACACTAAAATTAACTAATATTTGACAATGTTTAGTTAATTTACTATAATATCCCCATACAATTAACTAAATTTTATGCCAACGACTAAACCGATCAAAAACAAAATAAAAAGCCTTAAAAAAGAATATGAAACGTTGCGCAGGGGCAAAGACTCGCTCTTGGTAATGGTCGACGAGGCGGAAATTCCTGAAAGTGTCTATAACTCTAACGCGATTGAAAATTCCACGCTTACCCTGAAGGAGACCGAGAAGATATTATTGGAAATGGAAGTATCAAGGGAGGTCTCCCTGCGGGAAGTTTTTGAAGCCAAAAACCTCGCCCGGGTGATGGAATATACCCGGAAAAAATCACAGGAAGCCGAACTTGGTAAAGATTTGATCTTATTTCTCCATCAGATGCTAATAAATGGCATTGACGACAATATCGCCGGCCGCTTTCGCAAGAAGGGAGAATATGTCAGAGTGGGAACACATATCGCTCCAGCTCCGGAACACGTTGAGCGAATGGTGGAGTCGGCCTTACTGGAATATTCCAGCGAGGCAGATAAATATTTTGTTGATAAAATTGCCAAATTTCATCTGGATTTTGAAACGATTCACCCTTTTTGCGACGGCAACGGCCGGATCGGTCGGGTCCTAATGAATTACCAACTGCTGCGAATGGGTTTCCCGAGGATTATTATCAGAGATAAAGAGAAGAAAAAATATTATCAATCCTTTGGCGACTATCGTTACGGCAAAAACACTAAAATAATGGAAAAGGTCGTTGCCTTGGCTCTGATGGAAGCCCTCCACAAAAGAGTAACTTACCTCAAAGGGAAAAAGATTATCACGGTCTCTGAATACGCCAAAAAACACAAAAAATCCGCGCCAGCTTTGCTAAACGCTGCCCGCCGGCAAAATATCCCAGCTTTCCGGGAAAGAGGAACTTGGAAAATCGCATTTGATTTCAAATCATAGCTTTCAAGAAGAACACTTTGAATCAATTTCTATGGAAGAAACAAAATCCCAGCAACAAACTAAGGTAGTTTGCTCCGTTCTTGTCATAGCCTAAGCCCAAAAGCTTAGCCTCGATTTTATTTTTCCACCACAATCATTGAGGTTATTTTTTCTTCAAATTTACCGTGCAACCCGGTAGGGTAATCTTCCAACGAATCCTCCAGGGTTTTGTAATCGTAGCGGAATTTTTCTCCCCGGCTGGTTCCGGAGTCGTGGGTGATGAATTCTCCCGTAGCGTCATCGTAACCGATGATTACAATCTTGTGGTTTACCGGCCCAGGAGGCGCGTAGTAGGGATTGCCGAGCTTCACGCCGTTAACCGGAACGATAACCACTCTGCCTCCGCTTAACTCTCTTTTTATATCTTCCGCCGTTATGTTTTCCGCCAGGCGGGCTTTGGAGTAATTGAAATATTCATTCAAAAGTTTCAGGGTGTCGGCGTTGGAAAGGTCGTGAAAATGCCCGTAATTTTTCAGGTGATAATCCGAAATTTTCTTTATCTCTTCCTGCGCCGTTTCGGGAGTAAGCATTTCCCCTCTTGCCCAATAAACCGCCATCAGAATCGAAGCCTCCTCGCAGCCATTTTGCTCCCCCACATCTTCCCAGTTTCCGAAAGGCGCTTGGGAAGTAAAAGGAACATCCAGAAGAACTTTTGAGGGAAGAGCTTCCGGTTCGGAATTTTTATCTGTTTGGCTTTCGGTGGCAACGGGCCGAATATCCTCACGCTGCTTTTCTTTGTTCTTAAATAAATAAAAACCTGCTCCAGCCAATACCGCGATTAGGAAAGGTAAAATTATAGGGAAATGTTTAATTGGTTTCATGTTTTTCAAAGTTTTAGCTTGGCGGCCAGTTTTCTATCTTTATTTTATAACGCTTTTTATCAAAAGCGGATGGAGATATCGGCATCGAAAAGTTAAAACGGGCTTTCTGGAGGCTCTCGAGCCACAGCCACTGTGAAATACGGGGAAAGCAGGGTGTATAATATAAATGACAAGGACGTTAAATAAATCTATGCAAAAGATTATTCCCCGTTTCTCTGTGATTATTGGTTTGATTATGGTTGTCTTGGCCGGAATATTTTACTGGAAAAATTTTCGGGGGAGCAGACCGGCCTTGCAAAAAGCCCCGCTAGAATTTCCCGGGTTTCTATTTATTCGGAAGATAGTTATCACAAACTGGTTGATCTGCCTTCCGGCGGGCACCACACTACAAGAACCTTACTTTTTGGCGTTGACGGTCGTCTTTACGTCTCAATCGGCTCCTCTTGCGATACTTGCGTGGAAAGTGATAAACGGCGCGCGTCAGTTTACGTGACGGACAAAGAAGGCAGCGGCTTTCATCAGTTTGCGTCTGGGTTGCGGAATTCCGTTTTCATGGTTAACCATCCGGTAACGGGAGAAATTTGGGCCACTGAAATGGGCCGGGATTTTCTGGGCGACAACTTGCCTCCGGATGAGATAAACATTATCAGAGAAGGAAAATCTTACGGCTGGCCTTATTGCTACGGTAACAAAATCCAAGATAAGAAGTTCGATTCTTCTGATAAGGCCAAGCAAATATGCGAAAATTCCGAACCGGCCAAAATTGAAATTCCCGCCCACTCCGCCCCGCTGGGACTGGCTTTTTTCCCGGAAAATTCCGCTTGGCCGAGAGACTATTGGAATAATTTACTGGTCGCTTACCACGGATCTTGGAACCGCACCGAGCCTGCCGGTTACAAAATCGTCCGCTACAAACTGGATAGGGAGGGAACCATACTGGGCCAAGAAGACTTCATCAGCGGCTGGCTTGCCGGAAAAAATGCTACAGGCCGTCCAGTCGGCATTCTTATCCAACCTGACGGTAAAATCTTTATCTCCGACGATAAAGCCGGAGTGGTTTACTTAATAGAGTACCGGGAATAAAGAGAATTATAATTTACTCTTTACTTAAACGTTATGCGCTTTTTTAGAAAGCACAAATACGATATTTTGATAGTTCTATCCCTGATAGTTATTACCGGGATTCTGATCGAGTTGCGCGACAAATTCGGCATTTTAAGTGACCGGGAAAGCTTTGAGAGTTTCATCGAAAGTTTCGGGGCTTGGGCTCCGCTGATTATTATTCTTACCATTATTCTCGAGGTGGTGCTGGCTCCTCTTCCAGGCTTCATTCCGGCTGTTTCCGCCGGGTTCATTTTCGGCGCTTTCTATGGATCCCTTTACACTTATGTCGGGAACGTTCTGGGAACCTTTCTTGTTTTCTGGCTTTCCCGGAAGTTTGGCCGGGCAATTATTGAAAGGCTTGCCGGAAAACAAAAGTTGGAAAAATATGGTAAGCTGGTTTCCCGCCGGGAAAATTTCTTGCTTTTTCTCTACGTCTTCCCGTTCTTTCCCCTTGATATCGTAAGCGGGGTATTCGGCCTCACCAAGATAAGCTTTGGGAAATTTTCCCTGGCTGTTTGTGCAGGATTTCTCGTTCACGTCCTTATCCTCAACCTCTTCGGCGACTGGCTTTCCCATCTTTATTTTATGCTATAACTTATTATATTTTTTTAGCTTTCATCCCTATGCCGCTGCATCTCCTCGGGATCTTGGGAAAATCTTAACGTTGAGCCCTACAAAAATATCATCAACGAATATGGCTTGGGCAACAAATTGCTTTGGGTCACCGAGGCGGAAACCACGACTTCCGATGATCCAGCCGTCAATGCCAGCCAGCTTCGTAACGCCGTGAAAACCGCCCGCCAGTTGGGAGCCAGCCGGATTTTCTTCACCCGCTATAACTTCACCGACTCTAATGACTACAGTTCCACAAACAATTTCGGCAAGAAATGGTTTAAAAAAATAATCAGGACCAACTAAAAATTCCTCTGGCCGTACTATCTGGGCGTCTACGTAAGCGCGCTTGTGCGCTAGAACGGGGGTTTTTATGGGTTTATAATATAGGTAGAAAAGTAAATTAAACCCATGAATAAAGACTTAAAAATAACCCGGACTTTGAAAGCTCCCAGGGGAGTGGTTTGGAAAGAGTGGACCGACCCGGAAGAGGTGAAAAAGTGGTGGGGACCGAAAGATTTTACCGCACCGGTGGTTGAAAACGACTTGCGGGTGGGCGGCAGATATTTTTACTGCATGCGCGGCCCAGACCCCGAAGACGGAAAAGTAAAGGACTTTTGCAACGTCGGACAGTACGTCCAGGTGATGCCGAAATCAAAGATTGTCGCGACCGACCAGTTCGCCGACGCCAAAGGTAATCCCGTTCCCCCTGCCCACTACGGCATGCCGGGAGAATGGCCGGAAATCAATATGTCGACGGTCACTTTCGCTGACGCGCCGGAGGCCAGGACCAAGCTGACAATCTTCCAGGAGGACATCCCCGAAGAAATGATCGAACCCGCCCGAATGGGCTGGAACGAATCGCTGGACAAACTCGAGGACGCCCTGAAGTCGTGATTCCATTGACCAAAACAATAATAAAGCTATAATTATTAACCCAACATGGAGGCCAATTTTGGGACGTTTTAACGTCCTCAAAAATATTCTTTAAAAAAATAGAGAGGTGAAAGAAAATGTGTGGAATTATTGGCTACATTGGTGATGAATTAGCCTTACCCATCATCAAGGAATTTGGCCAAAAGCGTCACGGTCGAATAAAATCTCAAAATATTGTGCGTCATTAGGCCGGCAGGGCTTTCGCTGCCGGCTTTTTTGTTTTCCAGCGCGAATCAATGTGTTAAAATATAATAAATAATGTACCTTTATGAATTGGCCATATTATTCAAGAACGTATGAAAATTGGGCGCCGATGCTGGGGAGGATTTTGGTTGCAGGAGCCTTTCTTTTTGGGGCTTACGGTAAATTTCCCGGGACTGAAAGTTTTCAAATGTCGGTCGGCTACACCGCTCAATACGGAGTGCCGTTTCCGAACGTTGCTGTTTTTTTGGCGTTTATCCTGGAAGTGGTGGTGGGAATTTCCTTGCTCGTCGGCTTTCGGGCGCGAGCCGCAGCTTTCGTTCTGATGCTCTACACAATCCTACTAACCCTTATTTTTCACTTAAGTTTTGCCGATCAGATTGCGGCCGGATTTTTTATCAGCCACCTGACACTGATAGCCGGTTTGCTCTATATCTCCGTTTATGGAGCCCAGTATGGCGCCATAAAAAAGTCCGAACTACCCCGGAAACTCTACCGCACCCAAAACTAGACCCATATGAAGACTGAAAAGAAAAAGAAAATAACTCATACGCTTATTATCTCTGACGTCCACTTGGGCTCGCGAGTCAGCCGGAGCCGTGAAGCGGCTCATTTATTGAAGCAATATGAATTCAGGAAACTGATTTTGCTGGGGGACATTTTTGATGACCTGAATTTTAATAATTTGAGGGAAGAAGATTGGAAATTTATCTCAATGATTGGAAAATATTGCCGCACCCACAAGGTGCGTTGGGTAGAGGGGAACCATGATTTCGGTTTGGCGAAAATCTTCGGCGCCATGATTGGCGCCAAGGTGTTCAGAGTTTACCGCTGGCAAATCGGCGGTAAAAAATATGCCGCCATCCACGGGCACCAATTTGACAATTTCCTGGTGGATAACTATTTCATCAGCATTTTAGCCACCCGGATTTACAATATTATCCAAATGGCTGATTTCTCCGACAAGCGGATCAGCCGGTATTTGAAAAGGAGCAGCAAAGGCTGGTTGCGGCTTTCCGGCAAAGTGGCTCGGAGAGCCATTTTATACGCCCGCTTGCACCGGATCGATTACATTTTCTGCGGCCACACCCACAAAGCCATGGAAGAACGCCGGGGAAGCGTCCACTACTACAATTCCGGCTGCTGGACGGACATCCCCCAAACTTTCATAACGGTTGACCAAGACAATATCCGCATCCATAAATACCCCTGACGCGAGACAAAATCAACCTGGATTTTAGACGGAATCTTGCTATAATAAAGTAAGGAAGCCATTAATTATTGCTTATGAAGATTCCGGCGAAATTACCCCAATTTTTAATTCAGAAATCGTTAATAATTGTCACCAGCAAGCAGAATGCGGTTTTATACGAGGTATATGCGGGAGAAATTGAAGAAATCGGTTCGGTTAGCGTTCCCAAGCGCGATTTTTTTCAGGTTTTTAAGGAAAATTTGCTTCCGCTAATAAAAAGATTTGGCGCCATTGGCGTTTACATTTTTTCACCCAGCCACATGATAACCGATATGAAAAGGTTATTATCGTCCTTTTGCCGCGGCAAAATCGTTATGTCGTTTAAAGGCAGCTACATTGCCCTCCATCCGCTTGAACTGATAAAAAAAATCGACCAAAGGCTCGGGGAAAAATTGAATAAAATAAGAAGAAAACCGGTGACAGAGGAGGAAAAGAGAATACTCGAAAGGTCCGAACAAGCTTGCGCCTCTTATCGCTGCCAGCGGACTGGTTGGCTCTAGGCAACTAAAAATAGATGGCCTATAGTAGAAGTTACTTTGCCATAATTTTGGGCCATGAAAAAGTTTGCCATTATTTTAGTTTGCCTAGTAATAATCGGCACGGCTGGTTTTTTTGTTTATAAAAATAAGTTATTCTTTCCCGGAAAAAAAGCGCTGGACTTTTCCGGCGAGAAGAAGATAACCATTAGTGATGACGGTCTGGCCCGCGATATCACTACCAAGGCCCAAAGTGTGGCCGGATTATTGGCAGAAAACAATATTCAACTTGCCGAGAAGGACGAAGTGGTACCGTCAAAAGACACTCAATTGTTTCCGGGGATGAACATCACAATTAACCGGGCCGCTAAAATAAAAATCGCGGTGGACGGGGAGGACAGAGAAGTGTACACCCTCTCAAAATCCGTTGCTGACGCGCTTGGCGCGGAAAACATTGACTTGGCGCCCCAGGATCAGATTGATCCGGCATTGGATACGCCTCTCCAAAATGACATGGACATCACTATCACCCGGATTAATTATGAGGAAGAAAGCGTTGACGAAGACATCGATTTCAAGGAAATCGAGCAAAAGGACAGCAAAGTGGATTGGGGGACCAAAGAAGTTTCCCAGAAAGGGGAGAATGGCGTCCGGGAAACGGTTTACAAAGTTCACTACGAAAACGGCAAAGAGGTTTCGCGCAAAAAACTTTCCACGAAAATCACCAAATCGCCGGTCACCCAAATTGTGAAAACCGGCACCAAACTGAAAATCGGTAAATCCGATTCGGGCATTGCCAGTTGGTATAACGCAGGGATAAATGAATGCGCTTCGCGCGATTATCCGCCGGGAACCTGGCTGCGGGTCACCAACCTTTCAAACGGGAAGGTCGCCTACGCCCGAGTGGCCGGTTACGGCCCGAAAAAAGGGACGGGAAAACTGATCGACCTCGACAATAAAACTTTCAAACAGATCGCCCCGCTGGGGCAGGGGACTTGCCGGGTCAAGGTGGAACAAATCTTGAGCCGGGGCTTCAAACCCGACGATGACTAAAATTCTCCAGTTTGTTTATTTAGAGTAATATTGAATTTAGAAAATTAAATTATTTTATGCTGACTGCCCTAAACGCGGTTTTGTTGGGAGTTGTCGAAGGAATCACCGAGTTTTTGCCGATATCATCCACCGGCCATTTGGTGCTGGCAAGCGATCTCCTGCAAATCAGCCAAACCGATTTTGTGAAAAGCTTTGAAATCGCCATCCAGCTGGGGGCAATTTTATCGGTGGTAGTGCTTTACTGGCAGCGGGTGATCGTCAATTGGGAAATCTGGAAGCGGATAATTGCTGCGTTTATTCCGACAGCAATTCTAGGCGCGGTTTTTTACAAAATTATCAAAGGATTTTTGCTGGGAAACAATACGGTAATTGTGTATTCCTTACTTATTGGCGGTATTCTAATCATTCTTTTTGAATGGTTTTACCAAGAAAAGGAGCACAGCATCAATGAAATTGAAAAAATTTCCCTCGTCAAAGCCGCTTGGATCGGCGTTTTCCAGTCTATTGCCATGATCCCGGGAGTTTCGCGCTCGGCTGCCACTATTTTGGGAGGAATGGCTTTGGGCGTAAACCGCCAAGCAATCGTGGAATTTTCCTTTTTACTGGCCGCGCCCACCATGTTGGCCGCCACCGCGCTGGATTTGCTCAAAAGCGGCGGCAGTTTCACGGCAGGGGAATTTGGAATTTTATTTATCGGATTTATTGTTTCTTTCATTGTTGCGATTGGGGCGATTAAATTCCTTTTGAATTTCATCAAAAATCACACCTTCATCACCTTTGGGATTTACCGGATTGTCTTAGCCCTAATATTTATCGCTTTTGTAATAAAATAAATTTAAAAAACCAAAATGAGTTCAAGAAACAAAAAGAAAACGGAACCGCCCGTTCCGGCTAACGACAATAAAACCCTTATTATCGTGGTTTTATCAATAATACTGTTTTTATTCATTGCGGGCGCTTTGGGCGGCGGTCTGTATATTTTCTTAAAGCAAAAAGCGCCGGACCGCCAAATCAAGACTGTTTCCCCGGGTCCCCAGCCAACCATTCCCGAAACGAACCAAAACTCCAACCAGTCGTCCCCGGGACCGGAAGAGGGATTTTTACCCCCGGCATCCAGTGAAAAAAACATGGGTTATATCAAAAAAGTCTATACTAAAAGCGGCAAAAATTTCATTGATATAGACTACCTCCAATGGCTTACTGGCGCGGACGCGGAAAAAGCCATGCGGGAAGATGGCCAATGCCCCAAAACCGGGGAGTGCATCGTCTTTGACGGCTACTATATCCGCAACCAAAATCCGCTGATTAGGACTTTCGAGGTGGCTCCCGATGCCGAAATCCGCATGATGACGCTCGATTCGGAAACCACCGGCCGGGTGGACGAGAACAAACTGATCACTTTTGATGAATTGAAAACCATACTCACTCCTCAATCAACCAGCCAACAACGCTATGAATTCACTCCTTTTATCGTCGAACTGAGCAATAACAAAATCGTAAAAATTGTTGAGCAATATATTCCCTAATTTTTTACATCGTTTTGGCTCCTACCGGGGAAGAAGGCGGTGAGTAGTTGTTGCTTCCGCTCGGACTGACTTTCACGAAGAAAGCATAGTTGGTGCCTGAATGCAGGTTGCTGACATTCACATTGGCCATGCCCTGCGAATCAAACATCGCCGCGTAAGTCCTGGTCGCGGTGTTGCCGGTGTCTTGGTTCCAGACGTACACTTGGACCGAAGCGCTCATACCCGCTCCCTGGGGATAGCCGACTTGCAGGTTGACCGAACTGCTATCCGTGCTGTAGACGTTTAAATTCGGGGCGTTCATATTCCTGGGTCCATACAGGTTGGCATTGGAATTGCTATTATAAGGATTATCATAAGAGCTTCCACTTCCCGTACCGCTCCCCATGCTGCTGTTGTCGTTGCTGTTTTGGTTGCCGTATCCGCCTCCGTAGCTATCATAGGTCTGGGCTTCCGCCACCGCGGCCAAAACCAAGACCAGGGCCGGAACCGCGGCCACCAAGGACAATTTCTTTGCGTATTCAATTATTTTACTCATTGTATTGGCTTAAAAATTTTTAATTTCCGAAAATTTTTCGAAAATAAGCAAATTTTTAAGGTGGCGGGGTAGATCCCCGAGTGCCTCTTTTTCTTTTATTGTAGCATAAAATAAAGTGAGACGTTTTCGGAAGGCAAAAAATATGATACTTTTGTTAACGTTTATTAAAGTTTGCCTTTATGTACGACCGAAGTGATAAAATAAGATTATTTATTTTCGGCGCCTCGGCAATCGGGATTCTGATGGTAATTGTCGTGGTGCTTTCGGTGGTTTGGCCCCGCAAAGACGAGACCTCCTCTGTTACCGGCGGGGAAGGGAGCTCTGTCCAGCCGGTGCCGATCGGCCGTGACGGGAATGCCGGGGAAGCCTCCCTGACTAGTCCGCAGGGAACCAACGGCATCCAAACCACGGCTCCGATCAATATGAATATCAATAGTTCTTCCGTGGCTGCGGGTCCCGGCCTTCCGGCGGAAGCGAACAATAATGGCCAAGCCGCGCCGGGTCCTCTGCTGGCGCCACCGCCGCCCCCGCCGCCGCCGGTGGACATGAACCGGCTCAAAAAACAGGGCTGCGTGGCCGACGGGCTGCTCACCGAATACAGCCCGGAAAATGCCAAATTTATCGACTTGATCAACCGTTCCAACTGCTATTACCTGCACCGCGCCATTGAGACTTGGCTCAATCCGCCCGATTTCGAAAAAATCAAAAAGGTTAAGGACCAAATTACCAAAAAAGACGTGGTTTACGGCATGTTTATCGCCGAAGCGATTGACACCAAGGAAACCTACTACAATGAGAAAAAGAACCGCGATTTTGATTTTTCTAAAATGTGCCACAAAGGGTCGGACAACTATTGGGGGGAACACACCTGCCGCCCCGCTTTTTCGAGCGAAGAATACCGCGACTATGTCCAGCAAATCTCCCGTCACGCCATCGACCAGGGAGTACAAAGCTTCATGTTCGGCCAAATTTACTGGCAGGAAGGCTCGGAGAACCACTATGCCAAGAAAATCCTGAAAAGCATCCGCGACTACGCCAAAGAAAGCGGTGTTGACGTGATTCTGGGCGCCCAAACCGGCTCGATTACCGATGCCGATTACCTGAAATTATTTGACTACATCGAGGGCGGAGTGGGCATCAATGGCAACGGAGACATCGAACAAGGGTCCTGCTCGTCAAAACACGGCAGCTGCTGGGCGCTGCTTTGGAATAAAGCCTATGCCAGCAAGGCCAAAAACGTCTTGCTGCACCTGGACTGGACCGGCATCCCTTCCGACGACCTGGATATTTTCGCCCGTATGAGTCAAAACAAGCGGGCCCGGACCTTGCAGAATTTATACTCTTATTTCACCTCGAAAAACATGGGCTTTATGATGCCATTTTTCGGGGTGCTTGACCGCAACAACGGCGGCTGCTACGGCCCGCGGCCGCGCTACTACTCGCCCGACAACGCCTACACCTGCAAAGACGAGGACGTCATCAACAAAATCCTGGGTCAATAGCAACCTAGCGGTTATTTCACCACGACCGTTCCCTTCATATTCGGATGGATACTGCAGTGATATGCGTAGGTTCCCGGGGTGGTGAAAGTAAACTGATAAGAATCGCCGCTGGTCAAATTCCCCGAGGAAAACTGGCCGTTATCCGCCGTCACCGTGTGGGTGATTGAATCCTGATTGGTCCAGCGGACCGTAGTTCCAGCCGATACGGTAATCTGAGCCGGATTGAAAGCCATATTCTTGATGGTCACGTCAATGGCTTGAGCCGGCGCGTTCATGCCCGGATTGGAATTATCGTTGGTGTTAGAATTAGAATTGAGCGGAATCTGGCCTCCCGCCGGTCCTGTCGGAGCAGTCGTCCCCTGGTCCTGCAAGTTAGTCGGCTGGTTCGGCTGGATCACGTTGGATGGTGACTGATTCGAATTATTAGGACTGGTAACCTGTTGCTGCTGGTAGGCCGGTGGGTTAATATTTCCGTTGTTACCCTTACCGGCGCTTCGGTAATATAACAAATACCCCAAAATCACAATCACGATAATAACCGCAATAATCCCGATGATGCTTTTACTATCCATATTTCCCAATTAATTATTATTTATCTTTATCTATTTTAATGATAGCATTACTTCGATAATCAATAAAGACGGCCGCTGGATTTGAGAAAACTTTGTCCAATTTTAAATGAAACTGTAAGTTTTATTGAACAACTGAACAAAAATTAGGGTTCCTGAAAGCCCACTTTAAAGCCCGTAATTTTTGATTATCTTCTTGTATTTTTTGCGGCTTTTTTTGCCCAATTTGCCTGCAACCAGTTTAGTTTCATAGTTTCGTAAGTTGCTTGCGTCCTTGTAATCCTTCTTCGGACTGAATTCACTGCCGTTAGGAGCGAGCTCCTCGAAAATATAATCGCCGCTGTACCGGTTAGCCATCGTGTCATAAGTGATAATCTCCCGGCCGGTTGCCTCGATGAAACAATATCCTGTACCCTTATAACTATATTTCATCGGGCATTTAACCGCCGCCGTGTCGTGGGAAGCATCCGGAAATACGAACACGCCGGCCGCGTAGCCTAATTCGCTAAGCAGGAAAGCGACCAGATACGAGCTTTCGCTGCATATTTGCAGATTGTCATAAATCGCCTCATAAGGATAGCGCAGGTGAGTGCTGTGACCGGATTTGATCAAGGCATTTTTATCGTCATCATAAGGAATGTTCTGCACCAGACTGACGGCGATGCGGGCCTGGTCGGCCTTCTTTTTGGCTTTCTTCTTTATGGCCGCCACCAGCGGCGCCAAAGCCGCCTTTTGGGTCTCCTCGGTGATTATCACCCGGTCTCTTTCCGCCAAACTGGTGCAAGTGGGGCAGGGCACCCGCGGGATATTGTAAATATAATTATAAATGTTGGAATCAACCGTGAAAGTGATTTTTTTCTTTTTTCCTTTCAAGACGCCAGAGAGAGTCCGGGTGCTGGTGTCGGCCAAGGACCAGTAGGGCAGCGCCAGACCCAAAACGACGATAATCCCCACAATTTTTTTTGCTGTTTTCATATTTATTTTTATTTTTTAGCAGAATTTTCTTCTATTCAAAAATGTTGTTTAAATTTACAGCTTATTGATATTCTTATAAGCGCTCATTTTCGCTGATGAAGGTTAAGTAGAGGACCGGAATCACAAACAGAGTGAAGAAAGATGAAATCGACAGGCCGAAAATCACGGCACTGCCGAGGGCAGTCCAGAGGGCGTTAGAAAGCGTGATGGGAATAATGCCGGCAATGGTGCAGATTGAAGTGATAAAAATCGCTTCTGACCTGGATTTTCCAGCATCGATCACGGCTTCCTTGAAGGGTATTCCGCTGCGGATATTGAGATTGATTTTATCTATCAGAATAATCGCGTTTTTTACCACGATTCCGAAAAGCGCCAGAATCCCAATCAAGCCAGGGAAGCTTAAGCTGACCCCAAAAATTGCCATCCCGATAAACACGCCGATTAAGGCCAGCGGTAAAGTGACCAGCACGATTACCGCTTTTTTAAACGAATTAAACTGGATAATTAAGGTAGAAATAATCAGCACGCCTGCCACGGCCATAGCCCGGATGATCGACAAAACCGACTCGGTGTTTTGCTCGTTTTCACCTCCGTAAGTAATGTCGTAGCCGTCTGGCAGTTTATACTGCCGGGCCACTTTGTCCTGGAATTCCTTAACCACTTGGGTGGAGCTGGTGGTCCCTTTGACGGCGGCAGTAAGCAGTACGGTGCGTTTTTGATCGATTCGGGTAATTGATTCCACTGAAGGCTTGAGCTCAACCTTCGCGACATCTTTAATATAAACCGGCTGGTTTTGGGTATTTAAAATTTGTAAATTCTGGATTGACTCCAGAGTGGGAATTTTTTCGTCTTCGAAAAAAGCATTTACGTTGATATCTTTATTTCCCCGAATTACGGTGGTAATTTTCAGCCCCGCGATCGCGGTACGCAGGGTACTGCCCACTAGGGCAGAGTTTAAGTTGTAAAGTTCCATTTTGGCCGGATCGAGCTGAAAAGTGTACTCAGCGGGCGCATCCTTGAGTGATATATCGCTGTCGGCGGTTCCGGGAATCGAATTCAGAATCGGTTTTAAATCATCGGCAATTTTGTCTAAAGTTTGCAGATCGTCGCCGACAATTTGGGCCTGAAAAGCCGCTCCGGACGGCGGTCCGCCTTTCAAGGATTCCACAGTGATGGTGACACCGCTTATCCCTTTTACGTCCTGCCTGATTTGGTCAGCCAAATCGTAGGAGGCGATATTCCGCTTTTTTTTGTCGGTTAGCTGAACGGTGATCGAGGCAGTGTTGGAATTGTTTTGCATCCCTCCTCCAATACTCCCATTTTGGCCGGGGTTACCCACTAAAGTGGTAAAATTCAGAATTTGAGGATACTTCAGTAAATGCTCCTCGACTTTTTGGGTAATTTTATCGGTTTCCCTAAGATCCAGTCCAGCCGGCGCCCGCAAGCTAATGAAAATGAATTCTTCGTCCGAAACGGGAAAAAACTCCGACTTTACCGCCCCGGTAATCGGTAGGGACACCGCGAAAGCGAAAGTAATCAAAACTGTTATTATAACCGCGATACGGCGTTTTCTGGTGGCTAGAATAATCCGCAGGTATTTTTCATAAATTGGCAGCAGTCGGTCAAAGTGGACAATTCCGTGAATCAAGCGGCTGCCAAATCCCGTGTTTTCGTGGTCGGCTTGGGTGCGCAGTTTATGTTTGATCAAATTGTCATCTTCCCATTCCCGTTCCACCAGTTTCTCGTTGTCTTCCAGGGAGCTTTTCCCGCGACTGAAATACCAGTAGAACAGGAATGAGATTACCACCAAATCAACCGCGGCCAGGCTTTGGCCCACATCAGTGCAGCTTAGAATTCCTCCAATTCCACCACCGATAAGCAAAGCCACAATCAGATAGAAGAAGCTGCGCGTAAGGCGAATTCTCTCTAATACCGCCGCCAGCGGGTGATTGATCATTAAAGCGATCAGCAGGGAAGCAAAAAGAGTAACCGAAACCGTAATCGGGATTGATTTGATAAATTCGCCAATGATCCCGGTGGACATCAAAAGCGGCAAAAATGCCCAAATGGTGGCCAAAGTGGTGGAGGTAAGGACAATTTTAAAATCGTTGAGCACCAAAAGTACCGCTTCTTCAGGAGTGAATTTTCCGGATTTCATATACTGTTTAGTGGCGGATACCACCACTATGGCATCATCCACCAAAAGTCCCAAGGATAAAAGTAGGGAGAAAATCGAAAGGAAGTTTAAAGAAATCCCAGCTTCAAGCATTATCCCGAAAGTGACAAAAAACACCAGCGGAATGGCCAATCCCGCCACAAATGCTTCTTTCAAGCCCACTATCAGCAACAATATTCCCACCACCAAAACCAGCGTCAACAGAAAATCATGGGTCAGCTGTTCAAAATCCTTATTGATTTGGTCGGCCATGTCCATGCTGGTATCGTAACGAATGCCGCCGGGGTAGGTCTTTATTAACCGGTCCAAAGTTTGTTTGGATTGTTTGACGGTATCGGTGATGCTGCTGCCCACCCGCTTGATTACCTGGAGAGTTACCGCGTTTTGCGGTTGACTGCCGCCGGAAGAAAGCCGCGAAAGAACGGATTTTTTAATCGAAGTTTCCTGAACGTTGGCAATGTCTTTCAGATAGACCAGGGAACCGTTATCCGCATGGGTAACCGGAAGATTGCCCAAAGTTTCCGCGTCAAAAAAACGGGCGTCGCTGCGCACCGGATAGTCATAGGGGTTTCCTTCGAAATTACCAGCCGGAATCGCCCGGTTGGTGGCCGCAATCACCTGATTGGCTTTGTCGACGCTTATTTTGTATAAAGCCAATTTTTGGGGATCATAAGCCACTTTGAATTGGGTTTCGTCGCCGCCAGAAACATTCACCTGCCGTACTCCGGGGATTTTTTCCAGCTCGTCCTGAATGTCCTCGGCATAATTACGTATGGTGAAACCGTCATACGGTCCGGTAAGCGCGAAAGTGGCCACCGGAGTGTCATCCAAAGAAATTTCAATTACTTCCGGATCATTGGCGTCTTCGGGAATGTCATTGCGGATTTTAGGGAGCTGATCGCGCAGCCGCCGCACCGCATCGTCCACGTTTTGGTCGGAAGTAAATTCCACCGTAACGGAGGAGACCGAATTAGCTGAAGTTGAAGTGATTTTATCGATTCCCTGAACTCCGGAAATGTCCGTCTCAATTTTTTTGGTGACCAACTCTTCCATATCGGAAGGGGAGGCTCCCGGAAAAGTAGCCATAATCACAGCCACCGGAATTTTCACTTCGGGGTTAGATTCGCGCGGCAGCCGCAAAAAAGAATAAATCCCCCAACCCGAAATCAAGATTATCAGCAGAATCACCACCCGAAAATTGACCACGAAAAAATTCAACCAGGACTTCCTAAGTTCCGGATTAAATTTTAAACGCTCAAGATAAGCCGAGTCAGTGGTTTTCGCGGTTTGATTATTATTCTTCATTAATCGGTTATTTGGACCGGGTCGCCGTCGCTTAACATCTTGCTTCCGTTTATTATTATTTTGGCGTTTGAAGGAATGTCGGCTTTGATTTCGGCCGAGTCGCCCGTGACATTCACCACGTCAACTGTCACTTTTTTGGCCTTGCTGTTGTCTTCCAAAAACAAATAACTCTCGCTTTGGCCGATGGTTATGGAAGCCAACGGCAGGATCAAATCACCTGGGTTTTGAGGATTCTGGACGACAGAGAAGGAAACTGTCACAATGGTTCCCGAAGGCGGCGTCTGGCTTCCGGCTTCCGGAAAAGCCTCTACCAAAAACCTCTTGGTGGTCGTATCGGCATCCGGTGAAATATTTTCCACCGTGGCAGAAAAGATGTTGCCGTCACTCGAAGTCACGGTCACCGGCTGGCCTTCGGAAATTTTGTTCAGTTGGCTACCGTCAACGAAAAATTGAATTTTTATTTTATTGGTTTTGCTGATAGTGTAAAGCTGTTGGCCGACAGTGATCGAATCGCCCGCGGCAATTGATTTGCTGGTTACATACCCGGTGATGGGGCTGGTAATCAGGTGATTGTCCAGTCCGCCTTTGAGACCCACTTCGGCGCTTTCGAGTTCGACTTCAGCTAGCTCAACCTGGCCTTTGGCGGCAATCAGTTGGGCTTTGCTGACTGTTTTTGTCAGTTTTGGATTCTTTTTTTGAGTTTGATAGGCATTGTTCAGCTTATCGTAGGTTTTGCGGGCGGTTTTCAGCTGTTCCTCGGCTTGGTCCACTGAAAGCTGGGCCTGCTGGACATCAGCGCTGCGGAAATCTTCGGCGCCAACCTCCAAATTGTTGCCGGTATCGTCAATTTTCACTAGGGTGGCAGCGGCGGCCACCTTGTCTCCCAAATCATAATTAACTTCCTGGGCGGTACCGCCTGCTTTGGCAGTGATTTTCACTTCTTGGTCTCCCACCACGGTGGCCGGGTAATCGATCTCTTGGATAAGGGAAGCGCTGGCTGCCGCACTTTGGAGAGTGACCGTAATCGGCTGCTTTGGCTGTTCGGACTCGGAGGCCGGAGGCTGTTTGCTAAAACGATAAACTGCAAAAAACAACGCCGCGATAGCTAGGATAATAATTGTCAGGGTTAGATATTTCCTTTTCATAAATACAAATTACCTCGAACAAGGCGAGGCTTCTAATTACAAATTATTTTACCAGAAAACTTAAAATTGCAAAACATCAAAATTTCATAAGTGATGTTTTTCCAGTATTTTCAAAAAATGACGTTTCCCTTGCTTTTATTTATAAAGTGGTGTAGGGTTATAAAGTTAAAAATTGTTGCACATCGATACGAAATTTGAGATTCTTCTAGATTGCTTGTTCAATCAATAAATTAATTCTTCGTGTCGTCTGGACAATTGAATTAATTATAAACAATTATTATGTACAGTAGATCTAACCGATCGAAGTCTTCGGCTTCGGGAAGGGGAGGGAATAAATTCGGCCGAAGAAGCTTTGGGAGAAGTTTCCGCTCCGGTTTTCCCCGAAAAAGATGGGAAAAAAGCCAAGCAAATAAAATTGACGTATCGAAATTTATCAAAAAAGCGGTAGCGGTTGAAGCAGAAACCAAGTACGCCGCCAAAAATAAATTCTCCGATTTTCCAATTAACCGTTTGCTCAAGAATAATATTTCCCGCAACGGATTTGTTGACCCGATGCCTATCCAGGACCAATCAATCCCTCATATTCTCAAAGGGAGGGACCTTATTGGCATTGCCAACACCGGCACCGGGAAAACTGCCGCGATGCTTGTTCCTTTGATAGACAAGGTTTTCAACAACCGGTCAGAGAAAGTCATCATCATCACTCCCACGCGAGAATTGGCTTTTCAAATTGAAGATGAATTCCGCGTACTTGCCAAGAGCATGGGCATTTGGTCCGTTGTCTGCGTGGGAGGAATGAAAATCGACCGGCAAATCGCCCATCTCCGAAAAAAACCCGGTTTTGTGATTGGCACCCCGGGAAGACTCAAGGATCTTATTAATAGAAAGATTCTCGATCTTTCAGTTTTTGGCAACATAGTGTTGGATGAAGTCGACCGGATGTTTGATATGGGATTTTATAAAGAAATTAAAAACTTACTGGAATATCTTCCTAAAGAGAGGCAGTCTTTATTTTTCTCCGCCACCATCTCGGACGATATTCAAAATCTTATCAATAAATTTCTTAAAGATCCGATTAAAATTTCCGTAAAAACGGGAGAAACCGCTGCCAACGTGGACCAAGACATTATTAAGGTCAGGGGGCAGAACAAAATCGGAGTTTTACATGATTTACTTATCAAAAAAGAGTTCAAAAAAGTTTTGATTTTCGGCGAGACTAAAATGGGAGTGGAGAGACTCTCCCGAGATCTACATGAAAGAGGTTTCAAAGCCGAATCTATTCACGGAGACAAGAACCAGCACAAGAGACAGAAAGCCTTGGATCTTTTTAAGACGAATCAGGTAGACGTTTTAGTGGCGACAGACGTAGCCGCCAGAGGATTAGACATCCCTGACGTATCCCATGTGATTAATTTCGACTTGCCCAACACTTACGAGGACTATATTCACCGCATTGGCAGGACCGGCCGCGCCAACAAAAAAGGTCAAGCCTTAACTTTTATTGATTAAATAAATATTACCAGATGGAAATAAGGAATATTGCCATTATTGCCCACGTTGACCATGGGAAGACAACCCTCACCGACGCGATTATGCGCCAGGCGGGAATGGTGAAAGATGAGAATGCCACTATGGATTCAGACCAATTGGAAAAGGAGCGCGGAATAACCATTTATTCCAAAAACACTTCGGTCTTTTACCGCGGCACAAAAATCAACATTGTGGACACGCCCGGCCACGCCGATTTCGGTTCGGAGGTGGAGCGGGTGCTTCGTTCCATCGACAGCGTGCTGCTGGTGGTGGACGCTCAAGAGGGGCCGATGCCGCAAACCCGTTTCGTGCTCAAAAAATCTTTGGAACTGGGCTTGAAACCAATCGTGGTGATCAACAAAATCGACAAGCCGGCGGCCGACCCCGACTGGACGCAGGAAAAAGTTTTCGAGCTCTTCCTGGACCTGGGCGCCAACGACGAACAGCTGGATTTCACGACTGTTTACGCCATCGGGAAGCAGGGAGTCGCCAAACTTCATTCCGAAGACAAATCGAAAGATCTCACTCCCTTGCTTGATACTATTTTACTGAACGTCAAGCCGGCCTCCGGCAATACCGAGTTGCCATTTCGTTTTCAACCTTTCAATTTAGGTTACGACAATTTTTTGGGCCGGCTGGCCGTAGGGAGAATCCACGAAGGTACCGTAAAATCCGGCAGCACGCTTACTCTCAGAAAACTAAACGGGGAAAACCAAACCGGAAGAATTACCAAACTTTTTACCTTCCGCGGCTTAGAAAGGGAGCAAGTCCCTGAAGCTTATGCTGGCGACATTGTAATGATCTCCGGGTTCCCGACGATCGATATCGGAGAAACTTTGTGCGACACTCCCGACCAGGAAGCGCTGCCCGCGATTGCCGTTGACGAGCCAACCATTTCTTTGAACTTTTTAGTCAACAATTCGCCGTTTGCCGGAAGAGAAGGGAAATATGTCACCAATAAACAATTACGCGAACGTTTGGAAAAAGAACTGGAAGTAAACGTGGGATTAAAAATTGAATTTTCTCCCGACAGCTATAAGGTGTGCGGGCGCGGTGAATTGCACATCGCAATTTTACTGGAGAACATGCGAAGAGAAGGGTACGAAGTCCAGGTCTCCCAACCCCAAGTAATCTTTAAAGAAGTGGACAGCCGGAAAACGGAGCCGTTTGAAGAAACCACGGTGGATGTGCCGGAGGCATACTCGGGTACGGTCATTGAAAAGATGGCGAAAAGAAAAGGAATAATGGTCGACATGCAAAACACCGGCCGCCAGACGCGGATGATTTTCGAAATACCCACCCGGGGCCTGCTCGGATTCCGCAGTGAATTTATCGTGGATACGAAAGGCGACGGCATCCTTTGCTCCCGCGTTATCGGACACCGGCCATACGTGGGTGAAATTAAAAAACGCAATGTCGGCTCGATGATCTCCATGGCCGCCGGCAAAGCGCTGGGGTTTTCTCTATATAATCTGCAGGAACGGGGCACCTTGTATATCGGTCCCGGACAGGAGGTTTACGAAGGAATGGTCATCGGAAACACTTCCAAAGGCGCCGACATGTCGGTGAATCCCACCAAAGGAAAACAGCTCACCAACATGCGGGCAGCCGGTTCGGACGATGCCATCCAGCTCACTCCACCTTTGGAGCTGTCAATCGAGCGGGGTCTGGAAATAATGGCCGAGGACGAATATTTGGAAATCACGCCCAAAAGCACCCGCTTGCGCAAACAATTTCTCACCGAATTGGACCGCAAAAGAGCCAATCGCTCGCAGCCAGTGTAAAGCACTTTGAGGGATAAAGTTTTTCTGGGGTATAATTTTAAGGAGGGCATAATATTTTACCGCACTGATATGCCCCAAAGAATAAAATCTATATCCACTTTTGATTATTTTCTGGGCTTGATCGTGATTTTTGGAGGAGTTTACTCGCAATATATTATTCATGGTTTAGGCGTAGTGCCTCAATTACTCTTGGTTTATGGGATCCCGGTTTTGGTGATAAGTTTGATTCTGGGGAAATCAATCTGGCGAAAAGCTTTTAAAAACACATCTAAGGGATTGTCGTTTGGAATTGCTTATTTCGGGGTTTTCGTGGTCTTGAGTTATTTGGCCGTCGTGGCCTTGATTGCGATCATATCCCTATATTACCCCCAAGCGTTGATGCCCTTGGGAAAATCGCTGCCTTTTTTGGAGATTCCCTCCGGTTTTGCCTGGATCATGATAGCCGTTTCCATTTTGATAATCGGCCCGGCGGAAGAATATCTCTTTCGGGGGTTTGTTTTCGGCGGAATGCTGCGGATTTTCGGCAGCAGCCATTGGGTAACCTGGGCTTTCGCTTCCTCGGTGCTGTTCGCCTTGGCGCATCTGTACTATTTTTTTATCTTCGGATTGGTCTCACTGATTTTCTTCATCGACATCGTGGCGGTGGGAATGGCCCTGGCTTTCGCTTATTATTTATCCAGAGGAAACTTGGTGGCTCCCGCCTTGATTCACGGCTTTTTCGACGCCACCGATTTTCTTAACATCGCCACCGGCACCTATATCGGCCTTCTGCTCCGCCTATTGATGGCAGTGGTCGGAATATTTTTCGCCATTTACCTGGGATCCCGTTATTTATACCACCGAGCCAAGTCAGTTAAATCATAAACCGCTAAAATGATTGAAAAGATTCACAAATCTGAGGAAGAATGGAAAAGGATTCTTACTTCCGAACAATATCAAGTGCTAAGAGGGAAGGGAACCGAAGCGCCTTTTTCCTGCGCGTGGAACGTGGCGGAGCACCGGAAGGGCGGAGTCTACCACTGTGGCTCTTGTGATTTGCCTCTTTTCCGCACCGAAGAGATGTTCAACAGCGGATCCCGGAACGACCCGGCAGCCGGCCACCACGGCTGGCCCAGCTACTTCGCGCCGATTGACCCGGAACATATCGAGGAGCATCCGGATAATTCCTTCGGAATGCAACGCACCGAGGTTGTCTGCGCCCGCTGCGGTTCGCACCTCGGCCACGTTTTCCCGGACGGGCCGCCTCCTACCGGGAAAAGATACTGCATCAACTCGGTGGCCTTAAACTTTAAACCGGAAAAATGACAAAAAATAAACTCGATAGCGTTGTGCTTGGCGGAGGTTGTTTTTGGTGTCTATAGACTATGAAGACATCCTTAATATATTTTTTGCCGTCCACAATCCCACCACGCTTAACCGGCAGGGCAACGACATCGGCCCGCAGTACCGTTCTATAATATTGTGCGACACTCAAGAGAAGAAAGCCTTGGCGGAAAAAATGATAAAGAAAATAGAATCGGAAAAAAATTATCCCGATCCGATTGTCACCGAATTAAAACTTTTAGAAAAATTTATCCGGCCGAAGAATACTTTACTCTCCGTCCATTTTGCGGATCAAGCTGCGCATCGTATAAATCCCCGCCAGGAAAAACAGCGAAAAAAGGCCGTAGCTCAAATTAGTCAGAAATGGCAGTACGATTCCTTTTTCGGTGTTGAAGTAGCTCAAAAGGCAGGCAGTGGTGAAAAAAACGATTGCAATCAAAAAAAACTTATAGGAAATGTCGAGCCGCCTCTCCACCCGCCAGACAACCCCAAAGGTATAAACAATGGAGAACAAAGCCGCGAAAATGGCCACCCCCCGGGCAACAATATCAGAAATTTGCATCAAATTCATTTTTTATTTAACGGATTAATTTTTTATTTTTTAAGCTGAACTCATCCACCCAATATAACCTCCTCTTGGCCAGCAAATGTTCGATAAACAGCATACTCAAGAAGAAAACCAATATTCCAAACAAGACAATCACCACGGCGCTCAAGGCGCCCAGGATGTCATTCCACGTTATTGTCATACTACCACCAAAATTTACCGCCGGCTTGTCCTTGAGTGCCAGCCAAGTTTCCCAGGTCAAACATTCGTCTCCGTGTTTTATGATTAAAATCAGCTTGTACACTCCCGCGGCCAAGCCCGTGGGTAGTTTTATTTGACATTTGGGACCCGCCGCGGCGGGACCTTGGTAAACGATTTCCCCGCTGGGATTTTCGATTCTGATTTCTCCGGGACCTTCTTGCGCTTCCGGCGGCAAATTAACGTTAATTTCTTCCCCCGGTTCAATGTTACCTTCATTGGTAATGGTGATTGGCGCCCCCGGCTTGTGTTTCTGCTCTTCACGATGTTCGCTTACTTCCCGGGTTCTTTTAAAAGGACAGGACAGGATTCGCGAACCGGGCTTGCATTTTTTCACCGCATTAAACCTAAGCGATGTTTCAGCGGTTTGACCGTCGCCGGGATTGATAACGCTGGCATAGAGAAAATATCTGCCTCTTTTTATCTTATCGGGGGTTCCCCATGACCAATATCCGTTACTGTTAGCGGTAATTGTTGAATATAGCACGGTCCGGTAACTCAAGTTTATCGCATCCCCAACGGCTTTTTTCTTTATCCTGACCAGTTCCAGATAAACGGTTGCATTGGGAATATTAGTTGTTCCGGTAATAACCGGCCTTTTTCTGTCAGTTTTCACCGTACAAATAAAATCGGTAATCTTTATCCCATCAATTGTATTGAATTTAATTTCCGGTTGAAATGGCGTTGGCTCGGGTTGGGGGGCCGGGGTTGCGCAAGCCGCGGTTTGGACGTTTACAGTGTCCGACTGGGTAGAGCCACCCAGGCCTTTGGCCGTAACATAATACGTGTAAGTCGTATTTTCGCTGACATTTTCGTCGGTGAAAGAAACACTGTCGTAATCTGAAAAAAGCAGCTCTCCGTTGCGGTAAACATCGTAGGAACTGGCTTTTTCGTCTTCGGGCCAGCTTAACGCGACCCTGGGATTAGCTCCGGCACAACTTGAGCTGGCTGAAACCGCGGGTTTATCGGGCGCATCATTGAGAATAACGAGGGCGATCTGACTGGAAGCCCCCACCGCCCAAGCGTATTTGTTGCGCAGATCTTGCCGGAAAAAACTTGGATCAACCAGCAAACCGACCAGCAAATAAATAATTACCAGCCACGCTAAGAGGATGGCGTTGATTTTAATCACCAGGATTAATTTGCTATTCTTTGCGGGTTTCTTTTTTATTTGTTTTCGGCGTGGCATGAGATTGAATTGCAGTTATTTTCTCACGAAATAATATTTTTTACACGTCCTTTCATGGTTTCATTTATTTTGTGTTAAAATACATAAATCTATTTCTAGTTTCTAGCTAAAATATGAAAAAAATAAAAAAATTCTTCCGCATCCTGGGCCCGGGAATCATCACCGGCGCCTCCGACGACGATTCTTCTGGTATCGGAACCTATTCCCAAACCGGCGCGATGTTCGGCTTCACCCAGCTTTGGACGGTTTTGTTTTCCTTCCCCTTTATGACGGTAATCCAAGAAATGTGCGGCCGGATAGGATTGGTAACCGGTAAAGGCCTTTCAGCGGTCATTAAAGAAAATTATTCGAAGAAAGTCTTATATTTTTCGGTTATCTTGCTGGTGGCCGCCAACACTTTCAACATCGGCGCCGATTTAAGCGCCATGGCCTCCTCGCTGAAACTGCTTTTTGGTTTGCATTTTACCTTCTGGTTGATGGCTATCGCTGCATTGATTATCCTGTTACAAGTGTTTATTCCCTACAAAACTTACTCCAACATTTTAAAATATCTCACCCTTTCGTTGTTGGCTTACGTGCTCACTGCCTTCGCGGTTCACCAGGATTGGCTTAAAATCCTGCACAGCACTATTATCCCTAGATTTTCTTTCCAAAAAGACTATCTGCTCAATTTGGTGGCCATCCTGGGAACCACGATTTCTCCTTATCTTTTTTTCTGGCAGGCCAGCGAGGAAGTGGAGGAGGAAGTTAGAAACCATCAGCTTTCCTGCATGGGGGGATCAAAAAAACCTAAATTGAAATGCCAAGACGTACGTAACCTTAGGATTGATACCGTAATTGGCATGCTTTTTTCAAACCTGGTGATGTTTTTTATCATCGTGACCGTCGCCTCAACTTTGGGAATCCATGGAATCACCGACATTCAGACCGCCGACCAAGCGGCTGAGGCTTTGCGGCCTTTGGCCGGTAATTTTGCCTATCTTTTGTTTGCTCTTGGAATCGTCGGCACCGGACTTTTAGCCGTTCCCATACTGGCCGGATCAGCTTCATATGCTCTTTCGGAGCTTGTCGGGTGGAAAGAAGGGCTGTACCGTAAATTCCGCCAGGCTCACGGTTTTTACGGCATAATTGTGGCCACCATACTGGTCGGACTATTGATAAATCTAACGCCAATACCCCCTTTCAAGCTGCTATACTACACGGCCGCCTTCAATGGGATTTGCGCCCCGCCGCTAATGGTAATAATTATGTTGATTGGCGGCAACAAGAAAGTTATGGGGAAGCATGTTAATTCCACCTTTTCCAGCGTTTTGGGCTGGATGATTACCGTGCTAATGGGGTTCTGCGCCTTAGCCTTGATCATTGCCAGCCTTATCGGCTAACTTAAGCAAAAAATTTCTTAACTCCGGAAAACTTGACGGATTTTATTTCCAAATATTTAATAAAAATATAAGTTTGATTGAACAAGTAAACAAATAATTTCACGCTATGCAATTGCTAACCAAAAAAGAAGAAGTGGTGCTTAAGGCCATCAAAAATTATCTGGCCGACCAAGGAAAAATGCCTACAATACGCGAAATTCACCGATTAGTTAGAAATTCGGGCTTGAAGGTGAAAAGTTTAGGCAGTATTTTTTTATATCTTCGTTCGCTCGAAGATAAGGGATTCATTAATCGCAGTTCCGAAGATCGGGGAATAAAAATCTTAAGCGACAGTCAAAAGAAATTCACGAGTATTCCGATCCTCGGAACGGCTAACGCCGGCAGCCCCACTTTTTTCGCTGAACAGAACGTGGAGGGCTATTTGAAGCTTTCCCGCCGCCTTATTCCCAAAAAAATCACCGATTTTATCTTTGCCATCGAGGTTTTCGGCGATTCGATGGATCAAGCCGAAATTTACGACAAAAAAATCAAAAACGGCGATTATGTGCTGGTTGACTCCCAATGCAAGGATTATCACAACGGGGACAAGGTACTGGCCACCATTGACGGCCTGGCCACCATCAAGAACTTTTTCAAGATTGACATCGACACCATCGGCCTGTTTCCCCAATCCTCCAATAAAACCCACAAACCCATCTATCTGACCCCCGAAGACAACTTTGTCATCAACGGCAAAATCATCGACGTCCTCAAAACCCCCGCCTCCGTCAGAGTATAGCCGTCCTCACGGTGATTGATTCGAAGAATGTACGCAGGCGCAAAAAGCTTGGTTTGATTAGCTGGATATTTTATTTTGTGTTTTAATAAAATAAACATTTTTATTCGTTAATAAAACAAAAACTAAACCAATTATCATGGATGTACAAAATACCCCCAACCCATCGGAAAAAAAGCCGGATGAAGCCAAAAGCTCTCCCACTCCGATAAACTCTTTCTCCCCTCCACCCGATCCGATAAAATTCGCGTCCCCCTTTTCACCTTCTGATCAAATCAAATCTGATTCCGTCACAACTCCGGCCGGCTCCCCGCCAAAAACTGAACCGGTGAAAGATGTCGCGGCCGGCCTCAAAAGCAATTCTCCCGCCGACCCCTTTGGAAGCAATAAGCCGTCCAGTCTTGATTCAATAAAAACTGACACCCCTCCCACCGAAAAAAAATCCAACACCGGACTCGTCATTGCGATCGCGGCCATCTTGGCAATTGCCGCTTCAATTATTACCGGAGTGATTGTTTATTCCTGGCAAACAACGCAGATTAGTCCTTTACAGAAAGAAAAGGCTCTTTTGCAAAGCCAGGTGGGCAACTTGCAAAGTCAGCTGAACAGCTCACAGAAAGATAAAGAACAGCTCCAAACCCAGCTCGAAAGCGTTAATTCAACCACATCAACCCCCTCGACCAACCCTCCGCCGGCTGCTCCCAGCACCCCTGAAATAACGCCCAATTCGGAAACACCCGCTCCTCCCGCCGAAATCCCGCCCGCGCCAGCGCCTGCTCCAACTCCCGCCCCCACTCCCGGCCAATAAAATTTAATAATCATTAAAGAAAAATACATGAACTGTGTTAAATGCGGCGCAGCCCTCGAAGAGGGAAGCACCTCGACCTTGTGTCCGGCGTGCCAGGCGTTGGAGAACACTTCCAGCACCGAACCGGTAGAAACTCCAGCAGATCCTCCAGCTGACCCGCCCACCGATGTTCCCACTCCACCCGCCGAACCTCCAGTTACTCCGGAACCAACTCCGGAACCGACCCCGCCTCCTTCTCCTGAACCTCCCGCAGAAGAGACCACTCCCCCGGAGAACGAAGTTCCTGGCGGAACCCTCTAATCCAATCCGAGAGTATTTTTCAATTTTTTCACGCCCAAACTTTTTTCGAAAGTTTGGGCGTGATTTTTGGGAGCCCAAACAGATTTTTGCATCAAATCAAAAGTTTATTTTATTATAATAATATAAGGTTCCTTTCACTAATTCTTACTAATATATGCTCTGATTCATAAAATTTAATTTCATATTCCTTAGGGTATGGAAAAGCTCGCAGAAGACATTTGGAAGACTATTTGGTGCTCGCTGGCCGCGGCAGTGGCCATCGTAGGATTTCTGCGTTACCTTGACCAAGACCGTTGGTGGCAAACCAACCTCAACTTGTACCCGGAAGAATATGAAAATGGGCCGCTGATCTACTACCATATCCAGGGCATTGACAAATACGGTTACGCTGAACTGTTTGTCAATAACGTGCCCCAGGAAACGGTGGGGGGAGAATACGGAGTTTTCAGAAATGTGTTGTCCGGACAAATTGTTTCATTGAAAGTTTTCGCTGACGGAAAAGAATTATTTTCTCCAGTATTTCGCCTTCAGGAAAGGGAAATCAGGCTGCTCACATTCGAAAAGAAAAATGGCGCTTTGGCATTTTTAAGCGCCCACTCGCGAATAAAAAACGCCAGCACCGGAAATATCGCGATTTTTAAGCAAAGTGAAAAAGAAGATTTGTTTCAACTGGCAATACTCAGGGAAATTGAGAATTACAAGCCCGTGGCAGAAGCCGAGGCCAAAACTCTGAAGCCCGCTAGATAACTATGTTGACTATTTTTCCGGGAACGTAAATCCACTTTCGGATGGTTTTTCCTTGCAAGTAACTTTTCACCTTCGGTAAACCCAAAATAATTTTTTTTGCTTTTTCTTCGGTCAGGTCCGCTGGCAGATTGACGATTGCTCTTTTTTTACCGTTTATTTGGACCGCCATGGTAATTTCCTCTCTTTTCAGCAAGCCGGGGTCGGCGATGGGCCAGTCTTCATAAAAAATACTTTTCCCGTTGCCCAGGTTTTCCCAAATTTCTTCGGTTGCGTGGGGGGCGAAAGGCGCTAGGATTTTTAAAAAAAGCGAGAAATCTTCTTGCGGGATATTTTCCGCTTTTTTAAGCTCGTTCACCAAGATCATCATCTGGCTGATAGCCGTGTTGAATCCCAGCGTTTTGATGTCGTCGGTTACTTTTTCTATGGTACGGTGCAACAGCTTTCGAAAATTTTGTTGATTCTTATCCTCTGGTTCCGTATTTTTTACAATTCTTTCCTGCAAACTCCAAACTTTTTCCAAGAACCGCCGAGAACCGGCGATGCCTTTGGTATCCCAGGGTTTCATGTCCTCAAGCGGGCCCATAAACATTTCGTAGACCCGTAAGCTGTCCGCCCCCAGCTCGGCAACGATGTCGTCAGGATTGATCACATTGCCCTTGCTCTTGGACATCTTGTTGGAATCCGGACCCAAAATTATTCCCTGGTTGCGTAGTTTCAAAAAGGGTTCGGGAAAATCAACATAGCCGGCGTCTTGAAGCGCCTTGGTAAAAAAGCGGGAATAGAGCAAGTGTAGCACCGCATGCTCCGCGCCGCCCACGTACAGGTCGACCGGCATAAAACGGCGGATTTTCTCTTGCGAAGTAAATTCTTTTTCATTTCGAGGGTCGCAGAAGCGGTAGTAATACCAGCTGGAGCAAACAAAAGTGTCCATGGTGTCCACTTCCCGAGTGGCCGCCCCGCCGCATTGGGGACATTTGGTTTGCAGGAAGGACTTAAGGGTTTTCAAAGGCGACTCGCCCGTCGGGGTAAAATCCACGTTGTAAGGAAGTTTCACCGGAAGCTCTTTCTCCGGCACCGGTACCACCCC
>Ga0172371_10002404_pt1 | contig 29721 bp, 22 predicted proteins | sample Lak12m_FD_114543 | JGI IMG/M metagenome (GOLD analysis project Ga0172371, IMG submission 114543) | Freshwater microbial communities from Kabuno Bay, South-Kivu, Congo - kab_022012_12m | ecosystem: Environmental > Aquatic > Freshwater > Lake | place: Democratic Republic of the Congo: South-Kivu...
CACCGGCGGCGCTGCCGTTGGCGGCAAGGGCGTCGACACCGCCAACAAGACCATCAAGATCGCTCTGCTCGGCCCCCTGAGCGGCCAGTCCGCTGAGTACGGCAAGAGCCAGGAGCGCGGTTCCAAGACCTTCGAGAAGCTCGAACTGCCCATCGCCAGCGGCCCGTACGCCGGGTATACGGTGGTCTTCGAATCGTTCGACGGCAAGGCCGACCCCAAGGAAGCCGCCAACATCGCCCAGAAGATCGTCATGGGCGACTACTTCGCGGTCGTGGGTTCCTCGCTGAGCCTCGAGTCGCTTGCCGCGGCCCCCATCCTGGACCGCGAGGGCATCGCCCTGTACACCACCTTCTCCTCTTCCGACAAGCTGACCAGCTCCGGTTGGAAGAACGTGGTCATGAGCTTCCCGGTCGCCCCGAAGGAAGGCGCGGCCATCGCCGACGTCGTCGTCAACGACCTGGGCAAGAAGAAGGTCGTCGAGTTCTACGAGAACAGCCCGTACGGCCAGGGTCTGCACGAAGGCTTCGTGGCTGAGATGACTGCGCTCGGTGGCGAGACCCTCAAGTCGTACACCAACGACGCCAAGGCCGACGTCGACTTCAGCGCCCAGTTGACCGAGATCAAGAACATGGGTGCCGAGGCGATCGTCCTGAACGAGACCTACGAAGCGGCCGGCCTCATCATGGGCCAGGCGCGCAAGATGGGCATCGACCTGCCGATCGTGGCCTGCTCTGGCGCCTACGGCGATACCGCCGTCGAGATGGCCGGTGGCGAAGACGTTCTGGGCGAGGTGTACTGGCTCTCCCTGTACTCTCCCGACTCCTCCCGTCCGAAGGTCCAGACCTTCGCCGAGGAGTACGCGGCTGAGAACGACGGCATGGTGCCGGACGACGCCGCCGCTCTGACGTACGACGCGCTGATCGGCATCAAGGCCGCCCTCGAGCAGGGTGTCACCACCCGCGAGGAACTGGCCGCCAAGCTGCGCAGCGGCACGATGACCGCTCCCGAGGGTGTCACCAACCCGGCTATCAGCCACGATGCCGAGGGCAACATCCTCGACAGCAAGCTGCTGAAGATCATCTTCAAGGACGGCAAGTTCCAGCTGGCTCCGGGCCAGTAAGACCGGTAGCACGATCCCTTCGGTCGGTGGCCGGGCCCTCGGGCCCGGCCACCGACATCCCCGCCGCCTCCGGCGGCGCCCCGCGTGATCTATCTTTGGTGTCCCACGTCGTGATATATCTGCGGTACTCCACTTCTGTCGTATCCAGTCCTATCCCGTGAATGCCGTGATCGGCTCCTCGGAAGGTAGGGGGTAGACCGTGCTCTGGGAGCAGCTCGTTAATGGCATCGTGCTAGGCGCGGCCTACGCGCTGATCGCCATCGGCTACAGTATCGTCTTCAGCGTGTTGAAGATGATGAACTTCGCCCACGGCGACGTATATGTCTTCGGCACCTTCGCGTGCCTGTTCTTTCTGCAGACGCTCCACCTCCCGGTGATCGTCTCGTTGGTACTTGCCATGGGGGTGGGCGCGATCATCGCGGCCATCATCGAGTTCGTGGCTTACCGGCCCCTGCGGCAGGAGGAGTTCATCTTCTCCATGATCACCGTCCTCGGGGCAGGCTACGTCGTTTACAACGGCGCCGAACTCATCTGGGGCAACCGGACCCGGCCCTTTCCCAACATCCTGCCGGTCAAGAACTTCGACATCGGGTCGGCCACGGTGTCCCTCGGCAGCATCGCCGTGGTGATCATCTCGATCCTGGTGCTGGTGGCGGTCTTCCTCTTCCTCAAGTACTCCAAGCACGGGCGGGCGGTGAACTGCATGGCGCAGGACATCCAGACCGCCAGCCTCATGGGCATCCGCATCAACCGCATGTCCAGCCTGCTCTATGCGGCGGGCGGGGCGCTGGGGGTCATCGGCGGGGTGCTGTTCAGCTCCATCTACAACGTGGCCTATATCGGCATGGCTTTCTCCGGGACCATGGTCGCCTACACGGCCGCCATCGTGGGCGGCTTCGGCAGCCTGCCCGGGGCGGCACTCGGCGGGCTTCTCATCGGGGTCTCGCAGCAGCTGTTCTCAGCGTATGTATCGTCGGCCTACCGTGACGTGATCACGTACGTTATCCTCATCCTGGTGCTGCTGGTCCGGCCCAACGGCCTGCTCGGCAAGCGGCAGCTCGGGGAGAAGGTCTGATGGTGGGCCTTAAGAAGACGGATACGGAAGCGGGCGGCGAGGCCGTGGTTGCCACGACGGCACAGCTGGGCTCGTCCAGACTGTTCAGTCGCGGCAACATCATCATGGTGGCGGTGATGGCGGTGGCCTTCATCTTTCCGTTGGTCACCAGCAATGCGTACTACGTACACGTGACCACCCTGATCGGCATCTACGCGATCCTGGCCCTCGGGCTGAACGTCATCACGGGCTTCACCGGCCTTCTGAGCTTCGCCCAGGCGTCGTTCGCGGGTGTGGGCGCCTACACGACCGCCCTGCTCCTGACCGAGACCAAGGTGCCGTACCTTGCCACGGTCCCGCTCTCGATCATCACGGGACTCGCGGCGGGCCTGCTGCTCTCGCTGACCACGCTCCGGGCCGGCGGACTCTACTTCTCGGTCATCACGATCGGCTTCAACGAGATCTTCCGGCTGGTCGCCCTCAACTGGCAGGGCTTCACCGGCGGGGCCACCGGCATCGTGGGTATCCCGTTGCCCAGCATCGGCCCGGTGGAGATCAGCTCGCCCCGCCAGTTCTACTATCTGATCGGCGCATTTGCGGTACTCAGTTATCTAACGGCGAAGTTCATCGTGAACTCCCGGTTCGGGCACGCGATCAAGGCTATCCGTGAGGATCCCATCGCGGCGGCTTCGGCGGGGGTCAACGTGAAGCTCTACACGGTCCTGGCGTTCACGCTGGGCACCGGTTTCGCGGCGCTGGCCGGCAACCTGCTGGCGGTGTTCCTGACCACCATTTCCCCCACCAACTTCACGACGGATGAGTCCATGCTCATCCTGGTCATGTGCGTGGTGGGCGGTCTCGGTAGCCTGCCCGGCTCCATCCTGGGGTCGGTCATCATGGTGGTGGCCATGGAGACGCTGCGCAACGTGTACCAGGTGCGGCTCCTCATCATCGGCGTGCTGATGGTGGTCATGCCCATCTGGCGCCGGGGCGGCATCCTGGGTACGAAGCTGGAGAGGAGGCTCTGATGGGCGATCAGCCTCTCCTGGTCTGCGACGACGTCAGCAAGCACTTCGGTGGGGTCAAGGCCCTCGACGGCATCGACCTCGTGGTCGAGCGGGGCTCCATCCTGGGCATCATCGGCCCCAACGGGTCGGGCAAGACCACGCTGCTCAACGTGATCTCGGGCATCTACAAGCCGACCCGGGGCACGATCATTTTCGACGGGCGCGATATCACTGGACTGCCCGCCCACCAGGTCTCCAAGGTGGGCATCGCCCGAACCTATCAGAACATCAGGCTGTTCCGCAACCTGCCGTGCGACGAGAACGTGCTCGTCGGCCTGCACAACCGCGAGACGTGGTGGAAGCCCAACCGGAGCGCCCGGGCCCATGCCCTGGATATGCTCGACTTCGTGGGTCTGCTGGCCAAGCGGAAGACCGTCGCGCGCAACCTGCCGTACGGTGAGCAGCGCAAGCTGGAGGTGGCGCGGGCGTTGGCGGCCGACCCCGACATCCTGCTGCTGGACGAGCCGGCGGCGGGTATGGGCGGCAAGGAATCCGCCGACCTGGTGCAGCTCTGCAAGCGCATCAACGAGATGGGCAAGACGCTCTTGGTGATCGACCACAACATGAAGGTCATCATGAACCTGGTGCAAAAGGTCATCGTCCTGGACACGGGCATGAAGATCAAAGAGGGCCTGCCCCAGGAGATCCAGGCGGACGAGCAGGTACAGGCCATCTACCTCGGTGCGGCGCGATGCTAGATATCAAGGACATGACAGTGAAGTACGGGCCCATCGAGGCCCTGCGCGGTGTCTCCCTGAACGTGGGCGAGGGCGAGGTGGTCACGGTCATCGGCGCCAACGGGGCAGGCAAGTCCACTCTGCTGGGTGCCGTCTCGGGTCTCAAGCCGCCGGCGTCGGGTACGATCACGTTCGGCGGCAAGACCATCACGAACACGCCCGCCGAGGCGCGGGTACGGCTGGGCATCGCGCACGTGCCTCAGGGCCGCCGGGTCTTTCCGGAGACCTCGGTCCTGGGCAACCTCCTGGTCGGCGCTTACACGCGCAAGGACAAGGACGGCGTGCAAAAAGACGTCGAGTTCTTCTACAAGATGTTCCCCATCCTGGAGCAGCGCAAGGACCAGCCGGCGGGCACCCTGTCGGGCGGCGAGCAGCAGATGCTGGTCATTTGCCGGGGCCTGATGTCGCGCCCCAGGCTGCTCCTGCTTGACGAGCCGTCCATGGGTATCGCTCCCAAGGTCGTCACCAGCAGTTTCGACGCCATCCGCCAGCTGGCCCGGGAGCTGAAGTTCGCCGTGCTGTTGGCCGAGCAGAACGTGTTTGAGGCGCTGCGGATCAGCGACCGGGGCTACGTGCTGGAGACCGGCGAGATCGTGATGGCGGGGACCTGCGCGGAGATCGAGAGCAGCCCTCGTGTGCTCGAGGCGTATCTGGGGACCAGCTAGCACACTGCTGCGAGGCGACGTCCCGTCTGCAGGGGGGCGATCGTCGCGGGCGACCCGCCGCTGGAGCGGGCGATCGGGTATCAGTCTCCGGCCGGGCGTCCTACGGGGCGCCCCGCCCGCCTTCCGGCGCTGACACGGCCGTATGCGCCGCGCCTGCCGTACCCGGCCGACCGGCTACCCGCTGAGCGCGTGCCTCAGGGCGGCGGCGGTGGCGGTGGACCGTACCGGCGACCAGCCGGACTCCCCGCGGAGCAGGGCGTTCACCTCAGCGGCGGCGCGGATGACGGCCGGGACGGCGACGGCCTCTGAGAAGCGCGTAGTGGGACACGCGGTGGAGAGCGCGGCGATGACCGCTCCGGTCGCGTCGAACAACGGCGCCGACACGGCGGCGATGCCCTCTATGAACTCGTCGACCGACACGGCGACTTCCGATGTACGCACCTTCTGCAGGGCCTCCTCGGAGGGGAACGCGACACCCTTGAGACGCAACCCGTCCAGCGCCGTCTGCGGTAGGAAGGCCAACAAGACGCGCCCCGACGCGGACGTGGACAACGGCATGTGGGTCCCGACGCCCAGGCCCGCCCGCAGGATCTGACCCGATTCGACCCGTTGCACGATCAGCACGTCGATCCCGTCAAGCACACCCAGCGACACAGCCTCACCCGTCGAGGCGGCCAGCGCTTCCAGAGCGGGACGGATCCGTTCGCCGAGATTGGCCTGCTCGAGGGCGTGGTGGCCGATCTGTGTGGCTTTGAGGGTCAGGCGGTACCGCCCTCCCTCGACCCGCTCGACCCACCCGGCCTCTACCAGGGTGGAGAGTTGCTGGTGGACGGTCCCGCGGCCGGCGCCCTGCATGCGCGCCAGTTCGGAGACGCCGATGGCACCGGGTGACGAAGCGACGGCCTCGAGCAGCGCAAGACACTTGAGCGTCGACGTGAGAACGCGTCCCTCCGGCATACACCCCTCCTTGGCCCGCTCGGTCGGATGTCGTAAGATAGCGGCGGTATCCAGCTGGCCAGCGTACCTACTGCAAACGATGTTCGGCAAATACGAACAGGGGCATCATAGCAGCTTCAATGGGGCCGCGGCGACGGAGCCGCGGATACGAGCGACCACTGGGTAGTCCAGCAGAGCGACCTATAGCTTCAATGGGGCCGCGGCGACGGAGCCGCGGATACCTGCACCGCCGTGACATGCCTCGCCGTTTGGGCCAAGCTTCAATGGGGCCGCGGCGACGGAGCCGCGGATACGTCAGCCTGGCCCTCGCACTGGAACCCCGTCACCTCGCTTCAATGGGGCCGCGGCGACGGAGCCGCGGATACAGCCGACCTATGTGTTTGTACCTGAGGTGGCTAGGCTTCAATGGGGCCGCGGCGACGGAGCCGCGGATACCAACTACGTCCAGGACACGAATACCGGCGCCATCGTGCTTCAATGGGGCCGCGGCGACGGAGCCGCGGATACCGGCGAGTTGCGGGTACGATGGACGCCCGCCGTTGACTAGCTTCAATGGGGCCGCGGCGACGGAGCCGCGGATACGCCTAGATGGCCTGGCCGGCTGATAGTTGGGAGACGCTTCAATGGGGCCGCGGCGACGGAGCCGCGGATACTGTCAGCGCCGGAATCCCGCTGATCACGCGATATCAGAGTATAGCTCGCGAGCGCGGCCTCTTCATAGCCGTCCCGGAGTATCCCGTCGGCGACTGCTACCACGCGTAGCCTTCCGTTTCCAGGCGATTCGACCTTGCGAGCATAACCCGCCCCCTCCACCATCACCGCCGCACTCGCAGCAAGGAGTACCAGGACATGTGAATTCTCAGGTGCGTCAACGTGGCTCGAGTCGTAGAGCGGGTCTCGGACGGTCCAGTGCAGAAGCGTTGGGCTCATGGCGGGCACTCCGGGCCATTCCGCTGTGCACAGTCGGCGCGGCGATAAACGCCCAGTCCATAATGGCAGCCGAATCCCAGCGCCAGTGGCCCGACGACGGGCTCGGGAAAGACCAATCGCCAGAAGCTTCCCTGGGTGTCCGGTTGACGGAGGCCGCGCTTGGTGCGAAACCGGTGGAAGTGCACCGGACGGCGGTCGCGTCCCTTGATACGCACCGCGGCCAATCGCTCCAGCAGTTCTGGTTCGGGTAGGCCGCGTTCGTGGCATTCTCGGCGAATCTGGTCTTCAGTGTTGAACTGCCGCTTGCAGAACCACGGGTGAAGATACGGCGTGGCGGATTCCCAGGCAGCGCTGGAGCCCATGTACGCAAGGTCCCTGAAGTCCTCCTGTTGGCCGTATCGCTCCAGCAACACCTGCCATTCCGCTCCCTCGTGCTGCCAGAGGCGGACGATCCGGTCGAGCGCCCGTAGGCTGATGCTATCGAGCCCGTCCGCGGCGTGAACCAGTACGTGATCGATGCGGCCGTCGTCGTTGGCTTCTGGAAGGAAGAAGGCATGTCCGTGGCAGCTATCCCCCGACAGTTCATGGCCGGACAGCACTGGTGGAATGCCCTCTCCCAGATACTCGGCCTGCTTCATCGCGGCCATGCGAACCAGTTCCCCGATTCGTACGGCATCCTCCATGCGCGGCAGGGGTCTGCCGGCCAGAGCCAGGCGTGCGGTTGTGGGCTGGGCTCTTAGCATACGAGCACGCGTACCGACGGTCCGCCGGCGGTTCGGGGCAAAACAACCGTTGGGCCGCTGGTAGGTAATGACTCGGGCACCCGGTGGCCGGTTCCATCGTGCGGCCTGGATGTCGCCGGTGTCCAGGCTCAGGGCGTCGATGAGCCGCTCGGGCAGGGTTGCCAACACCTGCCTCTTGGCCTTGCTCGGTTTCGTGGTCGTCAGACCGAGTGATGAAATGGTTTCGGAACGCCAATCGGCATAGTCTGCAGCCGGCAACGGCGCTATGAGGCCGACCGGCTCGCGCAGTTCACCCGTCTCACTATCGAGACTGAGAGCTCCGGGAACGCAGTTGATTTCGCCGTCCCACTCTGTGAGCCGCTGTGCTTCCACCCAGCTCTCAGCCCGGCCGAGGAAGCCCAAATCGCGAAGCAGCACATCCAAGAGGGCCGTCTCTGACTCGTCGGCCGCGACATCGACCGGCCACACAACCGTGAGTCGATCCGCGGGATCTACGCGAGCGAAGGCATCGAAGATGAGGACGGGTTTGTCGGCACTGCCCTCCCGTACGGGCATGTAGTGGCGCGTGTGCGCGAGCGTCGCCGGCGGCAGGGAGTAGCTCGGAGGCGCAATCGCAAGCGTCTTCACCAGTGAATCCAGGACCGATTCGGGGTACGTCTTCTGGTCGGTCTTCCGGTGCCAGGTGGCGATGAGCGCACGGATGATGCGTCAGGGCGACGGTGGCCATTCCACGTCGGCCTCATTGACGTGCCGACCCCACGGGGTGGCATGATACCGTCCTGCGAGAAAGCTGAACCCAACGGCCAACATGGCTACTTCTCGTAGACGATTGTGGTTGTGCGGGGTTCTGCGAAACGGCCCTCTGAGGCGACGGTCTCGATGAGTCCCGGCAACGCTGCTTCCAGCGAGGTGCGGTCCGGCGCCTCGAAACCCTGCGGGCGCGTGCCCCGGAGCTTGCGAAGCTCGAGGTCGCATGCTGTGCGGAGGCGCAGCCCTTCATCTAGAAACCGGCGGATCTTGAACAGTCCGAGTGCGATGAGGAGATTCGTCGCGGCGTCACCCAGCCCGAAGGCACGGATCTGAGCAAGGTCGAGGTTGAAGTACGCGGTGATCTTGGGCGAGACGTATTCGTCCCGGGCAAACGGTACGTTGCCGAAGCCTTTTGAGGTGTCGCCGGCGGGATTGACGGTGTCGTTCTTTACCCCCCCGCTGGCCGCCACCGTGACGTTCTCCGCCTCGATGAACGCCGACAGCGCGCGGGGAAGGCGGAGACGTCCGCCGGCAAGTTCTTTCTTAGCCAGGAAGATTCCGTGGAGGGTTGCGTTCGCATCGATTTCCAAGAGCGTGGCAGCGAGGTCCCGAATGTTCACACGGCCCTCCTCCATGTGGGCGAGCCGCTCACGAAGCAGATCCAGGACGGTCTTGTTCTTGCCCTCCAGGATGTAGGGTGAATTCAGGCGGTGAGCCTCCAGCACAGAGTTCGTGAGAGGTTCACCCTTCTTATCCAGCACCTTCACTACGGGTAATCCGCGCAAAGGCTCCACCCAGTCATCGGCGTTCTCATCCCAGCAGACCGACTCCAACCTATTGGCCATACTCTGGGCCGATTCCACCAGCAGCATCGCGCTGCCGTCGGGGCCGTCATACGTGGCCGCGCCAAGGTCGGGGAAACCCGTCGGCTGAAAACGCGTGCCCTGAATAGGTTGGAGATCCGCCTCGATGAGGAGACGAGGCGCATCGGCGAGTGGTGAAAGATCGAGCGGCATGGGGTTACTCCTTAGGTCGTGTGTTCAATCGGACACGGCGGACGAGCCGACTCAGCGCGCGGTCGTCGATGGGCGCCGCGAGGGCAGCGAGCAGTCGGGCGCCGCCGTCGTACCCCACGTTCAGGTGTCTGAATGCTGCAGGCAGTCCGGATGCCCGCAGCCGCCCAAGTGCGACGTCCACCGCGTCCTGGGTTCGATCTGCGGCCAGCAGCCCGGGCAACCGGCCGGGCAGAGGCAGGGTCTCGTGCTCGTCGAGGACCTCGATGCTACGCAGCTGAGCGTCGGTGACGAACAGGGGCTTCAATACGCGGTAGGCCGCAGGCAATATGGGCTCGGATTCTGCACCGGGCAGATGCCGGGGTCGCCCACCCACGAGGGCCAGGCCGCAGAGCAACCGTGCGATGCGCGCGTCATCGGTTTCGTGGGCCAGAAAAGCGGCGATGGCGCCAAGGCCCGCTGTCGGCCGGCCCGAAAAGGGCTTGTCCGGCAGGTCGTCGCGTCTCGCAGTTTCTATCAAGCGCCGGCGGACGACCGCCACCAGATTCTCGGTGAGGTGTCCGTGATGCCAGGTTACGAGACGGCTCTGTTCGTCGTAGCGCGTGGGGTTGAACGGATCGGCCGGAAGAAGGTGACAGAGCATCGGGATGTCGTCGGCGCCCAGGCCCGAGAGAGCCGCGGCGAGGCGGAATTCCGGAGAATGGTCGTCAGCCGCGAGTATCCATCGGCCGTCTAGTCGGGGAAGTCGCGGACACTCCGCGCGGGCGGCTTGACTATCAGCCAGGAAAAGCAGAATGCCACCCAGTGCCTCGATGATTGCCTGAATGTGTCGGGGGCTATCCGGGTCGGCCTGGCGCGCCAGCTCAAACAGAGAGCCTTCGAGCGCGTGCGCCAGTTCTTGGGTACGGTTGCTTCCCTGGCCGTTACGACTATACCGGCGAAATCGATCGAGGAATTGGTTGCGGTCCAGTTGGTCGATGAGGTCTGCCTGCGGATTGCGTCGCACGGGCACGCGATTAAGCGGCGTAGCCAGGTATGACTTGCCCGACCTCCGCAAGAAGCCGTAGCGCTGGAAGGACGTGATGCCGCGCTCCACTCCGAGCTTCGCGACTGCGCGTGCGAAATCAAGACCATCCCGCGCCACGCGCCGGCCCAAGGTAGCGCGCCCCTCACTGAGTAACGCCTGCAACTCGGGAAGGCCGAGATCATGCTCCCAAAGCGGCATCCAGATCTCGGCACGGGCGGGGGATTCGTCGGCGATGGCCGTCCTGCCTGAGCCACTGCCTGTCGGCCGCACCGTGAACGGGTAACTCAGTCGGCCCTCACCGAGTTGTGTGTGCCGCTTGGTGGCCGTCGCTGCAAACAGAACCGCGCCCTCCAACATGAGGATGAAATCCCACGGATTGATGAGAGAATCTGCCTGGAAGGCGCTGCCGGCGTTGGGGCCGCCCGCGGCGCCCGGCATGAACTGCCCGATGGCTTTGCCGGCCATCCCGGGCGATGGGATGCCAAGGAGCGCCGATCTCAAGTGGGCCCGGCTATCGGGTCGCGATTCCCCGGTCGCCGGATCGATGACTGCCACCAGATGCTGCATGAAGTTGTTGGTGAAGTCGAGTCTCCCGTCGTTCCCTCCCGTGCCCAGGAGGGGAGGGAACTTGGGGGTGTCGCCCGAGAGGAATACGGCCGAGTCCATCCAACCCAGCAGCGAGTCGTCGACCTCAGCGCGCAGGTGTGTCAGTAGTCGGCTCTTGGCTTCGCCGTCGGGCTTATTCCGGATGCCTTCTTCCTCCAAGATCTCCTGAATCTGAACGATCGCCGCCCGCAGCCCGCGGAAGCGGTGCGCCGGAGATGCCCTCAGCGGGCTCAGCCCGTCCTTGTTGTCGGCGGGGTAGAAACCGCTTCCTCCATTCCAAGGGGCGAGGATCGGCGTGGGCACGTAGTCGTTCCCGAAGAACTCTACCAAGCCGTCCTCGGTCAATGCGGTGGACACTACAAACGCCTCACCCGTCCAGTACCCTCGCGCCTCCCCGTCTGCCTGTTCGGCAACCAACCGCAGGATGCCCAGGGCCTTTAGATATGAGGCCAGCGGCGTGGGAGAACAGCCTTCCAGCAGGAGAGCATGCCGGCCGTCGTCTTCCACGGGGCCGGTCGGAGCACCATGTGCGGAACCGGGGATTGCCTCGGTCGACGCTCGGGCGGCACTGCGTGCAAGGCGTTCGCCCGTCTCACTGAGAGCCTCCAAAGCCTCAAGGCGCTCGCGCACCGTTAGGCGCAGGGCGCGCCGGATCTGTGCACGGCGGCTACCCTCCCAGGTGGCGGCCTCCCAATCGTCTGTGCTACTCATCAAGCCCTTCTTTGTCCCGCTCGTCTGCGATCCAGCGCAGGTGCAGGACGTCGTCTTGATCGCGGGGCCGGTTTGTCTCCTGCTTCATGGCGATCAACGTCGATAGGCGAACCAGTGGCAAGGGCACGCCGTAGGCCAAGTGATGGATCTCGGCTGCGGCGTGTTCGGCCTCGAAATCGAAGGGCTCCTTGGCGAAGATATCCACAGTCGTGTCGGGGTGGCTGTCACTGGCAAGGGAGAAGACCAGCATGTTCTTGTGCTCGATCCACTCCTCGCGCTTCTCGGCATCGGCGAACTCCTCGATGCCCACCGGCACTACCGGCCGGTACCCAAGGTCCGCGAAGACCCTCAACGCGCGTAGTACGTTGTCGCGGCGCAGCCCGATCACCAGATCAAGGTCTTGGGTGAGGCGCTGGTAGCCATATGCGTTGACCGCAACGCCGCCGGCCACCAGATACTGCACGTTCGCCGAGTGTAGAGAGCGAAGGATAGTCTCCAGTGTGTTCAGCTTCACGTAGATTGCTCCTGCTCGCGCTTGGAGGTCCTTCGATCGGCGGTGCGCACGAGTGCTTCCAGCCAGGCCAGGCGGAATGGGCCGTAGTCTGCGAGCAGCCGCTGGGTGCGCTCGGTCCAGGACGGGCCTTGGCTCCCTCGACCCAACTCCATCACGTCTAGGCGGAGGTCTGTCTCCGGCAGAGCCAGTGCGTTGAGGCCTACCGGCGGGAGTAGATCGCCTTCCCACACCCCGCGGGCGAAGCGCCTGCCGTCCGGTGCCTCGTTTTCCTCCGGCAGAGCGCGCAAACCCATGCGGATCTTGCCGTGATGCGCCGCGATCAGAAAGGCGATGAGGTCATGGTCTTCCCCGGCGTCACCGTGGTCGAGCCACGCGAGCATGGAGGCGAGTTCGTGCCGGAACCGGGGGCGACGCACCATCTCTCCGCTTTCCTCCGTGACGCGGTAGTCGAGGCGGCCCGAGCCCGGTGACTTGGCCCACAGCGCGCCGTGGTTCAGCGGCGGTTCGTGCCCATCCTTCAAAGGTGTCTGAAAAGCCGGGTGTGCTTTGCCGACGTCGTGCCAGAGCCCGGCGGTGACGACAGCGGCGGCGCCTTCTTGGAGTGTCAGTGCGTGGACAAGGCGGTTCGCCTCATCGGCTACGCCATCGAGATGTTCGGTAAGGCGCACGAAGCGGCCGATGAAGCTCTCCGCGTCACTGTCGAAAGCAACTTCTGACGCCTGCGGTTGCCCCACGGGCTCAACGGGAGACCGGCCTCCGGCAGCAAAACCCCGGGCGGGGTCATATCCACCATCGGCTGCTCGTAGCAGAACGGTCGCGCCCGGGATGATCTGGTAGTGGGAGGTCGGGCGCCAGGAGCCGGACAACGCATCCCAGGTGTAGGCGGACCGTTCTTTCCCGAGGTGATCGCGGAGTTGGGAAAGTGAGACCGGGCACAGTTCCTCGCGGAGCGGCCGCGGTTGGTCCTCGGGTTTGTCTCCAAAGGCCCGCCAGAACACTTCGACGTGTGGCGAGCCCGTATCCCGTATGTAGGGGGAGATGTCTATGTCGAAGCCGGACAGGTCGGGCTCGTTGTTGAACAGATCTAGTAGATCGCGCCGGCGTAGCACCGGACCGACCGGACGGGCCTCGTCGGTTGGAGGCAGGTCGGCCGAGCCGGCGTTGGTCAGCGATTTCAGCCGCTGTCGGGCAGACTTCAGCGCGTCTGGTTCGTACGGCGGCGCCAGTTTGTCATCGGCCTCCGCGTCTATCCAGAACACATGGGCGCTGCTCGACTCGCCGTACCGGTTACATCGCCCGAAGCGCTGCACCAGGGACGACCAGGGGGCAAGCTCCGTGAACAGCACGCGGCTGGTCATGTCGACGCCGGCCTCGATCGCCTGAGTTGCGACGATAATTCGCCCTGCTCCATCGGTCGCGCGCATACGCCGCTCGATCTCGCGCCGCTCGGCCGGACGGAACCGGGCATGTATGAGAATGATTTCGTCGACGTCCGCGGCCTTGGTGTGCTTCCGCAGGGCGTCGAACAAGACCTGCGCGCGATCGACGCGGTTGACAACAATGAGCGTGTCGCCGTTCGCATCGTGCTTTGCACGTACTTCCTGGGATAGGTTCTCCGCGTACTCCTGAAGGCCGCGCTTTGTGGCGTGTTCGACGGACAGCATAGTCTCGGCTCTACGTAGAACCTTGACGGCTTCCCGACGCTTGCGCACCACAGGATGGCGCTTTTCGTCATCCGAGAGTTGGAGACGTATCAGGTGGTCGCGATGTGGTCGCAGGTCCACCGTATCCAACCAGGCGGGATTCAGGGTCGCCGACAACCACACGCTGCCTACGGCCATCGCGGGCCGGAGTCCTTCCGATCGCCGAAAGCCCTCCAGCTGGGCGCTGGTCGACAGCGCCGGACCCATGAGCTGCACTTCGTCGTAGATCCAGAGGGCATCGTTGTGCAGGAGCGCGAAGTGGACCGGCCACAGGTAGCGGCTCATGCCGTACCCGCGCATGAGCGCCCGCGAGAGCAGCATATCCTGAGTACCGATGAGGACGGCCTCGCGCTCCGGGTTGACGTCCCAGTCTTCTGCGGATTCCCCGCCCATGAGTAGGTGAACGGGCGGTCCGCCATCATCCAGATACCCGGCGGCGGCCAGGTTGGCGATCCACTCCCGCGCAGCATCGACCGTCTGCTCGACCAGCACCCGCATGGGCAGGCAGTACACCAGCCGTCGAGGTGTGGCCGCTCTGCACCGCTCGTTCTCACCAAAACGCCGCCAGAGCCAGCCGACCACCGCCATGGCGGTCTTGCCAAGCCCCGTAGGGATCTGGACCAGCTGCGGCAGAGAAGACGCGTGCGCGAATTCCCGCTGGAAGGGGAAGGGGGTCTTCCCGACAGCCGTCTCGAAGAAGTCTTCGAAATCCCGGAGTGTGGGAGAGTCCTCTGGCATGTCCGCTCCGCCGCCCTCATAGTCTCGCCGACTCTGACGCCCCGACAGTCGACATCGGCTCCGCCGCTGTTTGTGACTAACCTACCAGAACGGTCGGACAGAACAAGCGGCGGACGGGCCAAGGATGGGCGTCGCTACCTCCAGCATGGCGGTCGAGGGAGAGTGCACGTATAGTGCTGGCTATCCCATATATGGTGTGCTAGGCTGTTGCAGTCCGCTATATGTTGTGGATAACGTTGGGGATTATCTGGGTGCTCGGTGTGGAGAACCGGTCCGGCCCTGGGGATATCTTCGGGTTGGAGACGGTCTGGCGTGCCCGGCGTGATGGGCCGGTGCACGTCATAGCACGTCAGAGTCTCTGAGGGCGAGGGCCTATGCACTGTCCGTTTTGTTCTCATCGAGACACCCGCGTGGTCGATTCGCGCGAGGTCGATGGTCAGGCGGCCATCCGCCGCAGGCGCGAGTGCGTGGCCTGCGGTCGCCGTTTCACTACCTACGAGAAGGTGGACGAGATCCCGATCACCGTGGTCAAGCGCGACGGCAGGACGGAATCCTTTCAGCCGGACAAGCTTCTCAAAGGGCTTCTGCGCGCGTGCACCAAGCGCGACGTGCCTCTCAGTCATCTCGAGGCCCTGGTCGCCGGCATCGAGACCAAGTTGCGGCGCGAGCTTGCCTACGAGGTGACGTCCGAGCAGCTCGGTAACCTGGTATTGGAGCGGCTGCAGGACGTCGACCTGGTGGCCTACGTGCGTTTTGCCTCTGTGTACCGGCAGTTCGAGAACGTGGAAGAGTTCAAGGTGGAACTGGAAGAACTGACGAAGGAAGGGATCCGATGACCGTCGGGGAGATGAGAGCGTTGTCGGGAAGGCTCGAGAAGAGACTGTCCCCGAGTGCCGTGAAGGTCCTGGAGAAGCGCTACCTGAAGCGAGATGACGCCGGTCGGCCCATAGAGGCGCCGATAGACATGTTCGTGCGCGTGGCCGAGAATATCGCTCAGGCTGAGCGGAACTACCGCCCCGACGCCGACATCGACGCGGTTGCGGGCGAGTTCTTCGAGGTCATGGCCGGTCTCAAGTTCCTGCCCAATTCGCCCACGCTCATGAACGCGGGCAGGGAACTGCAACAGCTGTCCGCCTGTTTCGTGCTTCCGGTGGAGGATACGATGGAATCCATCTTCACCGCGATCAAGAATGCTGCGTTGGTGCATCAGTCGGGAGGCGGCACGGGCTTCAGCTTCACCCGGTTGCGGCCCAAGAACGACTTGGTGCGCTCCACGAACGGAGTGGCCAGCGGGCCGGTGTCGTTTATGAAAGTGTTTGATACCGCCACCGAGACCATCAAGCAGGGCGGCACCCGCCGCGGGGCAAACATGGGCATCCTGCGGGTAGACCATCCGGATATCCTCGAGTTCATAGGCGCCAAAGAGAATGAAGCTGTTCTCAACAACTTCAACATCTCGGTGGGCATCACCGACGAGTTCATGGACGCCCTGCTGGTCGACGGCGAGTACCCGGTGCGCAACCCCCGCGACGGCGCCGAGCAGGCGCGCTATCGGGCCCGTGACGTGTTCGACCTCATCGTCAAGTTGGCCTGGAAGAACGGCGAGCCCGGCATCATCTTCCTCGACCGGCTGAATCGCGACAACCCCACTCCTAACGTGGGCATGATCGAGTCCACGAATCCTTGCATCACCGGCGACACCCTTGTCTACACGGGCAACGGCCTGCGTCGCGCCCTCGATCTTTTCGCCGAGGGCGACCCCGTGGACGTCGTGGTCGACGGTCGACGCAGCTCCGAGACGTTGCACCAGGCCTCTCCCATCTTCTACACGGGCCACAAGCCGGTGCTCCGCATCACCACCCGCGAAGGCTTTTCTCTGCGGGTCACCGAGAATCATCGCATCATGACGACTCGAGGGTGGGTAGAGGCCAAAGACCTGCAGCCGGGCGATGCGATGCACGTGCTCGATCGCAAGGGCGGCTTCGGCACCGAGGGCTCTCTTGACCTCGGCCGCGTGCTGGGTTGGTTGGTGGGCGACGGCACGGTCAAGGCCGACGGGGCCGTCCTCTCTTTCTGGGGCGACGAGCGCGAGATTCCGCCGGCCTTCCGCGAGGCCGTTGATGCCGTGGTCCGCCCCAGCTCCCCTCATCGAGAGTACGCCACCGGCGTGATGGCCGTCGCCGAGCGCAACGAGGCTCGAGTGCAGTCCAATCGCCTGCGTGATCTGGCCGAAGAGTATGGCCTGGTCGATGAGAAGCCGGCCGTGCCCGACGTGGTGTTCCAGGGTACCGAGGACATGCAGCGTGGCTTCCTTCAGGCCTTGTTCACCGCCGATGGGACCATGCTAGAACGATGTGAGAATGGCCGGGGCGTGCGTCTGACCTCGGTGAGCTACGAGATGCTGCAAGAGGTCCAGCAGCTTCTCCTGAATTTCGGGATCTTCAGCCGAGTCTTCCAAGACCGCAGGCTGAATCATCGCACCGCCGTACTACCCGATGGCAAGGGTGGCAAAAGGGAGCATAGGGTCCAGCCACTGCACGAACTGCACGTGGGTAGCGGGAGTCTCGCCAGATTCGCCCGGGACATAGGCTTTTTGAAAGAGCGCAAACAGCGGGTCGTCGAACACGCTGTCGCAAGCTATACGAAAGGGCCGTATCCCGATAAGTTCATATCTCATATTGAAAGGATCCTTGTAGAAGGTATCGAACCTGTATTCGATCTGACAGAGAACATCACGCATTCTTTTATAGCAAATGGAGTGGTTGTTCATAATTGTGGAGAGCAACCTTTGCTACCATACGAAAGTTGTAATTTAGGTTCTATTAACTTGAGCCTGATGGTGAATGATAAGACGATCGATTGGGACGAACTTGCTCGGATAACGCACGTCGCCGTTCACTTCCTCGACAACGTCATCGACATGAACCGCTACCCGTTGCTTGAGATCGAGCACATGACCAAGAGCAATCGGAAGATCGGGCTGGGGGTCATGGGTTGGGCCGACATGCTGGTCGAACTCGGCATTCCCTACGACTCCGACGAAGCCATCGCGTTGGCGCACCAAGTCATGGGCTTCATTGATGAAGAGGCCAAACGTGCGTCCGAAGATCTGGCGGTGGAGCGGGGCGTGTTCCCGAATTTCACCGGCAGCACCTGGGAACGGAAGGGTCGCCGGCTGCGCAACGCGACCGTGACCACCATCGCCCCCACGGGCACGATCAGCATCATCGCGGGCAGCTCCAGCGGGGTCGAACCGTTGTTTGCGCTGGCCATGATCCGGAACGTCATGGAGAACACCGAGCTTCCCGAGGTGCATCCGATCTTCGAGCGGGTGGCGCGCGAACGCGGACTCTACTCTGCGGAACTCCTGCGCGATGTAGCCGACAAGGGCTGTCTGGAAGAGATCGCGGGTATCCCGGACGACCTCAAGCGGGTGTTCGTGACCGCCCATGACGTCACGCCGGTGTGGCACGTGCGCATGCAGGCGGCGTTCCAAGACCACATCGACAACGCTGTCTCCAAGACGGTCAACTTCTCCCATGATGCCACGCCGGCCGATGTCGAGGAGGTCTATCGGCTGGCCTACGAATTGGGAGCCAAGGGAGTCACGATCTACCGCGACGGCTCTCGCGACGAGCAGGTGCTCAACATCGGCGAAGTCAAGCGCAAAGGCGTCGCGGCCGATGGCAACGGGCACGCCCCTCAACCTTCGGCGGGTGTCCGGCCTACCGTCGACGGGGTCTGCGCGTATTGTGGCGCTCGAGCGGTGCAACCTCGCAGCCGAGGGGGCGTGCTCACGGGGCAGACTCGGGAGAAGGTGACCGGCTGCGGCAGCCTCTACGTGACCGTCAACGAGGACGACTTCGGACCCCGCGAGCTGTTTGCGAACATGGGTAAGGCGGGCGGCTGCGCTTCGGCTTCCACGGAGGCTCTCGGCCGGCTCATCTCCTTGGCCTTCCGGTACGGCGCGCCGCCGGAGAAGATCGCCAAGCAGCTCAAGGGCATCCGCTGTCATGTGCCACTCGGCTTCGGCCCGAACCAGATCCTGTCCTGCCCGGATGCCATCGGCAAGGCTCTCGCCGACAAGTACATGGGTGAGGAGCCGATCATCGCCGCGCACGGTGAGATACAGCTTGAGATGCCTATCGCCTACGCTCAGGGGGCCTGCCCCGATTGCGGCAGCGCCATCGAGCATGAAGGCGGATGCATGGTGTGCCGGGCATGCGGCTATTCCAAGTGTGCGTAGGGTGAGCCTCGGCCCGTGCAGCGTAGGGTTCGAGCGCGTGACAGCAGCGGCATGACCTGGATCGTCGACATCGACACGCTGGGTGTCGAGATCGCCGAACCCCCGGATGCCCTCGCGATAGCGTTCGACGTCACGTATCCGGGTGAGACGTGGTGTCGGTCGCTGGTGCTGATCGCCCCCGAACTCGCCCACATGCCGGAGTATGAGCTGGTGAGCCGTGCCCGCGATGCCCTATTCGTTGTTCTTGAGGCGGCGGGCGAGCCGGTCTCGGTCGAGGTCCGTCTCACCCCGTCGGAGACCGTGGTGCTGGCTTCGGGTCGTCCCGGCGGGTAGGTTCCCCCGGCCTGCCGTTCTGCGGGCGCGGCCCTACTTCACCACGAACTCGTTGGTCCATACCGGCTGCGGCGGGGCTTTGCCGGCGTCCAGAGCGGCCTGCCACTCTTCATCGGTCAACCGCTTATCGATGGGCACCGTGAACTCGTAGTAGTCGTAGCTCGCCCCGATCAGCACCCGCTGCTTCCCGTCTACCTTGAGGACGGCGTAGAGTACGAGCGGGTATCCGGTGCCCTCTTCGAGGGCGGTGTTGGTGACGTACTCGCTGTGAACGTCGGCCACTACGGGGCTCTTCTCGTCGGTGGGGTTGAGGTTGCGGCCGTCGTCGAGGGTGAAGAGTTCGAGGTGCTCCAGGGTGCCGCCGAAGTAGAGGATGGTGTTCTTCTCCTCTAGAGTGAGGTCTTGACCGGCGAGCTCCTTCTCGGCGATGGCTTTGAGCGTGGTGCATAGGTCGATCATGCCGTTGAGCTTGTCCTCGACCACTTGGTCGAGCAGTCCGTAGGACTCGAGGCCGTCCCGAGAGGTGGTGGCCAGCTGCGCCATCTGCCCGTAGAAAGCCGGGTAGGGTTCCACGTATCCAGGGGTGAGCGGAGGTTCGTCGCCACCACCCTCGGCCACCACCGATTGCTTGGCGTAGAGGATGGTGTCGTGGCGCAGTTCGGTCCAACTGCCCAAGCCGGCGTTCAAGCTCTTGCGGGCCCACACTTTGGTCTTCATCAGATCCGGAGCGCCGTCGGGCGGGAAGGCCATGGCTTCGCGCAGGGCGTCCAGCCACCCGGTGTACAGGTTCGCCGGCCAGAAGACGGGCGAGCGCGTGTCGAACTGGGCCTTCACCTTCATGAGTTGCGACTCCCAGTTCTCGAACTGATCCTGGCCGTACGTGCCCGTGATGATCTCGAAGGCCTGGTCGGATCCCAGCACCGACATGGCGTCGAGGCCCATGGGCATGAGTCGCTTCTTGTCTTCGGTCCCCACGTGCCGCCATACCAGCTGCTGGAAGGCATACGAGTCGGGGATGTACCGCTGGCCCATGACGCGGAAGCTGCGTTCGGCCTCTTCCTGTGAGGTGCCTTGCGGATCAGTGTCGACATGAGAGAGGATCATGGGCGCCGGCAGTTTGCTGAGTTCCGACCGCAGGGCATCGATCCCGGCGTCGCTGCCCAGGTCGTCCAGCGCGGGTGTCTGCGACCCCAGCGCAACGCCCATCGCCGGGCGCATGTCGGCGGCGGAGAGATCGTCCGCGTTGCCCACCATGAACGAGGTGGGCTCGTAGACGGCCTTCCATGACTGCTCGGCGTCTCCGGTCAGAGAGAGGGTTATGAGGGCGGCCTGCCGAGTCAGCCGGCGGGCCAGAGCTTCGTCTACATCCGGCTGCTTCGGGTTGACCCAGAATGCCGTATGGCCGTACCACATCATCGCTTTGAAGTAGCGCTTGAGTTCCTCGCTGCGGGTGTAGTGGCCGCGCGGCTTGTACTGGCTGTAGTCTTCCGTGTAGCTGAGGATGGGCGAGGTCTCCAACCCGCCGGCCGCCTCGATGAGGGCCAGTTCGGCTTCCACTTGGTCGCGTACGCGGTCGGGTGCGGTCGTGGCGCCCTTCAGCAGCGAGTTTCCCACGGCGAAGTAGGCTTCGTTGGCCAATGCGGCTTCTTTGACGGCGGGGTCGGTGGCCGTGTTCACCTGGTCGGAAGCAGCGGCCTGGAGGGCCTCGGACATGTCGACGGCCCGGGTGAGGAACGTCGTCTCCTCCAGATACTGAAGGGTGGTGTCGAAGATGGTGTGGTAGGCGTTTAGCACTGCGTCCGTTGTCACGAGGAGCGGGACACCTTGGTAGCGGGCCTCCTCGTAGACATGCCAGAACTTGAGAGGTTGGTAGCCTCCCAGGTCACCGGTCGCGACGAACCCCTGACGCGCGAGTGCCTCCTTCTGTGCGCTGGTGAGCTGCACCTTGTCGAAGTTGGCGACGGAGCCGACGTCTACCGGGGTGGGGTCGATGTAGGTGGGGGTAGGGAAGGGTTTGGCTTCTGCTGCTACATTCTGCGCCGTGGTGGGGGTGGTGACGACAGGGGCGGCGGCGGTCGACGAGGTAGAGGACGGCGTGTCGGTGCAACCGGATAGTGCGACCACCGCAGCGACGATTGCCGCTACAATGAGCACGCTCCCCAGCCTCGGGGTCACCCACCTCGGTGCGTTGCCGCTTCCCCGTGGCGCCATGGCGGAGCTGCAGGCTCGTCGTCTCATATCCGTCCTTCCCTACATGCGGTGCTCATCCCGGATGTCTCAAGGCTGTGAAACCAAAGCCGTTCCAACGATAGGTCACGATGCCCAACGGGTCGCCCATGTCGAGATCCACAACGTCCCCGGCAGACCCGGCGTCGGATCGCACCCGCAGGTCTATCGGCACCGGCCGCAGTGCCGACGATACCAGACGTTCATGATACAACCCGGCGTGTCGGCCTATGAGGGCCAGGTGACGGCCGTCCGGACCGTCGAGTAGGGCTACTACCTCAGGCGTGCCGTTGTGGTCGGTGTCGCCTATGCCCGCCATGACCACCCACCACTTGGGCCGGCTTCGGTAGCCAACATCGCCGTCAACGATGGAGATGCCTCCGGGGCCTCGATCGAGCACAACCGACTCGGGCGTGCCGTCCGCGTCGAGATCGACCTCGAGGGCACCCGGCAGGTGGGCCTGGGGGGCCGGTGCTGTCGCCGTACAGCTCTGCGTCATCAGGGCGAGCAGCGCGGCACAGCATAGGATCACGACGATGCGCGCTCGGCCTCCCGGCACCCGGTCTCCCCTCTCGATCCTGCGGGCGGGGATGCCCCGCAGACAAGGCCATTGTACAGCGGGCACCGCTGTACGGTGGGCATCGGCGGACTGCCTAATGGGCATCGGCGGACGGCCTGGGGCGGGCCCAATGTCCAATCGCGCACGTCGATTCCACGCGGACGAGGGGTCCGGGGCTTAGGGAGGGTCCTCAACACTCCGCCTGGATATCCACAGCCTCACGGAGCGATGACATAGGGACGATGACCTGCCTGCGCGCACCTACTAGCATGAAGCTCCCGGGGCCGCCGGTCGAGCAGATCATGCAAGGAGGACAACATGCGTACGTCATCGATGAGAGATCGTTCAGAACAGTCCGAGGGGGGATCGAGGCGCTGCGGCGTCGGCAGGTCGGCGCGTCGCGTTCCGCTGCGCGTCGGGCTGCTGGTGGCCGGAGTGACCCTGCTCATCTTCGCGATCACGACCGGTCTGGCGCACGCTGGTGACCCAACCGGCGCGTCAACAGGAGGCATCAACGATGTGACGGCGGCCGTCGCCGGCCAACCGACACTCCAGGAGGCGGCAGCCGACCTGGGCCACCTCAAAGTCTCCACGAACATCTTCTTTCTGATCTTCGGCACTGCGCTGGTGTTCTTCATGCAGGCGGGATTCGCGATGGTTGAGACCGGTTTCTGCCGAGCAAAGAACGCGGGCCACGTCATCATGACCAACTTCGTCATCTTCGCCATCGGGGCTCTGGTCTACTGGGCGATGGGATTCGCCGTGCAGTTTGGTGGCGTCGGTGCCATCTCGCTTCTCGGCGGTTCGCAACCCCTTGCCGGACTTGTGGAGGTGGCCAAGGGTTGGGGCGTCATGGGCACCCAGGGCTTCTTCCTGGGCGGCAACGCCTACGACGTTGGTATCTTTGCGTTCTTCCTCTTCCAGATGGTGTTCATGGACACGGCGGCTACGATCGTAACGGGCGGTATGGCGGAGCGCTGGAAGTTCTCGGCGTTCATCGTCTTCGGTATCTTCATGGCCGGCGTCGTCTACCCCTTGTACGGCAATTGGGTATGGGGGGGCGGATGGCTTTCGGCTCTTGGGCGCAACGTAGGCCTTGGCCACGGTGTGCTTGATTTTGCGGGCTCGGGCGTTGTGCACGCGGTCGGTGGTTTCGCCGCTCTCGCTGGGGCCATCGTGCTGGGGCCGCGCATAGGCAAGTTCGACAAGGAGGGCAGGCCTCGCGCCCTTCCAGGTCATCACATCCCCATGGCCATCGTCGGCACCATCTTCTTGGTCTTCGGCTGGATGGGCTTCAATGGCGTGTCGACGTTGTCAGCGGGCGATCTGCGGTTCAGCGTTATCATCCTGAACACCATGTTGGCGGGCTCTGCGGGTGCCGTCGCAGCCATGCTCCTGGTGTGGAAGCTCTGGGGCCATCCCGACCCTTCTATGACCGCGAACGGCATGCTCGCGGGTCTCGTAGCCATTACCGCCCCTTGCGCGTTCGTGACCCCCTGGGCGGCGGTGGTGATCGGTCTCGTCGGAGGGAGCCTCGTAGTCGGATCGGTGGTTTTCGTGGAGCGCGTTCTCAAGGTGGATGATCCCGTGGGAGCGGCTTCGGTCCATGGCGCCAATGGATTGTGGGGCCTGCTCGCCCTCGGCATCTTCGCTGACGGCAGTTATGGCGATGGGCTGAACGGTGTCTCCGGGCCGGTGAAGGGCCTGCTCTATGGTGACGCCGGCCAGTTTGCCGCACAGGCGGTTGCCGTGGCCGTGGTGGCTGCCTGGGCCTTCGGTGTCATGTATCTGTTCTTCCGCGTGCAGGACAAGGTGCAGGGCATCAGGGTCTCGGCCGAGTTCGAACTCGAGGGCCTCGACGTTACGGAGATGGGCGTATCGGCGTACCCGGAGTTCGGCGGTGGAGGCACGTATGGAGATGGCCCGGCGGTTCCGCGGATCTCTCTGCCGGCACCAGCTGTTCAGCTCTCGACCGCCGACCCGGCCGTGTCTCCCCAAGCCTAGCAGGTAGGAAGGCTGCTGAAAAACGAGGTCCCGGCGGCCGAAGCGCACTGGGAGGCGCGATACATCGTCCTCGGTCGCGCACATAGCGCTGCTATTCGCGCTTCCTGCGTCCTTGTCTGGCGCGTTCCCAGCGCACCTCCGCCGCGAGAAGTCATATTTCAGCAGCCTGTTAGGCGGGTTCTAACGGCGACGCCGTCCACCGGCGTCGCCACCTATACAGATGGCCTATGGTAGCTACCTCTGAATGTCATATCTGTACAAGGACGGTTGTACAATATCTTGGATATACTGACAAAAGCGGCCGCGCATGTTGCGCTGTGTCGGCGTGGCGGAAGCGGGTACCCATGGAGGAGCATGGCTGTCTCGGTCGAGCAGATCTTGAAGCTCGCGGTCTTGTCACAGGCTCGGGTCCTTGCGGGCACGGGTGGTCTCGATCGTGCGGTGACGTCGGTGACGGTCGGAGAAGTGCCCGACATCGCCGACTGGTTGTCGGGGGGCGAGATCGTATTCTCGACCATGTTCGCCCTTACGAACGACACCGATCGGCAGCGTGACTTCTGCCGGCGTATCATGGCCGCCGGCGCATCGGCGCTCTTCGTCAAGCCCGCACGGTTCGTAGGCAGTTTTCCCCTCGATGTGCTCGAGATCGCCGAGAAGCGCGATTTTCCCATCGTGGAGGTGCCGCTGGAGATCCGTTGGACGCGGATCATGGAGGAAGCCATGGGGTTGCTCATCAACCGCCAGGCTTCTCTTCTGGAGAAGTCACAGGAGATACACCGTGATCTTCTCGAGGTAGTGATCAGTGGTGGTGGATGGACCGAAGTAGCCGACGCGGCCGCTCGGCTCATCGATAAGCCCGTGCTCGTGTTGGACGTGTCCCTCGAGCCGTTGGGCCTATCCGCCGACTTCCCGTGGCCGTCAGTGGAGCTTCATCGGCTGCTCGATCGTCCGGCGGTGCGGGCGCAGTTCGACGGATTGTCCCGCTTTCCCAACAAGCTGCTGCATCTGGTCGAAGAAGGCGTACCTCCTCTGTTCGCGGTGCCTATCGTTGTGAGCCACAGCTGCCTCGGCTATGTGTGCACCGTCACGGAGCACAATGAACTCGAGGAGATGGAGCGGGTGGCTCTGGAGCACGCGGCCACGGTAGCGGCTGTGGAGATGGCTCGGGAACAGGTGCGCTTCGAGACGGAGGTGCGTCTGAAGGGCGATTTCGTGGACGACCTCATCGGCGGCCGCTTCAGCAGCGAAGACTCTCTGATCCGCCGCGCCAGCTTCTTGGCCTGCGATCTCAGCCGGGGGGCGACGGTGATCGTGGCCGATGTGGACGAGTTCGAACGCACTATGGCCGACCGTGAACTCTCCGAGAACGAAGTGCAGCGGTTGAAGGCGCGGTTCTTCAACGGTTGCACCCGGCTCGTGTCCGAGGTGGAACCGTCGTCCCTGGTCAGCCTGAAATCCGATCGAGTGATCATCTTCCTTTCGGGTCCGTCATCCTCGGATCCTCGGGCCATCGAGCGTCTCACGTCACGGCTGCAGAACCTGGGACGAGAGGTCGCCGAGCTCTCGGTATCGGTGGGCGTGAGCCGGTTCATCCCCGATCTGGCCGGACTCCGCAAGGGGTTCGAAGAGGCGTTGGCCGCGTTAAAGGTGGGTCGCAAGCTGCAGGGCCGAGGCAGTGTCATGCATTTCGAAGCGGTCGGCTCGTACAAGCTCCTACTGAGCATCTGGGAGCACGACCCGGAGGAACTGCGCACGTTCTACCGTGAGACCATCGACCCGGTGGATCGATATGATCGGCAGAGCGAAAGCCAGCTGCTGCTCACGTTGGTCACCTTTCTAGGCAACGACGAGAGCCTCTCCAAGACCGCTCAAGACCTGTTCGCCCATCGGCACACCATCCGCTATCGGCTGCAGAAGATAGCCGATCTCACCGGGCTGTCGGTATTCAAGAGTGAAGACAAAGAGCGCTTGAGCTTGGGCCTCAAGGCGCGAAGCCTTCTGAACAATTAGGCGGGCCGTTTGGCTGATTCTCCTGCCGGGTATCTGCCAAGAAAGTGGCAGGAGACCACGAGCGTGACCGAGACAGAAGGGGGCCGCGCGTGCTGATTGTGTCCGACAACCTGAACGCAGCCCACCGGCATGTGGCGAAGGCACTGGTGGACCGCGACGCCGGTTCGATTCGAGAGATCGCCCACAACGTGGCCCTGGCAGGGGCCGACGTTATCGATGTGAACGTGGGTTCCATCACGGCCGGGGCCGAAGAGGCGATCGTATGGCTGGTCGACCAGATCCAAGCGGTCGCCCCCAACGTGCAACTGAGCCTCGACGCGCGCACCGCCGAGGCGATCATCGCGGGTGCGGCACGGAGCGACATTCCGCCGATTCTGAACGCCTACTATGTGCAGTCGGCCCGACCTGACGACGTAGCCTCGATACTGATTCCCTACGCGGCGGAGCGGGGGCTCGAGCTCATACTCCCCGCGCTGAGCAGCAGTGGTCCTCCACTGGATCCGGACGAGCGTGCAGGCAGGGCTCAAGAACTGGTCGATCTGGCCCTAAGGGCCGGCGTCGATCCGGAGCGGCTGTTCGTGGACCCGGTGGTCGTGCACCTGGGCAGCGGCAACGGCCAGGATCATGCCGCCGCCGTACTCGAGACCATGAAGCTGCTGACAAAGATCTTCGACCCCCCTGTAAAGACCATCGCCGGGGTGGAGTACCTGTCGCAGGGAGCGCCGGCACAACTGCGGTCGGCGATCAACCGGACGTATCTGGCGATGCTCTCGGCTCTGGGGCTCAGCGCAGCGTTCGTAGACGTGATGGACAGCGCCACGATGCGCGACATACGTTTGATAAAAGGGCTGCGGAACGAGTCGCTGTACTCGGTGTCCGACTCGGAACTGAAGTAGCCTAGTCGCCCGCAGCCGCCCGAGCGCCTTTGCGTGCCCTATAGTCCTCTATGGCCGCCCGTAGGCCGTCAGCGGCCAGGTTCGAGCAGTGCATCTTGTTGGGCGGCAGACCGCCGAGCGCCTCGGCCACTTCTTTGTTGGTGATCTCCACGGCGTCGTCTACGCGCTTGCCTTTGGCCATCTCGGTCACCATGCTCGAGGTGGCGACGGCCGCGCCGCAGCCCAGTGTCTGGAACTTGATGTCCTGAAGGACCTCGTCTTCCACCTTGATCGTGATCCGCATCATGTCGCCGCAGGTGGGGTTTCCGACTTCACCTACGCCGTCGGCATCCTCGATGACCCCCATGTTGCGGGGATTCCGGAAGTGCTCCATCACCAATTCTGTGTACATCCGTCCTCCTTCTGAATACTCCTACTTGTTGTAGACGGGGGACATCTCGCGAAGTCGTTTGACCACGCCCGGGAACACATCGAGAAAATAGTCGATGTCTTCATCGGTGTTGTGTCTGCCGAGGGTGAGACGCAGCGAACCGTGCGCCAGCTCGGCCGGGATGCCCATAGCCAGCAGTACGTGGCTCGGCTCGAGCGAACCTGTGGTGCAGGCCGATCCAGACGAGACGCCTATGAGATTCATGTCGAGGCAGAGGATCATGGCCTCCCCTTCGATTCCTTCGACCCGGAAGTTCAGGGTGTTCGGCAGCCGTTGCGTGGGGTGGCCGTTGAACCAGATGTCGGGAATACGTTCCTCGAGGCCCGCCCAAAGCCGATCGCGTAGAGACTGCTCCCGCGCCGCCTCGATGTCCATGCGTTGATGCGCGAGGTCGAACGCCTTCGCCAGACCGATGATCCCGGGAACGTTGTGTGTTCCGGCGCGCCGGCGTCGCTCCTGCCCACCGCCGTGCATGAGTGGCGTGAGCCGTACCCGCTTTCTTAGGTACAGTGCGCCGACGCCCTTTGGGCCGTAGAACTTGTGGCCGCTTAGGGACATGACGTCCACGTTCAGGTCGTCGACGTTGACGGGCAGCTTGCCGACCGTTTGGACGGCGTCGGTGTGGAAGATTATCCCCGCTTCTCGGGCGATGGCGCCGATCTCCGCGATAGGTTCGATCGTGCCGACCTCGTTGTTGGCGTGCATGATGGAGATCAGCACCGTTTCCGGGCGGATGGCTCTTCGGACATCCTCCGGGTCTACGATGCCCGCCGAATCGACCGCTACCCTGGTGACTTCCCAGCCCTTCTTCTCCAGCCACTCCATCGGCTCTAGAACGGCGTGATGCTCGATCGTGGAAGTGATCAGGTGGCGCCCCTTCTTCTCATGGGCGTCCGCCGCGCCTTTCACGGCCCAGTTGTCGGACTCAGTGCCGCCGCTCGTGAAGTAGATCTCGTCGGGTTCGGCTCCCACGTACGAGGCGATGTCGGCTCGGGCCTGCTCCATGGCCCGAGCAGCCGTGAGGCCCAGGTTGTAGAGCGTCGATGGATTGCCGAACTCCGCGGTGAGCCAGGGCTCCATCGCTGCCACGACTTCCGGATCTGTAGGAGTAGTCGCCGCGTGATCCATATAGATGACATTGTCCATGCCGGGTCTCTCCTCGTGGGTGTGAACCTCATACTACCACTGCCGGTTCGGGCCTCGGGACGCCCGGTCGCCTACCGGCTCGGTTGCGCGCGGACATAGTCTATGGTACTTTGCGGCTCGACGTCCGATGTGTACGCGTTCGTCAATTCACCAAAAAGGGGGGTCGCTCGGTCGATGAAGCGATGGCTGCTGATTGCCGCTATTGTGGTTGTTGCCGCGCTTCTCGTGTTGCTCGTCGCGGGCCTCGCGTACACCTCGCAGCCATCGTTCTGCGCTTCATGCCACACCATCGCCCCGTTCGAGACCACCTGGCAGGACTCCAGCCACAAAGACTTGGGTGTCACGTGCATCGACTGCCACTTCGAGCCGGGGGCAGTGGGGTACGTCAAAGGCAAGATCTACTCGTTCATCAAGCTGAGCCAATGGGCGTTCGGCCAAACCGACAAGAAGCCTGAGGCCGCCCGCACCATCGTCGCAGGTGCCTGTCGGCACTGTCATCCGGACCCGAAGGCTACGTTCATGCCGCACGCCTTCCACACGGAAGTCGCTAACCTCGATTGCACGGAGTGCCACAGCGGCGTCGTGCATGGAGCAGAACAAGTCGGCGCGGAGAAGCCGCAGGCCGTTGCCGACCCGGCGTTCTGCAACAAGTGCCACACGGGGGACATCGCTCCAATCCTGTTCAATCCCATCGAACCCGTCGGTCGCGAACATCCAGGGGCGCCCAAGCTCGACGTGAACGTGTGGCGCAACATCCACTGGCGCATGGCCAACGGTCCTGCGGTCATCGACGGGGTGCCGTACGACAAGATCGAACGGGAAACGTGCCTCGCCTGCCACGAAGACCCCACTCAGGCGCGTGCCTGCAAGGGTTGCCACTTTGCACGCGTGCCCGAATTCCGCGTGTCGGCGTCGGCTCAGCGCGCCAGCGGCGTACCGATGGCGATCTTCTTTGTCCTTGTCGTGCTCCTGCTGCTGACGGTGTTCCTCAAGGCGACGAAGAAGACGGCCCTGTTCCGGTCTCGGTGGATGATGGCTCTGGTGGGCCTGATCGCCGTCTCGGACGTGGTGGTGGTCTATCTGATCGTTCGGGATACTCTGGTGAAGGAGTCGGGCTCTGTCGAGATAGGCCCCACTACCGTGTGGATCGCCTATCTGCTGGTGAGCATCGCTATCGTCCTGCTTGTCATTTATGAGGCGATCATCAGACCCGGGCATGAACGGATGGTGCTTCTTCCCGTGACACCCGAAGAGGAGATCTACGTACCCGATCACAACGTGTGGTTGAAGAGTCCCGACGCTACGACCGTCGTGGATGAAGGAGAGCCCGATCCTCTCTACCGTTTCGGTGCTCTGCCCACCCCCACCACCCCCCCCACCCCCCCCGAGGAACCCCGTGGCTGAGCCGAGCCTCCCCACCCCTGCCGTCGAGCAGCACGCTGAGCCCCGTCTCTCCCGGCGGGCCTTCCTCACCTATCTTCTGGGCTTCGCCGGCGCCCTGGGTCTCGCCGGGCTGCTTGCCCCCATCGTGCGCTA
>Ga0172371_10002407_pt1 | contig 29694 bp, 25 predicted proteins | sample Lak12m_FD_114543 | JGI IMG/M metagenome (GOLD analysis project Ga0172371, IMG submission 114543) | Freshwater microbial communities from Kabuno Bay, South-Kivu, Congo - kab_022012_12m | ecosystem: Environmental > Aquatic > Freshwater > Lake | place: Democratic Republic of the Congo: South-Kivu...
AGCTCAACGGCAGGCAAGCCTGGCGCCGCGCCGAGATCGGCCCGGGTCATCACACGGATCTCCTTTTTCTTCGCTTTCATCATATCCGGCAGGGTGGCTGAGCGCGGCTGGTTGAGCTCTTTTGTGGCGCCGACGATGCAGGGCATAGCCATTTCGATCACCTCGCGGATATCCCCTTCGATCTCCCGCTCCACAGTGACCAGACCGTCTGCCATGGAAAACGCGACCACATTGATCACAACCGGCATGTCGAAGAAAACCCCCAGCCGGTAAGGGGTCTGCATCGTCTCTGTATCGATGGACTGGCGGCCGGTGAGGATCAGGTCAGGGGAGCCGTCCCGGGAGATCGCCTGGTGGAGGAGCCGCCCCGTTTCGATAGGGTCGGTAAAGTAGGCCTCGGTCCGGACATGTATCGCCCGGTCCGCTCCCAGGGCAAGGGCGGTCCGCAGCGTGGAAGCCGCGGCCTCCCTGCCGACCGTAACCGCGATGATCTCGGCGCCTGGGCAGCCCTCCCGGATCAGGAGAGCCTGCTCCAGCGCGTATTCGTCATAGGGATTCATGATGAACTTGACGGATTCGTCAAATGCCGTCCCCCCCAGCGGCCTGATGTTGGCCGCTGTGTCGGGGACATGCTTCAGGCACACATAGATCTTCAGGGAAAGCTCCTCCCGGAAGGTTATTTCTTCCCGAAATAGTTCCGCACAAAACGGACGAAGCGTTCGTTTTCCTCGTCCACGCCCGGCGTCACCCGGAAATAGCCGTCCTTGCCGTGGATCGGCTTGATGCTCTTGAGGAAGATGTGCTCCATCTCCAGGCCTGCCGCCAGGATCTCGGCGGTGGTCTTGCCGGTCATGGTGGCATCGATCAGCATGTAGTTGCCGTGGGCCGGGAAAGGCTTGAGGCCCACCTGCACGAGCTCCTTGGTGAAGACCTCCATCCAGCGGTTGTTGTGCTTGACCTTTGCCGCAAGCTCCTCCGGGTTGTCCAGGATCGCCTCGGCGGCCGCCATGGCCATCAGGCTCACGTTCCAGGGCAGGAACATGGCGTTGAAGGCCTTGACCATCTCCTCGGTCCCCACCACGTAGCCGAAGCGGATGCCGGCAAAGCCGTAGGCCTTGGAGAAGGTGTGGGAAAGGAAGACATGGGGATACTTCTTGAGCAGGAAGTTTTTGGACGGGATATCCGGATGATAGTCCAGATAGGCCTCGTCGATGCACAGAGGGATGCCTGTCTCGCAGAAACGGACCAGGTCCTTGTCGTCGATGAAGACGCCTGTCGGGTTGTTGGGGTTGATGACGAGCATCAGCTTGGTCCTGGGGGTGATCGCTTTGAGCATCGCGTCCGTGTCGTACTGGAGATCCTCCTTGCGGAGCGGAACCGAGACCACCTTTCCGCCCGCCAGTTCCGCCCGCGGCGGGAACAGCTCGAATGTGGGGGTTGAGATGATGAACTCGTCCCCGGGCTGCAGAAAGATCCTCATCATGCAGTCGATGATCTCAGAGGAGCCGTTGCACAGGCCGATGTTGTCCGGCCCGAGGTTATGGAGCTTCCCCAGCCTGGTCCGCAGCCGCAGCATGCTGTCGGGATAGCGGTTTCCGTTCTTCAGGATCTCCGCCACCGCTTTGATGACCTTCTCGGAAGGGGGGAGAGGATTCTCGTTGAGCATCAAACGGCCGTAATCTGGCTTTGCCCATGCCTTGTCGAGTATGGCAGTGTTGTATTCCCTTGCGGTGAACAACCAGGGGACAAACCACTCTTTTAATTCTTTCATTGAACTCTCCTTTCATTCATGATGTGTAGCCGGCAAAGGCGATCACGATTACTCCTTGAGACAACGGTCGGCAAACTCGGCCATGTCATCGGTCGCCTTGGAGAACTGCTGCGCGGTCTTCACGAGCGATGGATGGCTGTTGTATTCATCGCGGCTGTAACCGTCTTCCGCGTATGCCCTTTCAAAATATGGGACCCGAAGAAGCCTATCCAGCACGTCCCTGGGGATCTCCCGATCGATGCGCCCTTTTTCAAAGGAGATATTCTCCGGGTTTGGGAAATTGATGAGCTCGTCAATGAAAGAGGGCGGACAGGTGACCACGATGTTGGCCCCTGCCTTCTCCTCGAGATGCCACAGCCGAAGCACGCCGTCCACCTTGGGCCCCACCCGCAGGGAGCAGGAAAGGAGTTTGCTGGGGTAGTTCCTCTCCTTGATCAGTCGGTAGGCCTTCTTGAAGATCGCCAGTTCCGCGAGACGGGTATCGCCCTCGGAAAGCTCGATCCCTTTTTCCTTGGCAAAGTCCCTCAATCCACCCAGGTCGCCGTAGCGGGCCTCCATGTGCGTGATCACGGACCGCCAGCGCGACAGATCGACCTTGTTCTTTTTGGCCTTCTCCAAGCCTCTTTGCACGGATTTGGCGCAGTCCATGAGCTGCGAAAGGACAAAGGTCAGGGTATTGTTCGTGGAGATGCCCAGGGAGGTGAGGGTCTCTATCACCTCGTAGCCTTCTTTGGTGCCTGGCACCTTGATCATGACGTTGGGATTGATGGTGACCAGGTCCAATGCCTGCTTGATCATGGCGTCCTTGTCGAATGCCTTGCGCGGGTCCACCTGGCCGGATAAGAATCCTTCGCGATAGTTTGTCGCCTCATACAGAGGCAGGAACATCGCGGAGCCGCGCTTTACCACTTCCTTATAAAGAAGCCAGAACAGGGATTCCTTGTCGATCCCCTTGTTCTTCTGTATCAGTTCTTTAGTCACGCTCTTCCAATAGGGCTCGTCATCCTTGATCGCCTGCAGGGACAGGGAAGGATTCGTGGTGACTCCCCGAAACAGAGAGGTCTTGATGTCCTTCTCATTGTACATCCGCTCGAACTGGCGCTTCAGCGTTTCTTTATCCCCGTCCTGCGCCTTGGCAAGCACCTTCCGGCACCAGTTCGCAAAGATCACAGGTGAAGAATCCCACCAGATCTCCATCCCCGGGCTCACCTTGACCAAATCCTCCAACAGATTGTTTTGCCTCATATTTCCCCCTTCTTTTGTCTAACCGACGTTATTTGCTGTTTAGATGTATATACATACTATTGATGATAAAAACAAGCCTAATCCTCCTGGAGTGGATTCTCCCTGATCTGGTAGCGGCTGAGCTCCACTTCAAAGACATACTTGTCGCCGCGATAGTAGGAGTACAGAAGCTCGACCGGGCAGTTGTTCCCGTCATAGGTCAGGCTTTCCATGAAAAAGGCCGCGGTATTTTCCGGGACATTCAGGTAAGAGGCGATGCGGCCCTTGAGATTAACCGTACGGATGGTCTGCTCGGACCTGGCCAGGGTGATATTGAACCGCTCGTTGAGGATCTGGTACATCGACGCGGTCAGGTCCATATCCAGGATCTCCTTGAAGGCCGGATAGGGGATAAAGCTTTCTTCGTAGATGAACGGCACCTTGTCGCCGGTCCGGAGGCGGCGGATGGCGACCACCTTTGCGTTCTGGCCCAGGATCAGCTTACTGGACACTTGCTCCTTTGCCTCCTCGATCCCCTTCTTGACGATTTTTGTCGTCTCTCTGATCCCGAGCTCCCGCAGGTCGTCGCTGAAGCTGGAGATGTTCTTGAGTTGGTGCTTGATGGCCAAAGGGGATTCTGCGCAGACAAAGGTCCCGCGCCCCTTTTCCTTTCGCAGGATCCCCGCTGTGGTCAGCTCCGCGATCGCCTGCCGGAGGGTGTTCCTGTTCACCTGACAGATCCTGGCCAGCTCCACTTCCGACGGCAGGGCGCCGCCCTTTTCGTACCTCCCCGACTGGATCAGGTCTTTTATCCAGGCGCTGATCTGCAGATATTTCGGGATGGGATTGTCCGGGTCGATGATGTTCATTTCTATAGACTCCCGCTATCTTGACTTTACCATGCCTGTGAGCCCTGAACTGCCGGTCGTCACCCTCATCACCACAAGGAAGATCGCAACGATGATGACGACCACGGTGCACATCGCGTTGGCGCTCGCCGTGCGGCCGTCCACATCCAGAAAGATGATCTCGATCGCGGCGAGCTTGATCTGCGCCGAAACCAGGAACAGGACGGCGCTGATGGTGGTCATCGCCCGCATGAAATAGAAGGTGGTCGTGGAAAGGAAGGCCACCCGGGAGAGAGGAAAGACGATCCGGGTGAAGGTGGTCACAGGCCCGGCGCCCAGGCTCACCGCGGCTTCCTCTACGGATTTGTCGATCTGCTTCAGGTTCGCCGTTCCCGACAGGACCCCCAGGGTAAAATTGGCGATGACGATGTTGATGATGATGATCCAGATGGTGCCGTAAATGAGAAAATAGGGTTTGTTGAAGGCCAGCACGTACCCCAGGCCCAGCACGACACCGGGAATGGCCGCGGGCAAAACCGACAGGCCGTAGAGAAGCTGCTCGCCCCGCGGCTTCTTCTTCTCGATGATGTAGGCGGCAAGGAGCGTGATGGAGGCCCCGAGAACGGCGACAACGATCGAGACCAGGAGGCTGGTCCAGATCGGGGCGTACTTGATGGCGATCATCGTCCGGAAGTCGCCCGGCGGCAGCACGCTGTTCCAGAAATCGGTCCAGAGCGGCACGCTCGCCCCCAGGGAGGGAAAATCGAAATGCTTGAGGGTGAGCGAAAAATCATACGGCCAAGTCTTCACAAAGGAGCCGAGGAAGACCGTGACAAAGACCAGCAGGATGCAGGAGCTGATGAAAGCGGAGTAGATCGTGAACGCCCATTTCTTCAAGGGCCGCGAAGGCTGGATGAAGGGACGGGCCTGTCCGCTGATCATGGCATAGCTTTTCCTGGTCAGGTAGTAATTGACGGCAAAGGCCGTGATGGACGGGACCAGGAGAATGACGCTGATGGTCGCCCCCAGGTCGAATCGCTGCAGCCCGAAGACCTTGTTTACGATCTCCGTGGCGAGGACCGAATAGTCCCCTCCGATCACGACCGGGATGCCGAAGTCGGTGATGGTCAGATTGAAGGTGAGCGCCGCGGCGCTGGCGATGCCGTACTTCGCCGAAGGCAGGGTCACCTTGAAGAAGGTCTTCAGGGCCGATGCCCCCAGGCTTTGCGCCGCCTCATCCAGCCGCGTGTCCACGGCGGAGAGCGTCGTGTAGAGGATGAACAGGGCATTGGGAAAGCAGTAGAGCGTCTCCCCCACGATGATGCCCGCGGCCCCATAGATGTTCCAGCTCGTGTCCAGCAGATAGCGCGTGATGACGCCGTTGCGGCCGAACAGAAGGATGAGCGCCAGGGCCTGGATGATGGTCGGAGCGATCAGGGGGAGCGTGGAGACCAGGTAGAAAAATCCCTTCCCCGGCATGGTGGTCCGCGTTAGTCCGTAGGCAAAAAGAAAGGCCAGGACCGTGGTGACGACCATCGTCACCGTCGAGACGAAGAGGCTGTTGTAGAAAGAGCGGAAGATCCGGGGTTCGGAGAAATAATCCACGTAGTTCTTCAGGGTAAACGACCCGTCCTTGATGAAACTGAGCCGGCAGATGTCTATGACGGGATAAAGGAGGAAAAGGGCCAGGATGATGATCAAAAAGGCCATGATCACCCAGGTGAAGAGTTTGTCGGCCGTCAACCAGGACGGGGCGCCTATTCCGGAAGGTTGAGAAGGATTCATGCCTTCCCCTCCCCTGCCGGAAAAACCAGATAGGATTCGGGAGGGCAGTAGACATGGACCTGATCTCCCTGACGCAGGGATCTCTGTTCGAAATCCTTCTCTACGATGTCGGAGATGATCTCCTCGCCCCCTGTCTGGATCAGAAGCCGGACCGCCGCCCCCTGGAAGACGACAACCTCGATACGTCCTTTGACGAGGTTCATGGGCTCGGGGACCTGAGGCAAGGAATCCCCTTTGAACACCTCCACGTTTTCCGGACGGATGGCCAGCGTCACCGCCTCCTCGGCCCCCCCGCCGTTGCGAGTGACCTTGATCTTTCTCCGGCCGATATCGACGACATCCCCTTTGCGGCGGCCTTCGAAGAAATTGGAGGTCCCCACGAAGTCGGCCACAAAGTTGCAGCTCGGATTTTTGTAAATGTCGATCGGCCTGCCGACCTGCCGGAACTGGCCCTTTTCCATGACCACCACCCGATCCGCGATGGAAAGGGCCTCTTCCTGGTCATGGGTGACATGGATCATCGTCTTTTTCAATTCCTGCTGCAGGCGCTTGATCTCCGCCCTGAGGCGAAGCCGGATTTTCGCATCCAAAGCGCTCAGGGGCTCGTCCAGGAGCAGGACCTGGGGATCGGGCGCCAGGGCCCTGACAAGGGCCACCCGCTGCTGCTGGCCGCCGCTGAGCTGAGCCGGATAGAGCTTGCGCCAGTCGGACAGGCCGATCAGCTCGAGCATCCTGTCCACACGGTCGGCAATGTCCTTCTTCGGCATCTTTCTCATCTTCAGCCCGAAGGCGATATTTTCCTCCACGGTCATGTTCGGGAAGAGGGCGTAGGATTGAAAGACAATGCCGAACTGACGCTTCTTGGGAATGAGATCATTGATCACCTGGTTATCGAAAATGACGCTTCCCATGGTCACTGTTTCAAAGCCGGTGATCATCCTGAGAACCGTGGTTTTGCCGCATCCGCTGGGCCCCAAAAAACAGATGAACTCCCCTTCCTTGATCTCCAGATTCACATGATCGACGGCGGTCAGGCCGCCGTAGCATTTGGTGAGATTTTCCAGCCTGAGGTCTCTTCCCATTTTCCCCTCGCTTAGATGTTGAGAGATCTATACAGATACGTTGAAAAAATCTTCCGGCCACCCGATCAGAATCGGGATGGCCGGAAGAGATGCATTCAGGTTATTTCTGGAAGAGGCTTTCCCACTTCTTTTTGATCGCCTCTGCATTCTTGGCCTGCCAGGCGAAATCCATGGGGTAGAGTTTGATCTCGGAGAGCTTCGGCAGGTCCGGCCGGGAGGGAATCCCGGGGAGGGTCACACCGTGCTTGAATTTGGCATACTCGTGCATGGCGTTGTCGCTGATCGCCCAATCCAGGAACTTCTTGGCGGCATTGGGATTTTTTGCGCCCTTCAGCAGGGCGTTGGCCTCCACCTCGTATCCGGCGCCTTCAGCGGGGAAGACAAACTTTACCGGGAACCCCTGTTTGATGAGCTCGGCCACAACGAATTCAAACGAGGCGCCCACGGCAAACTCTCCGGAGGCGGTCATCTTGGCTGGACGGGAACCGCTCTTGATGTACTGGCCGATGTTCTTGTCGAGTTTCTTGAGGAATTCCCATCCGTCCTCCTTGCCCTCCTTTGCGCCGTACATCTGAAGTATGCTGGCGATCTGGAGGAATCCCGTGCCGGAGGCCACCGGGTTCGGCATGGTGACGAGCCCCTTGAAGCGTGGGTCGAGAAGGTCGTTCCAGCCTTTGGGCATGGGGAGGTTCTTCTCCTGCATGACCTTGGTGTTCACGCAAAACGCGGCGATGTACATGTCGATGCCCACATACTGGAACTGGGGATGGACAAATCGCTTTTCAAGCTTTTCCACACCTTTGGGCTTGTAAGGCACCAGCATGCCTCTGGGAACGAATTCCTCCATGTTGGTGACGGCCCAGCCCCAGACCAGATCCGCCTGAGGATTGTCCTTTTCAGCGAGCATACGCGCCCCCAACTCGCCGGTGGAAAGACGGATGATGTTGATGTCCAGATCGGGCAAATCCTTTCTGGCGGCTTCAAGGTACTTGACCGTTTCATCCGTTTCCAGAGATGTGTAAACCGTCACCTTTTCCGCGGCAATCGCATTGACCGCCAAACACAGTGTCATGATACCCGCGATGAAAAAAAGACCCGCTCGCTTCATACGCCCGACCTCCTTATCATATTAACTATCATTACTATCTCTCGAACCGTTCAATCCTATCCGCAAGGATCGTTGCCTTTGCCAAAGACAAGATCCTTTTCAACCATCGATTCGGCCTGCCGGTAAAACCCATCGGTTCCCCAAAGTGTTGGTGGTATTCTCATCAGACTTGGATCGGTTGGATGCTTTGAACCTGCCGAAGGACGAATCGGTTGTGAACTCATTCAGCCGCTCCTCAATCATGGAAAGGAAGAAAGCAAAAGGTCCGTGTACGACTACTCGAAAACATCCCTTCGGTCAACTATCTTTTAGGCTTGATTGTCGGCTGATTCATATCAAACTTGTAATGACAGGTCAATCAAGGATTGTTTTTTTTCTCACACGGCACAAGGAACCGAACGGCCGGGGATAAGCGTCATCTCGAATCGCCGGGTCATGAGGGTTTGCCTGTCCAGCATCTGCATGATTTCATGCAACGGCACGAAACGATAGCCCTTTTTCTTCACTGCCTCTATGAGATGGAGGAATGTTTCCCCTGCCATGCCGCCTTCCACCTCCGCATGAACCGGCAGGACATGGATGCCTCCATCGGTAAGCCCAGACAGGAGGGTCGGTACAGCGCCTTCAAACCCTATTTCTTCAAAGCAGGGAAGATCGGAGGGGATTTCCAAAAGATCGGCACCCAGATGGATAAAGGGTTTTTTTGCCCGCGTACAACTGAGATAGTGAAAGCCCAATTCAGGGGCGAGAGAAAGGACCCGGTCGTCGACCATCCAGGCAGGGGCGCCGAAGGCGGTTGGCTTGGCCCCCGTGAGTTTTTCAAATCCATCGATGCCCTGTCTGAACCAGTCCTCTATCCATTGCTCGGTGCGGCTCGTCAGCTCATCCTGCCAGCGCCTGTGATCCCAGGCGTGAAACTGCACCTCGTGGCCTTCCTCCAGGATCCGCCGCACCAGTGCGGGAAAGGAAAGGGCGATCAGGGGGGAAGGGAGGAGGGTTCCGTACAGGGCGGTTCGCCAGCCGTAAAGGCTGGTCGCACGGGTCCGAACCATTTTTTTCAGAAACAGGGGATTCTTCAGGAGCTGAAAAACGGCCCTTCCCGAGGCATCCGGCCCGATACTGAGGAAAAAGGTCGCCCTGATCCCCTCATCTCTCAGCAGAGCGAGCAGCCGGGGGACACCGCTTTTCATCCCTTGATAGGTGTCTACATCGATTTTCAGCCCAAGGATTCGTTTCAATATCGGAACCGTCATCCTTCGCTTAAAGAGGATTTGTTCTCTTCCAGAAAGGAATAGAGCGTCATGCGGAGGGAATCCTCCAAACCGATCTTCGGCTCCCACCTCAGGAGCGTCCGGGCCTTTTCAATGCTGGGTTTCCGGGTATAGATATCCTGATAACCCTTCCCGTAATAGGACTGGGCGGGCACATCGATGATCTCCGAATAGCTGCCGTCCTTCTGATGATCGGGATGGTTCATGAAAAGCCTTTTGAGCAGGTGGGCCAGTTCCTTTACCGAACATTCATTCTCGGGATTTCCTATGTTGATGATCTGATTCTTGCAGAGATCGTCTCTGTTCTCCAGGATCTTCAGCAAGGCGCGGATACCGTCGTCCACGTAAGTAAAACACCTTTTCTGAGAGCCGCCGTCCACCAGGGAAATATGGCGCTTCATCAGCAGTTCCGCTATGAACTGCGTCACCACGCGAGAGCTGCCCTCCTTTGCCGCATAGAGGGAATCCAGGCGCGGCCCTACCCAGTTGAAGGGGCGAAACAGGGTGAATTCGAGATGACCCCTGGTGCCGTAAGCGTATATGACGCGGTCCAGAAGCTGCTTGCAGCAGGAGTATATCCAGCGCTCCTTCTGGATCGGTCCGACCACCAGATAGCTTTCATCCTCCTTGAATTCCGGATCGGGACAGGCGCCGTAAACCTCGGAGGTGGAAGGGAAGACCACCCGTTTGTGATATTTCACGCAATGCTTGATCACATGGAGGTTCATTTCGAAATCGAGATTATAGACGCTGATGGGATCTTCGACATAGAGTTTCGGCGTGGCGATGGCCACCAGCGGCATGACGACATCGCACTTCTTGACGTGATACTCGATCCACTCCTGATTGATGGCGATGTCCCCTTCGATAAAATGGAAACGGGGATTCTGGAGGGATTTTCCGAGGCGGTCATCGGAAAGGTCCATGCCGTATACGCTCCAATCGGTCTCCTCAAGGATCTTCGCCGTCAAGTGGTGGCCGATAAAACCGTTCACCCCCAAAATCAATATCTTCATGATAATAACATCCCTTCCCTGTCTTTAAAGTACTCAGCGAGTTCGTCTCCCGTCATCCTTCTGTCTTCGGTCTGCACATCGAGAAGCTGTATCTTCCCCTGCCCCGTCTGAATGAGAACCTGTTTTCCGTCAATCAGGATTCTTCCCGGCCGCCCCCCCCTGCCCCCTGCCCCCTCGTCGCTCCGGATCGCCCACCAGATGAGCAGTTTCGAGCTGTCCGGCAAGATACAGAATGCACCCGGATAGGGTTCCGTCACCGCACGGATCAGGTTATAGATCCTGTCCTGCGGCCATAGCCAGTCGATTCGGCCATCCTCCGGTCTTCGGCCTCCGTAATAGCTCCCTTGGGTGATATCCTGAGGGGTATGAGGCGCCTTTCCTTCCTTCATCAAAGGGAGAAGCTCGTCGAGCAACCCCTCTGCCGCTTGGCAGAGCTTTCCGTACAGGATGACCGCGGTATCCTCAGGCTCGATAGGCACAACCCGCTGACCCACGATGTCGCCTGCATCCGCCTTCCTGACCATATGGTGCAGAGTCACACCCGTTCTGGTTTCGCCGTTTACAAGAACCCAGTTCACCGGACAGCGCCCCCGGTAGTGAGGCAGATAGGATCCGTGGAGATTGTAAGCGCCGAGGGGCGGTATCCTCAAGATCTCCTCGGAAAGCATGTGACGATAATAGAAGGAGAAGATCATATCAGGGCCGAGGGAGGTGATTTTGCCGATCCACTCGGGCCGGTTTACGTTCTCAGGCAGATAGACCTGGATGTTCCGTTCGGCCGCCCACGACTCTACGGAGCCGAACCAGCAGTTTTCATTGGGATCGTCCTTATGGGAAAAAACGCACGCGATATCATAACCGGCCCGTTGGAGTGCCCGCAGGCCTGCGAGTCCCATATTGTGATACGCGAAGACAACCGTTCTCACCCCTTTTCACCTCTTGGAGACGGATTCTTAGCCTCCTCGTCGGCTCCATAGACGGACTCGATGACGTATTCCGGTCTCCTTCGGACTTCGCGGTAGATCCTCCCTATATACTCCCCGATGACTCCCAATGCGAAAAACTGCAATCCCACAAATGCAAAAAGCACGGCAAACAGCGTGAAGACCCCCTGTGCCGCCCACAGCGCCCCATAGACCAGGCGGGCAACCGCAAGGACAAGGCCGAAGCAGACACCCAGGGTTGCCATTGCGATCCCTCCGTACATAATCAGCTTTATGGGAAGATCGGAAAAAGAAGCCACAAGGTCGAACTGCAGGTTGATCAATTTACGCAGAGGGTAGTTGGATTTTCCGCCGTGTCTCTCCTCATGGGCGACCGTGATCTCCGTTATCCGTTTCCCAAAGTGGGTGGCAAGAGCCGGGATGAAGGTGGAGTGTTCATGGCAGGAAATCATCCTTTCCACCACCGGCCTGCGGTAGGCCCGAAGCATGCACCCCCAGTCGGTCATGCGGACCCCGGTGATTTTCCTGGCAACCATATTGACGATCTTAGAGGGGATGATCCGGAAAAATGAATCCTTCCTCCCTTTCCGGATCGTGCCGACCACGTCAAAACCTCCCTCCTCCATCGCCTTGATAAGACGGGGGATCTCTTCAGGGGGATTCTGAAGGTCTGCATCGAGGGTGATGACGATCTCCCCCCGGACCTTGGAGAAACCGGCCAGGATGGCCGCATGCTGACCGTAATTCCTCGTCAGTTCGACCACTTTGACGACCGGGGATTTGCTGAACCCCTTGAGTATATCGAGCGAGGAATCACGGCTGCCGTCATCGACAAGGATGACTTCAAAGGGCCTGTTCATTGCCGACATCACCGGCATGATCCGCTCCATCAGGCTCGCCAGGTTTTTTTCTTCATTGTATACCGGGATCACCAGGGAAATCATCGATTGAGAATCCATGGCCGTTTCTTCCCTACCCATGTTTTTTGGTTTCGCGAAAAATCTCTCTTACCGCATCGCACACATAGCCGACATCCTCATCGGCCATATCCGGAAAGAGCGGAAGAGAAAGGATCCTGCCGGCAGCGCGTTCCGTCTCCGGCAGAGTTGTCACTCCAAATTGGTTTACTACGTATTTCAGCAGATGGCACGCCGGGAAATGGAGACCGTAACCGATGTTGTATTCCGAAAGTCCCTCCATAAATTGCGAACGCTCCATCGACAGGACCTTCACCACAAAAAGGTGCCGGGAGTGGGTGTGGGGGTAAGGCGGATCCACGGGAAGCTCAAGCCCATCCATCTCTCCCAGCCCCTGCCGGTAGAGATCCACCAGGTGGGACCTTCGCCGGTTGAAATCTTCCAGCCGCTCCATCTGTGCGAGCCCAAGGGCAGCCTGGATATCCGTCAGATTGTATTTGTAGCCCGGCTCCTCGATATCGTATTCCGGATTCCCCCCTTTTCCGTACCGCTTCCATGCATCCCGTTCGATGCCGTGAAACCGTAATTTCCGGAGTTTCGTTTCGATCAAACCTTCGTTGTGGGTGACCATCCCGCCTTCCCCTGTGGTGATGTTCTTCAGGGGATGAAATGAAAAAACCGCCATCCCTCCAAAGCCTCCGGCATGCGTCCCTCGATAGCATGTGCCGATGGCGTGGGCCGCATCCTCGATGACCATCAGATGATGGCGTTCGGCGATCTCCGTGATCCGCCCCATATCCGCCGGGGCCCCGGCAAAATGGACAGGGATGATCGCCTTGGTTCTGGGGGTGATCCGTGCCTCGATATCGTCGACATCGATGTTGAGCGTACCATAATCAACATCGGCGAAGACAGGCCTGGCGCCGAGCAGCGCGATCATATTGATCGTGGAGGCGAACGTCATCGAAGGGGTGATGATTTCATCCCCCTGACCGATGCCCAGAGACATGAGCGCAAGATGCATCCCGGCCGTAGCGGAAACGACCGAAACCGCATGCTTGGCTCCGGTCAGGGCCTGGAAGCGGTCCTCAAAGGCCTTGCACATGGGACCGGTTGTGATCCATTTGGACCTCAGACATTCGGTCACCTTTGCAATCTCCGTCTCTCCGATGGACGGTAGGTTGAGCGGCAAGAATTTTTCTCTGACCTTGATCATGGAATCATGCCCTTCATAGGATCACGTCAATTTTATCAGGTAGTAAAAGTCATTATGCCACAATACCATAAGAGCTGGAACTTCTTTTTTCAGTCTCTCCATCCTCTCGCCACGTTCCGTTATGCAATAGATGCCCTTCTTCTCCTTGACCAGCTTGAAAAAGGAGTCTGAGTACAGGAAGTAGCGTTCCCGCTCTTCACGGGGAAGTTTTTCGCTGCCGTATCCGACCTCGCCTATGTCGTCGACGATCGGGGTTCTCATCCCCGTGTAGAAATCGACGCCGTAAAGAGAGATGCCATACTGATACAGCATGGTTCCGGCAGGGAGATGGGTTTTGACAGCCTCGGAAATCTGCCAGGCGGATTTGTAGGGTGCCAGGTACTGGGCAGCAGGAAACGTAATGGAGGCCAGGAACAGGGAAAAAAGGAGGTAGGTCGACATAAACCAACCTCTGCCCGTCTTCATCGTCATTCTAAAAGGAACAAAGAGGATCAGGATTTGAAGCAGGAAAGGAACAACGATCCATGGCCACCAAATCTTCAGGTCAACACGCTGCTCGTGGGGGAAAAGGGGCATCAGGAGAACGGCCATAAACAGGAGCGCCTGCAGAATGATAAATGCCCTGTAACGAAAGGGGACGGATTTCGTCTCCTTGGTATCTATATTGTCCTCATATAACCTGAAGAGGTGACCGAAGATGAGCGCGATCGGGAGAAAGACCGGCGCGATATAAGGGATGAGTTTTGACGAGGAGATGGAAAAGAATATCAGGATCACGCAGATCCAGACAAGAAGGAAGCGTATTTCGACACCGCCAAAGACACCCCTGATTCTGCCCCCGATGCCCCTGTATACCTCAGGCAGATAGGCGCACCAGGGAAGGGTCCCGGCCAGGAGAATCGGGAGGTAGAAGAAGAACGGCTGATACCGGTTATGCATCCGGGTGGCATATCGGAGCAGGTGTTCCTGAATGAAAAAAAAGTGAAAGAAGTCGGGGTTTGCCAGCTGTACGAGAATCAGCCATGGGATGGTAATGATTGCAAAAAGTATGATGCCGACCGGCGAAAAAAGGGCGAACGCATCACGCCAGCGGGCGGAAATGACAAGCCAGACAACAACAACCCCAAAAGGGAAAACGATCCCGATCAGTCCTTTTGTCAGAAAAGCCAGGGCGCTGAAAATATAAAGCAGATATAATTTGATTTTCGGTCTTTCAGTGACGGCAAGGTAGCGAAATCCTGACCAGATGGCCAGGCACACGAAAAAGGCAAGCGGCATGTCGAGGATGTTGATCCTGCCGATGGCGGCGTGATACAGAAAGGTCGTCAGAACCGCCCCGGCATACAGCCCCGAGTGGGCGTCATGGAAAAAACGTCCCATGCGATAGGTCAGGATGATACAACCCCAGGCGCACAGGGCGGCAAAAAGGCGCGACGAGAACTCGTTTTCTCCGAAAATCCAGAAAGCGGCGGCGGTCGCCCAGTAGGCGAGAGGCGGTTTCTCAAAATAGACCGCCTCCTTCAGCCGCGGTGTGACATAGTCTCCCGTAGCATTCATAGCGCTTGGGATAGAGCTGTACCTTCCCTCATCCGGCTCCATCAAGGGCATAAACGGAAGCGGAATCACATAAATCAGCAGCGGGATGATGAAGAGGATGAGTTTTGTCAGTATGTTACCCTGCATACGATTGGCCTAAGAATCCAAGAATCCAGATTTCAGCGGCACTTATTTCACGAATCTGCCGAATTTGTCAAACGATTAATCTCCAGTCTTTCCGAATCCGTCCGGCTTGACATACCGATGGAGATGTGTAATTTTTGCATCACTTGCGCTTGTTCACTGCCGCGTTGACTACTTAAACCGATCTTTTTTGGTTATGCGTATGCATGGATTGATCAACCGATATATACTGAAGGAAATAGCCCTGCCCTTCTTCATGATCCTGTGCGTCATGACCTTCGTGCTCCTGCTGGGAAAGGTCCTTCAGTTGATGGACCTTATGATCAACAAGGGGATCGGTTTTTCCGACATCGTCCAGTTGATCCTCTTCCTCATGCCCTCTTTCCTTATGTTTACCATCCCCATCTCGCTTCTGATAGCGATACTGATCGGGATGGGGCGTCTGTCGGGTGACAATGAAATCACTATCCTTAAGATGTCCGGCGTAAGTCTTTATCAATTGGCGTTTCCGGTCGCTGTCGCGGCTGTGATCGCATTTGCTTTGACCGGGATAACGACTCTATTTCTGGTTCCATACGGGAATGTGGCCTCGAAAAACCTCTTGTTCAATATGGCCAAACAAAAGGCCAGCATAGGAATCCAGGAGAAGGTTTTCATCGATGACTTCCGGGGAATCCTCCTTTACGCGGAAAGCATCCCGATCCACGGAGACTTCCTTGAGGGAGTCCTTGTATCCGACACCAGGATCAGCAAAGAACCCAGTACCATTATCGCCCGGAAGGCCTACCTGATTTCGGATCCTGAAACGCTTGCCCTCACCCTGAGGCTGGAGGACGGGACGACCCATACGGTCGATGCGGGCCTCAAGAATTACAGAAAGATGGATTTTCACTTCTACGACGTCCGCCTGGACCTTCCCGAATCTCTTTTCGATGGGAAGAAACAAGGGACAAAATCAAGTACGGACATGACGGTGACGGAACTCACCTCAACCCTGAACAACAAGGCTCTTAAGGAGGATGTCCTTCGGGAGATGGAGATCGAGCTCAACAAGAAATTGACGATTCCCCTCAGCTGTCTGCTCTTCGCATTCATAGGGCTGCCGCTGGGGATCCGCGCGCATCGTTCTATCCGGTCGAGAGGCTTCGCGATCGGTTTGGCCGTTGTCCTGTTCTATTACCTGTTGCGGCTCTGGGGCGAAGCTCTCGTCGAAACGGGACGCCTCACACCGATCATCGGCACCTGGGCGCCAAGCGTCATATTCGCCGTCATCGGGCTATCCCTCTTTTATTTTGCCGTCCGTGAGCGAACCTTCCGGATGCTTCCAGGGATTGTTCTCCCAAAACGTAAATTGCCCCTGCCTTGCGTCGCTGAGACCCCGCCGGGAGCGGCCGTCCCTGCCATCCCAACGATAAAAACCGGATTTCAATACACATTAGATCTGGATCTTTCCGACGATAAAAGCCCTTCTTCGACATCTCGATCCGCAGATGGCAGCCCTCAAGAGGAGAATCGATCATGAAGATCCTGGATCAATATCTCGTTCGTGAATTTCTCAGAAACCTTATACTCATCACGTTGTGCTTCATCTCCCTTTTTTTGATCATCGATTTCTTTGAAAAAATCCGGATGTTTATGAGCAATCAGGCCACGTTTCAACAGATAGCCGCTCACTTTCTCTACCGGATACCGATGATCATCTCACAAATCCTGCCGGCATCGACATTGCTCACCGCCTTGATGACGTATGGCTATCTGTCCCGGCATAGTGAAATCGTCGCCATGAAGGCCAATGGGATCAGCCTTTACAGGGCGTCCTACCCGATCCTGATCCTCGCTGCCTCCATTTGCGTCGTGGTCTTTTATATGAGCGAATGGATCACCCCCTATACGAACGAAAGGGCGGAGTATATTCGTCTGGTGGAAGTACAGAAGCGGCAGTCTCTGGGAACCTTCAAGCAGAACCAGATCTGGTATCGGGGTCAAAAGGGTATTTACAATTTCAGGCTCTTCGATGCTAAAACCAATAGATTACACGGTATTACTATCTATTATATGGGTCCGGAGATGACGCTGACCATGCGTTTGGATGCAGAGTGGGGTGAATGGAAACAAGAGCGCTGGCTCCTGCACAACCTTCTTGTCACCCGGTTTAAGGCTGGAGAATTTCCCTCATTGGAGAACATAGCCGAACAGGTGGTTGACCTTCCGGAGAAGCCTGATGATTTCAAGATCGTCCAGAAGGATGTCGAGACCATGGGGTATTTTGAACTGAAAAGGTACATAGGAAAACTCCAGTCGGAAGGCTACGACGCGACAAGATATCTCGTCGATCTCCACGGCAAACTCGCGTTTCCCCTGGTAAGCATCATCCTTGCGGTGATCGGCATTGCCTTCTCCTTACGCTCCGAGCGCAGCGGAGGCATCGCCCAAGGCATCGGTGTCGGACTTTTCATCGGATTTTCTTACTGGCTTGTCTTTGCCTTCGGGATGTCCCTGGGCAGATCAGGCACACTTCCCCCGCTCATTGCCGCCTGGTTGGGAAACATCCTCTTTGGCATTGCTTCCGTTTTCCTGCTGTATCGCATCAAGACATAGAAACGATTGGTCCCGGGTCGGTCATAAAAGACCGCCCGGGACCTTAAACCTGTAAACACTGACCATACAGCCCGTTCTAATATCTGTAGTAGTCGGGCTTGAAGGGACCTTCGACCTTGACATTGAGGTAATCGGCCTGCTTCTTTGTCAGTTTGGACAGTTTTGCCCCCAATCTCTTAAGGTGAAGCCTGGCCACCTCTTCGTCCAGTTTCTTGGACAAGGTATAGACGCCGGGCTTACGAGCGTTAGCCGCAAGATCGAGCTGGGCAAGGCACTGATTGGTAAAACTGTTGCTCATCACAAAACTGGCATGGCCTGTCGCGCAGCCAAGATTGACCAGTCTCCCTTCGGCCAGGACGATAATGGACTTCCCTGATTTGAGCGTCCATTTATCGACCTGCGGCTTGATATTCTTTTTTACGCAACCAGGTGTATTTTCCAGATAGTGCATGTCGATTTCACTGTCAAAATGGCCTATATTGCAGACGATGGCTTCGTTCTTCATTTTTTCCATATACCGCCCTGTGATCACATCGCAACAACCTGTCGCCGTGATGAAGATATCCCCCTCGGTCACGACGTCATCGAGTGTCGTCACCTCATACCCTTCCATAGCCGCCTGCAATGCGCAGATCGGGTCGATTTCGACGATCGAGACCCTGGCGCCGAATCCCCTCATGGACTGAGCACACCCCTTGCCAACATCGCCGTATCCGAAGATCACAACCGATTTACCGGCAAACATGATATCCGTGGCCCTTTTGATGCCGTCGGCGAGAGATTCCCGGCAACCGTAAAGGTTATCGAACTTGGACTTGGTGACCGAATCATTGACATTGATCGCCGGAAACAAGAGCTCTCCGGCTTCCGCCATCTGATAGAGACGATGCACACCGGTAGTCGTTTCCTCGGATACCCCACGGACACGGGCGGCAACCTTCTGCCAATGGCTCGGTCCGCTTTTCAGGCCACAGGAAAGGCGCTGGCGAATGATCTTCAGTTCCTTGTTGCCGCAAGGCTGATTCAGAATAGAAGGATTCTTTTCAATCCTGACACCTTCATGGATGAACAGGGTCGCATCCCCTCCATCGTCCACAATCAAATCCGGACCCGTACCGTCCGGCCAGGTCAGGGCCTGTTCGGTGCACCACCAGTACTCCTCCAAAGACTCCCCCTTCCAAGCGAAGACCGCCGCTGATTTTGCCTTGGCGATCGCCGCCGCGGCATGATCCTGGGTCGAGAAGATATTGCAGGAGGCCCAGCGAATGTCCGCCCCCAGTGCTTTAAGTGTTTCGATCAGCATAGCCGTTTGAATGGTCATGTGCAGGCTTCCGGTAATTTTCATCCCTCTCAGTGGTTTCCTGGGACCGTATTTCTCCCGAACCGCCATCAGGCCAGGCATCTCATTTTCCGAAAGACGTATCTCCTCCCGTCCCCATGCCGCCAGGGAGGGATCGGCAATCCGATAAGGTATCTTCTTATCCACCTTCATAAACTTCATTACATTCACTCCTTCACTCAATATTCTTACAACAGCGTATCGTCAGCTGTTGGCAGATGCAACAAGGGCTGCAGGCGTCCGCTCCTGCGGCGTCACGATACCGGCAGAAATGATCAAGGTAAAGGCCTCCTCCACCGACATGCTGACCTCGATAAGTTCATCCCTGGGGACCATTATAAAAAAACCCGTGGTCGGTGTCAGGGCGCAGGGGAGGTATACTCCAACGCATGGACTCTTCTGGCTTAGAGACTTCTGTATCTCCCCATTCGGTGTACCGGTGATGAATCCTATGCTATAGACCCCTTTCCGTGGATATTCCACGATGACCACTTTTTTGAAGCTTTGCGCTTTGTCCATAAATAGGCCATCCGCAATTCGTTTGATGGCCTGATAAATACTCCGGACAAAGGGAATCTTCCCGACGATGCGTTCTCCAAAAACGACCACCCGATTCCCAAAATAACTGGTCGTCACAAGACCGCAGATAAAGATGAGCAGCACCGTGACGATCACGCCCATCCCCGGTATGTGAAAGTGAAGAAGATTGTCAGGCTGATAATCCGGCGGGATAATCTGAAGCAGACTATCCATCATACCGATGATAAAAAAGAGTGTATAAATAGTCAGTCCTGCCGGAATGACGACAGCCAGACCTGTTAGAAAAATCCTCTTGAATTTTTTCTTCAACATCCCTTTTTCACTCATTACCTACTGAATCTTTTTTTTACTAACAGAAAAGCAAGATATATTCAAATCTTATTTACGAGGACGGGCCGGGGAATGGCATCCTGCGTATGAAATATCTTAGCCGGTTTGGTGCTTGATCCGATTTTCCGCATCAAGAAGGACACACTTCGGTGACCAGCCCGAGGCCTCGTCTTCGCTGACCGTCACATAGCTGGCGATAATGATCAGGTCCCCTCTGGACACCTTCCGCGCCGCCGCTCCATTGAGACAGATGGTCCCTGAATTCCGTCTTCCCGGGATGACATAAGTGGAGAACCTCTCCCCGTTCGATATGTCGTAGATCGCGACTTTTTCATAGGGTAAAAGGTCTGCCGCCTCCATCAGTTGCTCGTCTATAGAGATGCTCCCCTCATAATTGAGATTTGCATCGGTGACAACAGCCCGATGAAGTTTTGACTTGAGCATAAACCTTTGCATGAAAATCCTTCTCCTGTGCTTTAATCAAGGCTTTCAAATATCAAGAGTTTCACCAAGAACGTGATTGTCGATCAATCTCGTTTTTCCGACCCATACCGCCAGTGCAAGTACCGCGCTTTTCTCAATAGATGAAACATCCTTCATGGTCGTTGCATCGCAGATCCGGGCATAATCCATTTTTATAAACGGGTGACTTGAAATAAATCCCTGTACCTCTTTCAGAATGACCTCGGCGTTTCTCTCGCCTTTCTCATACAACCTTTCCGCCAAAAGAAGGGACCGACTGAGACTGAGAGCGGATTGTCTCTCCTCCTGCTTCAGGTAGACATTTCGTGAACTCATCGCCAAACCGTCGGGCTCGCGTGTGGTCTTCATTCCGATCACTTCGATATCCATATTGAGATCCTGAACCATCCTCCGAATGGTCACATACTGCTGGAAATCCTTTCGGCCGAAGATGGTCACATGGGGTTTTACGATATGAAAAAGCTTGGTACAGACCGTGGTGACTCCGCGGAAAAAGCGGGGACGGGAGATTCCGCATAGATTTTCGGTCACCCCTTCCACTTCGACGTGGGTCTGATACCCTTCCGGATACATTTCGCCATGCTCTGGAGAGAAAATCCAATCGACGCCGACGCCTTCCGCAAGATGCACGTCCCTTTCGAAATCCCGTGGATACGTCGAGAAATCCTCCGTAGGCGCGAACTGCATCGGATTCACATAGATACTCACTGCGAGACGATCGCCGTGATTTCGTCCGACTTTCATCAGATTCAGATGCCCCTCGTGGAAATATCCCATGGTAGGAACCAAAGCGATCCTCAGCCCCTGACGCCTCGTCGATTCGGCCAGTGCCTGCATCTTACGGATAGATCGAATAACCTCCAACTGCCGCTCCCTTCTTCTGAATGGATCCCAAAAAAAAAGCCCCACGTCAAAGACGAGAGGCATTTCCTGCATAATAGTCTTTTATGTCCTTCCGTCCCAGTCCGTAAAACGGATCCAAGCGTCGACGAACACCTATCAGATACTTAAGCGACTGTCAAGGATTTTCTCCGTGCTTCTCCTTCCTGCCTCCTTGCCGAAATCCTTTTTCACCCTCAAAAAGAGGTGCTTTCTACCGCGCCCCTATTTTCAGCATCGTATTGAATATTCGCCGCTAAGATCAAAGAGATTTATTTTGCATTGCTGCGGCCCGTATACTCGAGAATGGAAACAATCACTGTAATCAGGAAGGCCTGTATTACCATCAGTATGCCGTCTATCGGACGGGCGTTCCTCAGCGTGATGGCGCTGATACCGAGGGTCGCGCAGAGAAAGAGGATGAAATAGACGACCTTTCTCCTGTCGCCGAAGATGGCATAGAGCCGGTGATGGATATGGTCGGTGCCCACATAATCAATCCAGTCTTGAAAGGTTTTCACCTTGCCGCTGAGGACCCGCTCTATCGAGATATAAGCCATGTCATAGATCAGGACCCAGAAGATAAGGACAGGGGTGGCAAACGAAACGATGGGATTGTTGTCCGCCCATTCGGCCTTGATGGCCAAGGCGGAGAGGATAAAGCCAAAAAATGTGCTTCCGGTATCTCCCAGGAAGATCGAGGCAGGCTTTTTTACTCCGAAATTGAACGGGAGAAAACCGAGACAGCTTCCCAGCATGGCGATGGCGATCCAGCCCATGAACGGTTGATTGGTCTGGAATGCCACAAGCCCCAAGAAAAGGGAGATGATCGCACTCACACCGGCAGCCAGGCCGTCCATGCCGTCGATGAAATTCATGGCATTGGTCAGACCCACGATCCAGACAACGGAGAGCATGGCATTAAGCAAATATCCCCACAGGGTATGCGGGTGGAAGAGATCGAGGATGATTCCGGAGCGGATCAGGAATATGACCACAAGGACCTGGATCAGCAGCTTGTAGCGGGCCCGGATACCCCTCCAATCATCGATCAGCCCAACGATCGCCACGACCGTGCCGCCTGCCACCAGAGCGATATCTCGGTCGTCAAGGATCATATTGGACAAAAGACCCAAGATAAAAGAGATGACGATAGCCACTCCGCCGAGCAGAGGCGTTACCTGGCTGTGGATCTTCCTCCCGCCGGGGGTATCGACAATGTCCGCCCTGACGGCGATGATCCTCATGGCCGGCGTAAGAAGGGCGGCTGTCAAAAAAGAAAAGATCAGGATGTAGAGCCAGCGCCCGTATTCATCAAAGAAGAGCCGGCGCACGAAAGGGGCCATCAGTGTGGCAAAAAGAACAAGGGACAACAGCCAGAATATGGGCAGCACAGGAATCATCCCCTTTTTTTCCGTGAATAACATACCGGTCACCTCATTTCAGGAAGGAGTGAATGTGATGGAGGATGCACTTGATATCCGCGTCGCTCAGTGAGGGGTAGATGGGAAGCGATACAGCCGTGAGGAAGGCTTCCTCGGTATTCGGATAGCCGGTTAATCCAAGATAGCGATGAAGCGGTTTGAAGACCGGACGACGATACGCGATTTTTGCAGTTTGACCTGCCTCGAGAAATGCCCCAAGACGTTTGGTACGGATGATATACCGGTAATAGATAGGCTCTCGATCAGGAAGGCATGCAGGCAGGGACAGGTCATATTCCTGGAGGAATTCATCATATTGCCGGGCAATTGTTCGGCGGCGGCCAATGAAGGCCGCGAGTTTTCGAAGCTGTACCAAACCCAAAGCCCCCTGGATGTCCGTCATTTTGTAGTTGTAACGTAACGTTCCATCCTCTTTTTCGTCATAATCACGCATATCTTTTATTGTATGTATTATTTGGGGATCATTCGCTGTAATCATCCCGCCCTCGCCGGTGCAGATCACCTTCGTGGCGTAGAAGGAAAATACGGACATGACACCGAAGCTCCCGGTCTGTGCCCCTCGATGGCAACTTCCCAGGGATTGGGCACAGTCTTCAATGACGGGGATTCCCAATGCAACGATATCATCGATATCCGCCGGCAGGCCGAACATATGAGGGACGATGACGGCCTTCGTCCTTTTCGTTAGGCGTCGCCTTACATCACGGCAATCGACATTGAACGTTTCCAGATTGATGTCGGCCAAGATCGGTGTGGCGCGGACATATCGGATCGCGTTGAGAAGGGCGGTACAGACGAAACTGGGAATGATCACCTCATCCCCTGCGCCGATCTCCAAGGCAGCAAGGGCCAGATGCAAAGCAGCCGTACCGGAGCTGACCGCCGCGGCGCCACTGGCGCCGACCAGTCTGGCCAGTTCTTTCTCGAAGTCAAGGACTTCCCTGCCCTGCGTGACATATCCTGATGAGAGGACACGTGCCACAACGGCAATCTCCTCTTGATCCAGGGTAGGTCGGGAGTGAGGAATCATATCATCTCAGGAGTATTGATGAACAGGCGCAACGGCACGAAAGCCTCCGCAAACTGCACACGTCCCTGGATGCCGCGAAATACCGCTGTCGAGCGGACGACGTCCGTAATGGAGAGTCCCTCAATATTGGTTTTCTCGACCTGGGATTGGTGCGCCAGGAGCGTGGCGAATTTCGTGTCGATGGTTTCTTTAATGTCCACAAACACGGTGGGAGAGAAATTCTGGGTCGTCGGCCCTTCGTAGAATAGGACATTCCGGACGTAGCGGGTGGCGGAGATCGTCGCTTTCGCCAGGGAACGGTGATCTTGATGGGTGTCCTCTTCATGATGAACGAGTATGAAGTCAGGGACGATTTGCTTCAAAAAAGTCTCGATCTCCTGGACCATCTGGTTCATGTGCGGTGAAAGCAATGTATCTTTATACCCTCCCCAGATCACTTTTTTGGGTTTGAGGATCTTCGCTGATCTCGCCTGTTCCCTTTTTCTGATTGTACTCTCCCCACCCATCCCCCCTTCCGTCATCACCAGAAGATAGACGTCATGGCCATTCCGTACATATTTTGCTAGCGTGCCTGAGCAACCGACCTCGATGTCGTCCGGATGGGCGCCGATGGCTAAAATTTTCATCCCTTCCCCCTCAGAATCTTCAGACTCTCTCCGCCATGATTGAAAAGTAAGTCCACAACCGACATGCATGGTTCAAAGGTACCGAACAGTTGATCATATACAGGGTGGCAATACTCCTGAAACAGGACTTGAATACCGTTTCTCGAATATAAATCAAGATCCATATAATCACGACCGCCCTTCCCGGCCAGATAGGTATCCGCCCCAAAATGCTTCGTGATGGCGATCAACCGCTCATCCGGTGTTTCGGGAAAAGCTCCGAGCTCCGAGGCCACATACAAAGGGGTTTTTATTCCCAGGATCTCCGCCAGCCTTTTTACCCCGAAGATGTTCAGTTGCGATATCATCTCCCAGTCGGATCCAAGAATCTCCTCGATAAAAGGGGCAAGGCCCTCCCAGAACGGCGCCTTCCGGTAATTGGAGGTGATGGCCTGCCGCTGTTTATGCTGCCAGCGCTCCCGGTTGTTGATGGGGACCTCCTCGATCCTCTGCGGAAACCGATACATCACCGGGACTGTAATCCACTGCCAGCCATCGGCCGTCTTGATCCGGTTGCGATTCTGCCATTCGTTCTTCTTGTATTGAACCCTATCGAGTAGCACAAAAACGTCGGCACGGTCGATCTTTTCAAAGTAGCCGAGCCATGGCAGATACTGTGGCTGATGAATAGCGACGATCATCCTTTTGTAAATCTGACAAAGATCGGGTTTGAGACGATCGCCCCCTGCCCTATCATATCCATCCGGTAATAGATCTTCTCGCCCGGTTTCTCCAGTACATCGATGTAATCGATGCGCAAAGGCAAAGACCCCTGGAATGTCTGGACGAGCTGCCCGGAACGGATCAACCGCACCTGAACCTTCCCCTGCTCCTCTGGAGATCCGGACAGGGTGATCCGAATGCGAGGATTGCGTTCCAGCTTGAGTTCCTCCCCAGAGAACGTCCGTGGGGCCGTATCCGCTTCGGCCGACACGGAGAATTCATCGAGTCTGGGAATCTTGGGAAATCTTCCCCGTGAGGCGTACATCCTGCCGCTCTTCAGAGCTGCAAGAACTGCTTGGGGGGAACGCTCATCAAGGAGGAGGACGGTTTGAAAATCGCCCAGACTTTGACCACTCTCCCCCTCCCTGTGATAGTCTGCTGTGGCGATCCCCCACGGCGGACGTTCACGAACTCCCCGGCAATATTCCCTCAAGGCCATATCCCATATGTTCCCAGGTTCGGTTACCGTGATGATATCCCCGTAAAGGGCTGCAAATCCCGTGTAATTCTTCGTGTCCAGAAGCATGTCGGGATAAGGAAGGGTCTTGACCTGAATGGGTCCCAGCCTTCTCACCCCGGATCGGGTCTCGGGATAGTTCCAGAAGGTAAGGCCTCCCTTTTGGTTCACAGAGTCGATAAAGAGCTGATAAGGCGCTGCCCCCTGCTTGCCCCGGTATGCGTTGAATGGCGATGGATCTGCCATGAGGGTATTGGCAAGAAATCCCGCACTGACGATACACAAGACAATCCCTGAAAGACGCCACCATCCTGGCGCAAACAGGAAGTATACGGCGATAAGGAAGGCCCCGCCGAAAGCCACAAGTGCAGGCAGCGTTGCCAGGAGACCGCTGATGGAAAAGCTATTGTGCAGAACAGGCAAGGTTTGGTAGTCATCCACCTTTTCCAGGCCCACGGTTAGGATCCGTCGTTCGTGATCGTTGGCAATCAGATTTCCGACAAACGGATTGCCTGTCCAGTAATAAAAAGGGGTGCTTTCCGTACCTGGTATGAGGATCAGGTCCGGATAGGCCTTCCGCACAGAGGCGATGGCCTGGAGGTAGGAGCTGGCTCCTGACCGTGATATGGAGTTCCTCTCCTCTCGTTTCTTGATGATGTTCCGAAAAGGAGGAAGGCCGTATTCTATCACCATTCGATCGTGATCGTTGATAAAGATTACCCGGAAACCCTTTTTGACCGCCATATTCACCAGGGTTTCAATATCGTAGCTGCCATCGCTGAAGGTCGTTCGCAGATCCATCAGGGCAGGCACCTGTTGGTCTGCAGCGGCGGCAGGAACAGCAACGCCGCCCACGGCGATGCATAGCAGCATCATCATAAGCGCGCGAACGCGCTGCCGGGAGCGTACTGCGTAACGTTTCATGCACGAACCGCTCATAGTCCGATCTCCGTTCGGTATGCTCAAATCCCCTCTGGAATCCCCTGGTTTTTCACTATTTTCATAGCTAACAAATTTCCGTACAGTTGGTCAATTTTTTTATGTTGGTCACGCTTTTCCAATAGGGCTCGCTTATGTCTTACATCATAGGACTTCTATTGAGTGATTTTGCAATCCAGATTTCATACGATCCAATAGTTACATGAGAATAGCGCTCGCGAAGTAGATTGATGATGGTTCGATCAGAGGTGATTAGCTGTACCTGATTCACTGTATTGCCTACGATGCTATAGACGAAGCATGATGTATTCGGCGAAATTAACACATCCACTATTGAGGAAGCAGACGCCCAAAATGAGTCAGGTTTATAATTTAAAGAGGCGGGCTTGACATAATAGATTATTTCTTGCGGGGCAATGATCGTACTATCGCGCGGTACCTTCTTCAAGATGAAATCGGTTGTTTGTCTTGTTCCCACTGCCCCATAGTTATATCCCGTTTGATATGGTGCCTGTGCCTGCAAGAAGGCAAGGGCGGAATTTGCTCCCAGCATCAGAAAAAGTGTAACGATCAGAAGGCTATATTTTCTAAAATAGTACAGATATGCCATACAACAGGCAGAAGCAATTACCAGAAAACCAAATTTGATTAGCAAAAGGACAAATTCCTTTCTGTAGATTTCGGGGGAAGACACCGCTGCTTGCCGCAGGATATAACGGACTATATAGATGAGATCTCCATTGATAAAATATTGAAATAAAAAAGCAAGAAGTGCGATAAACAAACCCTTCTTGAAAGAAAAGTCTTCCGCTAATCGATCATTCAAAACAATCAAGGCTGCTGCAATGTAAACGAGGGCGATCGCGGGACATTGATATTTCGGAAAGCCGAAGGTTGCCCCCCCCACAATACTGTATCCGACAATAATCACCACAGAGACCGCTAGATAGCCATACTCTGGTTGGAACACCTGTTTATTCTGAAGAGAGAAGATTGCACGCCTCAGAAGGAGCACAACTAGACCAATGAAAAAAACACTCGCCCAAAGAGTAAAATGTGTGATGTGTTGAACGAAATGCACTTTCGTTAGAATGGATGATTTCTTAATGAAGGAAGCGAAGAGGTAGTCAAAGGGCTGATTGAAGGGAATCCCATACAATCCGCAGTAGGCATACCAGGATAAAATAAATGCCACTACCCCTATGAGGAGAGAACTCAGGGCGGAAAGTTGATATTTCGAATTTTCCTTGCATAGTAGGATGAATGTGGAGAACATGGCAATTACCACTAACGAAGTCGTCAGTTTCGTCCAAAGTGTAATCATAACGGCAACAGAAAGTAGAATAGCCCATAATGTTTCCTTTTTCTGTATATATTTTAAAAAAGCTAAACAAAGGAAAAGCAGAGAGGGAATGAGGATGGTATTGTCTATGTCGATGATCAAAGCCCCTTGGACGGTTATAGGACTGAGGGCATATAAGAAACTCATAAAAGTAGCCCAGCGTAAGCGATTTCTTGACCATTTTGGGGAAAGCAGGATTATGGAAAGAAAAATTAGGATAATGGATACGACTCCAGAAAGAATACCGGGAAGTCGTGCAGCGCTTTCTTGTATGCCAAACCAATGCATGGCAGTGACGAGGTTAAAAAGGTATAAATAAGGAGAGAATGCCTGTATCTGTTCATACGACATATAGTGAAGGGGTTTCCCAACAGAGAGATATGTCTGTGCGGCAACGAGCCACCACAATTCATCCTGCGCAATAGTTTTATGAAGCTGTATGAGAGATAGCAATACAAAGACTATGCCCGATCCTACCAGTGTAAACCATGGCAGCAATACCCGACTTTTTTTTATACTTTCCACAAATCGTCTCTCAACTACAAAAGAAGTTATAGATTTTCGGCAAGCTGTTATTGAATTGCTTCCCAACGTATTTTGCTAGAATCTTTCCGAAGATAAATAGGCCTGCCGGTCGTTGGCAATTTTTTCGTGATGTAGTCTCTTTCCAAATAGGGTCTTGCGGCAGATGAACCGATCCACAGTTCGTATACGACATCCGGGCGCAATTGACCAATCGAATAAGCATAGTCCCACTTGAGATGACCAGGATAAAATGAAACGAAACGCAGGAATGACGTTTCGTTCTGATGCATTGGTTGACGTGCAATAACTCGATCACATTTACCGAGCAAATCAATCATACTTCTATCAGCAAAATAAGGAATGGATCCAGCCCATGCAACGGCTATTGTTGCCTCTGTTGTAGTCAACATCTTAAGATCCAAGGCGTCTTTAACCCTGCACTCATTGTCGGAAGCATGAATCGGTTTTGAGAACAATAATAACCTGGAAATACTCTTTGTATTGGGGATACCGTTTACGCTCAGAGCAACAAAGACGATAGCTATCCAACTCAACATGCGCTCCTGAGGTCGACTGAAATCTAGAAAATCTACAAATCCACGTATAGCAATAGATAATACTTCACAGATCGAAACAAAGAGAACCGGCATCACAATAGATAGATACCTATTACCAGCAGCATACGATTCCCATGCATCACCTCCAACGTAGATACTATAACATGCTTGACCTAAAAATAGTGCGAGCAAAAGGAAACGGCGGGCATTCGGACGACAGAAAACGGCGTAAACGAAGGGAACAGTAACAACGATCCAGTTTGTCGAAAAAAGGAAATCGATGAAGACGGAAGTACCTCTTGTGAGACGCTGCAATATGGGATAACCGGTAATTTTAACATAATAAGTATTCGGAAGCGTGTCTCCAAAATAATATATTCGAAAAAGTGTTTGGCTTCCCAAGAAAACAACAAGAAGAATACCACCTATTAAGATATGTTTTTTCCGGTGCGATGAATTGAATATCACCAGGAAAACCATCACTACAATGTAAGGCACAACCATATCTGGGCGTATTAGCGTACTTATCGCTAGAATTCCATATGTCAATGGATTGAATGGCCTCTCCAAGGCTAGTTGCCTTATCGCTAACCATGCAGATGTACTTATGATAAGAGTAAGTAAACTAACTTCCATCCCTTGGAGTCCCCACTGATTTAGCGGAAGATATAATGCAGTAATTATCATGGCTGCGATAATTACTAATTGCCGATTGTTACTAACAGCGGCTGCAAGCCTACCAATAACCAATAAATTTATTACAAGGAACAGAACTGCGCTAATTTGTACGACCAAACTAATTTTGGCTGACGAAAAAGATAGCAGGTGAAGCAAGGACATATAAATTACCCATAAAAAATGAATACCACCAGTGAACTGGTGGTATCATGAGGCCCCCCTAAAAGGGGGGTCCCAGGCCAACCACCATAATATGTTTATCTAAAGATCCGTACTCTCTTGCTGGATATCCATTTGCTCCT